>RCMZ01000398.1_pt1 | contig 24551 bp, 22 predicted proteins | sample 2041141 | NCBI WGS metagenome assembly RCMZ01 (sample SAMN09708263, study PRJNA481090) | Wastewater metagenome, whole genome shotgun sequencing project. | biome: sewage; isolation source: Davis station wastewater (DW) | place: Antarctica: Davis Station | collected 2010-03-01
TCGCTGTCCCTGGCGATCCTGCGCCTGATCGAAGAAGAAGCCCTGAAAGACCGCACCGCCGAAGTCCGCGCGCAAGTGCCGATCCCGGTCGCCGCGTTCCTGCTCAACGAAAAACGCAACTCGATCACCAAGATTGAACTGCGCACCCGTGCCCGCATCGTCATCCTGCCGAACGATCACCTCGAGACGCCGCACTTTGAAGTGCAGCGCCTGCGTGATGACAGCCCGGAAGCCCACATCAACCAGTCCAGCTACGAAATCGCCGCTGCCGCTGCCGAAGTGGAAGAAGTGCAACCGGCTGCCGCCACCCGCACCCTGGTTCGCCAGGAAGCCGCCGTGAAAACCGCGCCGGCCCGTGCCAACGCACCAGTACCGAGCGAAGCCGTCGCCGCACCGGTCGCACCGGCCGTCGTGCCTGAGCCGAGCCTGTTCAAGGGCCTGGTCAAGTCCCTGGTCAGCCTGTTCGCTACCAAGGAAGAGCCTGCCGCACCGGTCGTGGTCGAGAAACCGGCCAGCGAGCGCCCTGCCCGCAACGAAGAACGTCGTAACGGTCGCCAGCAAAGCCGCAACCGCAACGGCCGCCGCGACGAAGAACGCAAGCCCCGTGAAGAACGTGCCCCTCGCGAAGAACGCGCACCGCGCGAACCCCGTGAGCCACGTGAAGACCGCGCGCCACGCGAAGCCCGTGAAGAGACCCCGGCAGTCGCCCGCGAAGAACGCGCACCGCGCCCACCTCGCGAAGAACGTGCCCCTCGCGCCCCACGCGAAGACCGCAAGCCACGCGGCGAGCGTGAAGAGCGCCCGGTACGTGAACTGCGCGAGCCCCTGGACGCCGCTCCAGCTGCTGCTGCCGCCGTTGCAGCCGTGAGTGAAGAGCGCCCGGCCCGCCAACCACGGGAAGAGCGCGCACCGCGCCCACCACGTGAAGAGCGCCAGCCACGTGCCGAAGAGGCCGTAGCCGCCGTTGCCGAAGAAGAACTGCTGCCTAATGAAGAGCAACTGCAGGACGACGGTCAGGACGGCGCCGAAGGCGATCGCCCACGCCGCCGCTCCCGTGGCCAGCGTCGTCGCAGCAACCGTCGCGAGCGTCAGCGTGATGCCAACGGCAACGTGATCGAAGGCTCGGAAGAGTCCGAGAACGGCGAAGAACCAAGCAGCGCCGACCTGGCTGCCGGCCTGGCCGTCACTGCCGCCGTGGCCAGCACCGTCATCAGCGCCCCGGCCGAAGCCCAGGCACACCAGCAAGCCGAACGCGCCACCGCTGCCATCGAAGACGCGCCGCAGGTCGAAGCGCCCGCCGTTGAAGCGACCACGCCCGTAGCAGCGCCCGTCGTGGCTGAAGTGGAAGTAGCCGCCGAGCCTCAGGCCGAACCTGAAGCCGTGGCCATCGCAGAGCCGGCTGCGGCCGGTATCGAAGCCTTGGCCCAAGTGCCAGTGGCAGAAGCCGCACCAGAGCCGGTTCGTGAAGAACAGACCGCGTTCAACTGGACCTCGGAGCCTGCTGTAGTCGAAGCCCCAGCCCCAGTGGCCGAAGTAGTGGTTGCCGAGCCTGTTGCTGAGCCGGCGCCAGCCGTCGAAGCCGCAGTCGAAGCGCCAGTGGTTGCCGAAGCCGCCGCGCCGGTCGCCGACGTGGCCCCAGCCGTGGTACTCAGCGAAAACGGCCGTGCGCCGAACGACCCACGTGAAGTGCGTCGCCGCAAGCGTGAAGCCGAGCGTCTGCAGAAGGAAGCCGAACTGGCTAGCGCTGCTGCGCCTGCTGCCGTGGAAGCGGCACCGGTTGCCGAAGTGGTCGAGGCGCCAGCCCAGGCTAGCGAAGTAGCCGCCGAGCCTGCCATCGACGAAAACCTGCGTAGCGTCGAAGAAGTGGTCGAGCACAACCCGCAAGCCCTGGAAGCAGAACACGAGCCTAAACCCCTCGCCTGACGCCAACGGCTGTTGAAAAGCCCCGCCTGAGCAATCAGGCGGGGCTTTTTTATGGTTCAGAACACTAAGGCCTGCGGCTCGTCCACGTCCCACAGCACGCCCAGATCCGGCACCGCCACCTCGGCCACCCGCGCCGAAGCGAACAGGCGCTTGGCCCCACGGTCCCCACTCAGCCCCGCCAATGCCGCACTGAACCCTGCGCCAAACCCCACCGGGTGCCCGCGCTCGCCCTGATGCAGCGGCACCGCGATGCTGTCCGGCATCAACGCGGCAGCCACCTGCTCGATGCTCGCGGGCAACACAAATGGCATGTCCCCCAACACCAGCAACCAACCACCCGCAGAAGGCCCGAGAGCGACCGCCGCAGCGATGCTATCGCCCATGCCGCCCGGCTCGACGATCAGCACCTGGCAGCCATAGGTCCGCGCCAGGCTGGCCACTCCGGGGCGATCCGCCGTGGTCACCAGCAGCCGGCGCGTGAACTGCACCGGCAGGTTGCGCAGCACCTGCTCGATCACCGGCCGACGATGGCCATCACGGCCGACACAAGGGGCCAGCAACTTGTCCTGCCCCGCCCCCGCCACCTCGCGAAAGCGCCTGCCCTGCCCGGCCGCCAGCACCACCACCAAAGGCGTCACGCTGCCGCCTCGTCCGCTCGCCGCATGCCGGCCTGGGCCACGCCGTTTTTGTGGGCGACGATTTGCGCCAGCAGCGACAGGGCGATCTCCGCTGGCGTGTGGCTGGCGATGTACAAGCCGATCGGCCCATGCAAGCGCTCGATGGCGGCGCCGGGCAAGCCCAGTTGGGCGAGGTTTTCCCGGCGTTTGCGGCTGTTGGCCCGCGAGCCGAGCGCGCCCACATAGAAAGCCCGGGACTCCAGCGCCGTGAGCAAGGCCATGTCGTCCAGGCGCGGGTCGTGGGTCAGGGCGACGATGGCGGTGCGTTCGTCGGTTTGGATGTTGAGCACCGCGTCATCCGGCATGCCCGCGACGAACCGCCCATGGGCCTCGTCCCAGCCGTGGCTGAACTCTTCGCGCGGGTCGCAGACCAGCACCTCGAAATCCAGCAACCGCGCCATCTGCGCCACATAGCGCGAGAGCTGCCCGGCGCCGATCAGCAGCAAGCGCCAGCGCGGGCCGTAGATCGCGCGCAAGGTGCGCCCATCGAAACTCAGGCTGTCGGCCCGCCCCGCCGCCAGCAACGTCACCCGGCCTGTGGCCAGGTCCAGTTCGCGGGCGACGATTTCGTGGGCCGCGCAGCGCTCCAGCAGTTGCGCGACCCAGGCCGGGTCGTCGAGCCGTTCCTGGGCCAGGCGCAAGGTGCCGCCACAGGGCAGGCCGAAACGGGCCGCCTCGTCGCGGCTGACGCCATAGGTCAGCAGTTCCACGGGCGGGCCGCTCGCCGCCAGGCGTCCGTCATGCAGGCGTGCGATCAGGTCGTCTTCGATGCAGCCGCCGGACACCGAGCCGATCACCACGCCATCATCGCGCAACGCCAGCATCGCCCCTGGCGGGCGGGGCGCGCTGCCCCAGGTCTGCACCACGCTGTAGAGCACCACCGCGCGGCCATCACGGCGCCATTGCAGCACGCTGCGCAACACGTTCAGGTCGACACTGTCCATCAGGCGCGCCATCCCTGGGCCTGTAAGCGCACCGGCAAGTTACGGATGCGCTTGCCGGTGGCGGCGAAAATCGCGTTGCACAGCGCCGGCGCGATGGGTGGCACACCGGGTTCGCCGACACCGCCCAACGGCACCTCGCCGGGCGGGGTGACCAGGTGCACGGCGATTTCCCGAGGCGCCAGGGACATGCGCGCGATTTCGTACATATGGAAGTTGTCCTGCTGCACGCGGCCATCCTTGAAGCTGATTTCCCCCAGCACCGCGTTACCCAGGCCCATCACGCAGGCGCCCTCGAACTGCGAGCGGATGCGCTCGGGGTTGATCTGCGGGCCGCAATCGACGGCGATATCGGCCTTGTGCACGATCAAGGTGCCATCGTCCTGGACTTCCACTTCCAGCACCGCCGCCACGTAGGTGACGAAGCTGTAGTGCACCGCCAGCCCCAGCCCCCGGCCCTTAGGCAGTGGCCGGCCCCACCCGGCAGCCTTGGCCGCCACTTCCAGCACTTGGCGCAGGCGCCCGGTGTCGATGGGGTAGCGCTCGGGGGATTCGCCGTAGTTCCACTCTTCACTGAGGGTGCGCGGGTCGATCTGGCGGTCCGGGCCCAACAACTTGAGCTGGTATTTGAGCGGGTCCTGGCCGGCTTTATGGGCCAGTTCATCGACAAAGCTCTGGATGGCAAAGCCATGGGGGATGTTGGACACCGAGCGGTACCAGCCGACCCGGGTATGGGCCGCCGCCTCGGGGTTTTCCAGGCGCACGTTGGGGATCGCGTAGGCCATGTTGGTAAAGCCCATGCCCAGCTCGAACGCAGCCTCGTGGGCCATGCCTGGGGCGAACAGCGCGGTGATACTCGGCGCCACCGTGCGGTGCAACCAGCCCGACGGCAAGCCGTCCTTGTTCAGGCTGGCCTTGAGGTACTCGGCCGACACCGTGTGGAAGTAGGAAAAATGAATGTCGTCCTCGCGGGTCCACTGCACCCGCACCGCTGTGCCGGGGAAGGCCTTGGCCAGGATCGCCGCCTCTAGGATGAAATCCGGCTTGGATTTGCGGCCAAAGCCGCCGCCCAGCAGGGTGACGTTAACCCGCACCTGCTCAAAACCGATGCCCAGGCGTTCGGCAATGCGCTCGCGCGTCACCTGCGGTGCCTGGCTCGGCGCCCAGGCTTCGCAGTGGCCATCCTGGAAGCGGGCGATGGCCACCATCGGCTCCATCGGCGATTGCGCCAAGTGCGGCAAGTAGTAGGCGGCTTCCAGGCTGCTGTCAGCGCTGGCCATGGCCTGCTCGATGTCACCGCTGTTGCGCACCACTTTGCCGGGTTGGCGGGCGGCGGCTTCCAGCTCCTGGCGATAGGCGATGGAGTTGTAGCCGGCATTGGCGCCGTCGTCCCACTCGATTTTCAGCGCTTCGCGGCCCTTGATCGCGGCCCAGGTGTTGCGGGCAATCACGGCGATACCGCCCAGGGGCTGGAACTCCGAGGGCAACGGCCGGCCCTCGATGGCCATGACTTTGATAACCCCGGGCACCTTGAGCGCCGCGCTGTCGTCCAGCAATTTGACCTTGCCGCCATACACCCGTGGCCGCGCCACGGTGGCGTAGAGCATGCCTTCAAAATGCACGTCGGCGCCGTAGATAGCCCGGCCGTTGACGATATCGGCGCCGTCGATGGCCCGCGTCGCCTCCTTGCCGATGTAGCGGTACTCGTGCGGGCCCTTGAGGCGCAGGCCATCACGCGGTGGCACGGGTAAGGCTGCGGCGGCGCTGGCCAATGCGCCGTAGCCCAGTTCGCGGCCACTGGGCGAGTGGATGACCTGGTGCAAGCGGGCCCGGCATTCGCCCACCGGCACCTGCCACTGGGCGGCGGCGGCCTGCTCCAGCATCGCCCGCGCCGCCGCCCCGCAACGGCGCATCGGCTCGAACCAATGGCGCATGCTGCGCGAACCATCGGTGTCCTGGTTGCCGAAGCGCGCTTCATCCCCCGGCGCCTGGGCCACGCTGACCCGCGCCCAGTCTGCTTCCAATTCGTCGGCCACCACCATGGCCAGGCTGGTGCGCACGCCTTGGCCCATTTCCGAGCGGTTGCACAGCACCGTGACCTGGCCGTCGGCGGCGATGCTCACGTACACCTTGGGGTCGTCTACCGCGCCGTGGGGCATGCCTTCGGCGCCGAACTTGGCTTCGTCGGCCAAGGCCTGCTGCCAGCCCCAACTGGCCGCCAGCACCAATGCGCCGGTGGCGCCGAGGCCTTTGAGGAAGCCGCGGCGGCTGAGGTTGCTCAGGGCAAAATCGCTGGGTAACGGGCTCATGCCTTGGCCTCCTGCAACCGGGCCGCGGCCTGGTGGATGGCGGTCTTGATGCGGTTGTAGGTGCCGCAGCGGCACAGGTTGCCAAGCATGGCGTGTTCGATTTGTTCGTCGCTGGGGTTGGCCGTGGTTTTGAGCAACGCGGTGGCGGACATGATCTGCCCGCCCTGGCAGTAGCCGCATTGCGCCACCGCCACGTCGAGCCAGGCTTGCTGCACCACTTGGCCCACCGGGTCGTTGTGCAGGTTGTCGATGGTGCTGACGTTGCGCCCGGCCACCGAGCCGATGGGGGTGATGCAACTGCGCGCCGGGGCGCCGTCGATATGGACGGTGCAAGCACCGCACAGGCCCATGCCGCAACCGAATTTGGTGCCGCTGTAACCGATCACATCGCGGATGGCCCAGAGCAGGGGCATGTCTTCGGTGACGTCCAGGGGGTGGTCTTGACCGTTGAGTTTGAGTGTCATCATGGGCACGCCCGCCTTGTTTTTGGCTTTCGGTCGAGCCATCTGCCGCTCGGGGCCGAGCGGTGTGGCAACGCAGATGGGCTCAGGCTAAAGGGAGGCTCTCTTGCGAAGACGGGTCTTCACCGGGCCTTTTAAGTACAACGAACGACGCATCGTTAGCAGGCCAAGTTAAGCAGCAATTGACAAAAAAGCCCTGGGATCGAAACGATCACAGGGCTTTGGATACCGCAGGTGCCGAGGCTAGTAGCGGTTGGGCTCCATCTCCAGTTGCACCTTGAAGCGTTGGGCGATGTCCTGCTGGATGCGCTGGGCCAGGTTCAGCAACTGCAACCCGGTGGCGCCGCCGTAGTTGACCAGCACCAAGGCCTGGAGGCGGTGCACGCCGGCATCGGCCTCGCGAAAGCCCTTCCACCCCGCGCGCTCGATCAGCCACCCGGCGGCCAGTTTCATCTGCCCGTCCGCCTGCGGATAAGCCACCAGGTCCGGGTAATCCACCTTGAGCTCGGCCACCAGCGCTGCCGGCACCAGCGGGTTCTTGAAGAAGCTGCCGGCATTGCCGAGCACGGCCGGGTCCGGCAGTTTTTCGCTGCGGATGCTGCAAATCGCCTGGCTCACGTCGCTGGCATTGGGCTGGGCGATGCCCAACTGCGCCAAGCGTTGGCTGACCGGGCCGTAGCCCAGGTGCAAATGCTCGACGCGGCTCAGGGCAAAGCGCACCCGCAGGATCAGCCAGCGCCCCGGCTGCTGCTTGAACAGGCTATCGCGGTAGCCGAAGCGGCAGGCGTGCAGGTCAAAGTCGCGCAACTCGCCGCTTTCGCGGTCCAGGGCGGTCAACCCGGCGAACACGTCCTTGATCTCCACGCCATAAGCGCCGATGTTCTGCATTGGCGCGGCGCCCACGGTGCCGGGGATCAGGCTGAGGTTCTCCAGCCCCGACAGGCCCTGGGCCAGTGTCCACAGCACAAAGGGGTGCCAGGCCTCGCCCGCTTCGGCTTCGACGATCACCTGCACGCCGTCATCGCTAAGGATGCGGATGCCCTGGGTGGCCATGCGCAGTACCAACGCGGGGATGTCAGCAGTCAGCAGCAGGTTGCTGCCGCCACCGATCACCAACAGCGGCAATTGCTGTTGCGCGCAATAGGCCAGCGCTTCGCGCACATCAGCGTCGCTGTGGGCCTGGGCGAACACCTGGGCGCGCACATCGACGCCGAAGGTGTTGAAGGCCTTGAGCGAAACCTGCGGTTCAAACACCAGGCTCATAGGCGCCCCTTGACTTCGATCACCAGCAAATCGCAGGCATGCTCGATCAAGTCCAGCACCTGCTCGAAGCCTTGCTCGGCGTCGTAGTAAGGGTCGGGCACTTCATCGACGCTGGACGCGTAGCGGCGCAGGAACAGGTCCAACTCTGCACGCCCCTGGGCCGGTTGCAGGGCCTTGAGGTTGCGCAGGTTGCTGTGGTCCATGGCCAGGATCAGGTCGTAATCGGCAAAATCGGCGCGGCTCACCTGCTGCGCGCGCTGGGCCGAGAGGTCGTAGCCACGGCGCAGGGCCGCGGCCTGGCTGCGTTTGTCCGGGGCGTTGCCGACGTGCCAGTCACCGGTGCCGGCCGAAGCCACTTGCACCTGCGCAGCCAACCCGGCCTCGCGCAATTTGTGGCGCAACACGCCTTCGGCGGTGGGCGAGCGGCAGATGTTGCCCAGGCACACGAACAAAACGCGCATCAGGCCTCCAGCAGACGTCGAACGCGTTCGAGGTCTTGCGGGGTGTCGACCCCGGCCGGTGGCGCTTCCAGGGCGTCGGCGACGTGGATGCGCACGCCGTGCCACAAGGCGCGCAGTTGCTCCAGGCACTCGGTGTCTTCCAGCCAGCACGGGCCCCAGTTGACGAAGTCATGAAGGAAACCGACGCGGTAGGCGTAGATACCGATGTGGCGGCGGTACGGCACGCCGGCGGGCAGTTGCGTGCGATCGCTGGCGAAGGCATCGCGTGCCCAGGGCAAGGTGGCACGGCTGAAGGTCAGGGCCAGGCCGTTGCAGTCGCTGACGACTTTGACGACATTGGTATTGAACAGGGTTTCAACGTCTTCGATCGGCTCACAAAGCGTCGACATGCGCGCCTCGCCGTGGTGCGCCAGGTTGGCCGCCACTTGGTCGATCAGGGCCGGCGGAATCAACGGCTCGTCGCCCTGCACGTTGACCACAATGGCGTCGGGCGCCAAGCCCAGCGCCGTGGCCACTTCGGCCAGGCGATCAGTGCCGGAATTGTGGTCTTCGCGGGTCAGCACCACTTCGGCACCAAAGGCGCGGCAGGCGTCGACTATGCGCGCGTCATCGGTGGCCACCACCACCCGCTCGGCGCTGCTTTTGCAGGCCTGTTCCCAAACGTGCTGGACCATCGGCTTGCCGGCGATCAGTTGCAGCGGCTTGCCCGGCAGGCGGGTGGAGGCAAAGCGCGACGGGATGACAACGGTGAACGCGGTGCTCATTTATCCAGCCGCTCGTCGTTGCTCAGGGTGCGGGCCTCGGTTTCGAGCATCACCGGGATGCCGTCGCGGATCGGGTACGCCAGGCCGGCGCCCTTGCTGATGAGTTCGGTTTTGTCGGCGCTGAGTTTGAGCGGGCCTTTGCAGACCGGGCAGGCAAGGATATCGAGCAGTTTGGTGTCCATGAAAACTCCTTGGATAACAGCGTATTAAGGCAAGAGACGGGTGGGTAGCAGGCGCATCAATTGGGTATCGAACCAGGCGACGAAGGCCGGCGACGGCGCGGCATCCACGGCCAGGTACCACCAATCGGCCAAGGCAAAGGCCCGGCATTTGACCGCGTCTTTTTCGGTCATGACCAACGGCAGCGCAGGGGTGAAACTCAAGGCCTGCGGGCTGTACTGGGCATGGTCGGCGAAGGCGTGGGCCACGGGCCGCCAGTGTAGCGCTTGCAGGGTAGTGAAGAAACGCCGCGGGTTGCCGATGCCGGCCACCGCGTGCAGGGCCTGGCCCGGGGCGAAATGATCGAGGCCACGGCGCTCGCCGGTGAGCAGGTGGACCAGCGCCGTGGGTTGCAGTTGGAAGGCGTAACCCTGGGGGGTATCGCTGGCCGCGCCGTTGAACAACTGCGCGTCGACGCTGTGCAGACGCTCCACCGGCTCACGCAGCGGCCCGGCCGGCAGGCAACGGCGATTGCCCAGGCCCCGGACGGCGTCGACCAGCACCAGTTCCAGGTCGCGAGCCAAGCGGTAATGCTGCAAGCCGTCGTCGCACAGGATCAGGTCCAGCGGTTCGGCCGCCAGCAAGGCCTGCACGGCGCGGCTGCGGTCGGGGTCGATCATCAGCGCCACACCGGTGCGCTGCACGATCAGCAAGGGTTCGTCCCCGGCCTCGGTGGCGCTCTGTTCGGCGCGCACGCGCCACGGCAATTGCGCCGGCTTGGCGCCGTAGCCACGGCTGACCACACCCACCCGCAGGCCCTGGCGCTGGCAGTGTTCGATCATCCACAGGATCAACGGCGTCTTGCCGGTGCCGCCCACGGTGATATTGCCGACCACGATCAGCGGCACGGGTGCGCGGTAAATCGTGCCCTCCCCGGCCAGAAAACGTGCGCGCTTGCCCGCCACCACGCGCCGGTACAGCCATTCCAGGGGCTGCAACAGCTTCAGCGCGGGGTGGCCGGTGTACCAGGCGTCGAGCAAGCGATCGGAAAGTGCCATCAGGGAACCGGGGCCGCTTCGACCGTGGTCATGCGCAAATGGCTGAAGCCCAGTTTGCCGGCCGCGTCCATGGCGGTAATCACGGCTTGGTGCGGGGTCTTGCCATCGGCGCTGATGGACAGCGGCAGGCTGGTGTCGCCCGCCGACTCCTTCTGCAAGGCTTCCATCAGGCCGGCGAGGTCGTTCTTGGCCAGCAGTTGGTTGTTGACGCTGTACACGCCGTCGGCGCTGATGGCGATGTCCACCTGCTTGAGCACCTGGTCTTCGGCCGGCGAGCCGCTGACGGCCTCGGGCAGGTCGACGCGCAGTTGGGTTTCGCGGGTGAAGGTGGTGGTCACGACGAAAAACAGCAGCAGGATAAACACCACGTCGATCAGCGAGGCCAGGTTGATATCAACCGTCTCTCGCGGTTTGCGGCGAAATTTCACGCTTTGCCCTCGACCAGATCGACGTCCCGGTCGCCCTGTACCACCTCGACCAATTTGATCGCTTCCTGCTCCATGCCCACCACCAGTTCATCGACCCGGCGTTGCAGGAAGCGATGGAAGAACACGGCGGGGATGCCCACCATCAGGCCCGCGGCCGTGGTAATCAGGGCCTTGGAGATGCCGCCGGCGAGTACCGCGGCATTGGCGCTCATGCCCGTACCCATGAATGAGCTGAAAATATCGATCATGCCCAGCACCGTGCCCAGCAGGCCCAGCAGCGGCGCCATGGCGGCGATGGTGCCCAGGGTGTTGAGGTAGCGCTCCAGTTCATGAATGACCCGGGCGGCGGCCTCTTCGATGCACTCCTTCATGATCTCGCGGCCATGCTTGGAGTTGGCCAGGCCCGCGGCCAGGATCTCGCCCAGGGGGGAATTGGCGCGCAGCTCCTTGAGTTTTTCCTTGTTCAGCTGTTTGTCCTTGATCCAGCGCCACACCTGGCCCAGCAAGTGCTCGGGGGTGACACGGCTGGCGCGCAGGGTCCACAGGCGTTCGGCGACGATGCCCAGGCCCGCGATGGAACTCAGAATGATCGGCAGCATCATCCAGCCGCCGGATTTGACCAATTCCCACACAGTGACAGCCCCCTCGAAAAAGTGCGCCACTCTAACATAGCGCCGCAGGCCACCGAAGAACGTGATGTCGCATTGACCCCGCGTTTAATAACACCGGGTTATCTCAGGGCGCGCGCCAGAAGCGCCGTTGCTGGCGCAGGGTTTGCGCGGCGCTGAAGGTGCCCAGGTCGAGGCGGATGGCGCCCTGTTCGGCGCTGTCGTAAACGTCCATACCGAGGTAGTGGTAACGCGCCATCACCCGTGGATGAGGGTGACCAAAAGCGTTGCCCTGGCCACGGGAGATCAACACGGCGCCCGGTTTCAGGGCCTGGAGCAACGCCATTGAGGATGAGCTGCGGCTGCCATGGTGGGGCGCTTGCAACCAATGGGTCGGCACCGCCAGGGGGCTGGCCAGCAGCGCCCGTTCGGCCTCGGTGTCGATATCGCCGGTCAGCAGCAAGCGTTCGCCGCCGGCCTCCACCTGCAACACACAAGAGGTCTGGTTGCTGTCGCGGGCGTCGGCCCAGCGCCAGAGGCGGAAGGTCACGCCATCCCATTGCCATTGCTGGCCACTGGTGCAGGCCTGGGCGTTCAAGAACGCCGGCAGCGCGGCCGGGTCGCCGCCGATCACCGCCGCCACCGGCAGGCCCCGCGCCACCGCGCCGGCACCGCCCGCGTGGTCGGCGTCGGCGTGGCTGAGGAGCATCAGGTCCAGGCCCTGAACCCCCAGGCTGTGCAACGCCGGCAGCACCACCCGCTCGCCCAGGTCGAATTCGCCCTGACGCGGGCCGGCGTCGTACAGCAAGGCGTGCTGGCGCGTGCGCACCAGCACCGCCAAGCCTTGGCCGACGTCCAATTGCCAGACCTGCGCCTGGCCGTGAGCAATCTCCGGGCGCGGCGCATAAACCGCCATCAGCAGCATCGGCCAGCCGAGCCCGCGCAACGGCACGCCGGCGGGCAACAGCAGTAACACCGCGCCCAGGGCGGTGATCGCCCACGCCCACCCCGCCAAGGCCGGCGGCGCCCAGGCCGGGCGTTGCGCGGCCAACAACGCGAGGGCGCGAAACAGCAGGTCGAGGGCGCCGCCAGCTAGCCACAACAGCCCCTCTCCGACAAACGGCAGCGCCAGCAACGCCGTGCCGAGCAGGGCCAGGGGCAACACCAATAGGCTGATCCAGGGCACGGCCACCAGGTTGGCCAAAGGCCCGCTCAGGCTGATGGGCAAGCCCAACGCCAACAGCACCGGGGCCAGGCCGATTGCGATCAGCCACTGCGCCCGCGTCCAGGCCTGCCAGCCGCGCCAACGGCCCAGGCGAGCGCTGAAGATGAACACCAGCACCGCCACCGCCGCAAACGACAGCCAGAAACCCGGTTGCAGGCTGGCCAGCGGCTCCACCAGCAGCACGCCATTAAGCGCCAGCAACAGCGGCCACCCCGCGCCCAAATGGCGAAAGCGCAAACGCCATAACAGCACCAGGCCGATCATCAGGCAGGCGCGGCGCACCGGCACATCAAACCCGGCCAGCAGGCCATACCCCAGCGCCGCCGCGAACCCCAGGCCACAGGCCCATGGCAGCCACGGCCAGCGCCGCGGCCACAGGCCCAGGCGCGCCAACCCGGCCACCGCGCCATACACCAACCCCGCCAGCAAGCCGATGTGCTGCCCGGAAATCACCAATAGGTGCACGGTGCCGGTATCGCGCAGCACCTGCCAGTCGCTGCTGTCCAGGCCCGCGCCGTCCCCCAGCACCAACGCCGTCAGGGCTGCGTTGCGGCCCTGGGCATCGACCTGCGCCAAGCGCTGGCGCAGGCTGTCGCGCCAGGCCCCATGCGCCGGTGCCAGGCGTTGGCCGTCCTTGACCGTACCGGTGGCGCCGATGCGCTGGGCCAGCAGCCAGGCGTCGTAATCGAAGGCGTGGGGGTTGAGCAGCCCGCTCGGGCGCTTGAGTTTGACTGCCAGGCGCCAGCGCTCGCCGCTGCGCACCGGTGGCCCGCCGTGCCAGGCCAGGCGCATCAACTTGGGCAAGCGGGCCTTGCGCGCCGTGGCCCCGGCCAGCTCGAAACGCACCACGCTGCCCGCCTCTTGCGGCAACCCCACCACGCGGCCCTCGACCCAGCGGGTCTGCCCGTCCAGCGCCGGGGCCAGGCGATCGGCCAAGGCCCAGTGGGCCGACACGCTGGCCCAACTCAGCCCCAGCAGGCACAACGCCAGTGGATAAGTGCGAAACGGCAACAGCATCAGCGCCAGCGTGACCGCCAGCAGCAATAACCCGACCGGCGGCAGTACCGGCAGAAAACGCAGCGCCAACAAACCCAGCGCCAGCGCCAGCATCCCTGTGCGCATAAGCCCGTCCTTGAGAGTCCACGACTGAGGAATAGCCGGGTCACACAGGCACGCGCTTATTAATTGTCACAAAGTCTGAATCGGCCTTCGGTAGATTCCGGGCATACTGCCCGCTTGAACCGACCGAGAATTCCCATGCCCCGGCGCTTATTCAAACGCTACATGCCCGACCCGACCAGTATCCGGGAACACAAGTCCTTACGCTTTCTCGGCAAATTGCTCCACGACCCCAACCTCTGGCACCTCAATCGCCACTCGGTTGCCCGCGCCATGGCGGTGGGCCTGTTTGCCGCGTTCATGCCGATCCCGGCGCAGATGCTGCTGGCCGCCGCCCTCGCGGTGTCGGTGCGCGGCAACATGCCGATTGCCGTGAGCCTGGTGTGGCTGACCAACCCCATCACCATGCCGCCGGTGTTTTTCTGCACCTACCAGCTCGGGGCCTGGCTGATGAACGTGCCGCCGCGCAGCCTGCCCGACGAGCTGACCTGGGAGTGGATCAGCAGCCAGCTTTCCACCCTGTGGCAGCCGTTCTTGTTGGGCTCGGTGGTGGCCGGCGTGGTACTCGGCGCCCTCGCCTATTGCCTGACCATGCTGTACTGGCGCTGGTGGGTGGGGCGCCAGTGGAAGCAACGCCAGAAAAAGCGCCAGTAAAAACGCAAACGGCCTCCAGATGGAGGCCGTTTTTCATTACGTATCAATTAGCTATTGGCGCATCCCGCGCCCGCTCACCAGCAGCCGTGCGCAACCGATGTACAGCACCGCGGTGGCCACCAGCATAAAGGCGATGGCGACGCTGATCTTGATGTCCGACACGCCCAGGATGCCGTAGCGGAAGGCGTTGACCATGTGCAGCACCGGGTTGGCCAGCGACACGGTCTGCCAGAACGGCGGCAGCAGGCTGATGGAGTAGAACACCCCGCCCAGGTAAGTCAGCGGGGTCAGCACGAAGGTCGGGATAATCGAGACATCGTCGAAGTTGCGTGCAAATACCGCGTTAATGAACCCCAGAAGCGAGAAGATCGTCGCCGTCAGCACCACTACCACCACGGTCACGCCCAGGTGGTGAACCTGCAAATCGGTGAAGAACAGCGACAGCAGCGTCACGATCAACCCCACCATCAGGCCGCGCAACACGCCGCCCACGGTATAGCCGATGAGGATGGTGTGGGGCGACACCGGCGACACCATCAATTCCTCGATGGAGCGCTGGAACTTGGCGCCGAAGAAGCTCGACACCACGTTGCTGTAGGCGTTGGTAATCACCGACATCATGATGAGCCCCGGCACGATGTACTCCATGTAGGTGAAACCGCCCATGTCGCCAATCTGCCGGCCGATCAGGTTGCCGAAGATCACGAAGTACAAAACCATGGTGATCGCCGGCGGCAGCAGGGTTTGCGGCCAGATGCGGGTAAAGCGCCGCACTTCACGGTAGATGATGGTGTTGAGGGCAACGAGGTTGGGCCGCAGTTCCGAGTTCATATGGCCACCTTCGCCAGGTTTTTTTCCACCAGGGACACAAACAACTCCTCAAGGCGATTGGTTTTGTTGCGCAAGCTCAGCACTTCGATGTTCTGCGCCGCCAGTTGGCCGAACAGCGCGGTGATGCCCACGGCCTTGTCCACCTGGACTTCCAGGGTGTGGTTGTCCACCAGCCGATTGGGGTAGCCCACCAGCGCCGGTGGCGCTTGCAGGTTGTGCTTGAGGTCGAGCAAAAACGTCTCGACATGCAGTTGGCCGAGCAACTGACGCATGCTGGTGTTCTCGACGATGGTGCCGTGGTCGATGATGCCGATGTTGCGGCACAGCTGTTCAGCCTCTTCCAGGTAATGGGTGGTGAGGATGATGGTGATGCCTTTCTCGTTCAGCTCGGTGAGGAAGGTCCACATCGAGCGGCGCAGTTCGATGTCCACGCCCGCGGTGGGCTCGTCGAGGATCAGCAGGCGCGGCTCGTGGACCAGGGCGCGGGCGATCATCAAGCGCCGCTTCATGCCACCAGAGAGCGAGCGCGACGGCACATCGCGCTTGTCCCACAGGCCGAGCTGGGTCAGGTACTGCTCGGCGCGTTCCTTAGCGACTTTGGCCGGGATGCCGTAGTAGCCGGCCTGGGTCACGACGATGTCGAAGGTCTTCTCGAACTGGTTGAAATTGAATTCCTGCGGCACCACGCCGATGCAACGCTTGAGCGCCGCCGGGTTGCGGTCCAGGTCATGGCCGAAGATGTTCACCGTGCCGCTGGTCTTGTTGACCAGGGTGGAGAGGATGCCGATGGTGGTGGATTTACCGGCGCCGTTAGGGCCGAGCAAGGCGAAAAAGTCACCTTCGGCGACGTCCAGATCGATACCACTCAGGGCCTGGAAACCGTTGCCGTAGGTTTTGGTTAGCTGCCGGATGGACAGAGCGGAACTCATATCGGATTCATGCACCAAGAAGGAAGGAAAAGAGAAAAACCAGCGTGGGCCGCAAGCAATGCAGCGGCACCGACAGGCGCAATGGTGCTTGTCGAGGCCGCACAAGTACAGTCACCTGTGTTGATAGTCGGTATTAAGTCAACGCAGTCATCACCGCGTGGCGGTAGGCCGGGCGCTGTTTCAGGCGCTCGTACCAGGCGTGCAAATGGGGCCGCGGCGCGCGCTCGATGGGCATCTCGAACCAGGCGTAAATAAAACTGCCCAGGGGAATATCGCCCATGCCGATGGCCTCGCCCGAGAGGTAGGGTTGGCCAGCCAACGCCTGGTCCACACGGGCCAACAATTGCGCGCAGGTGTCGCGGGCGGCGTGAATGGCGGCCCAGTCCTGCTGCTCGGCGGGGGTGCGCAGCACGCCCCAGAACACCTGGCGGAAGGGTTCGGCAAAGGTCGAGGTGGTCCAGTCCATCCACTTGTCGGCGCTGGCCCGGGCCTGCACATCGGCCGGGTACCAGGGCGAATCGCTGGCGTGGCGGGCGCACAGGTAGCGCACGATGGCGTTGGATTCCCACAGCACAAAGCCATCGTCCTCGATCATCGGGATCCGCCCGTTGGGGTTGAGCGCCCGGTACTGCGGCGTATCCACCACGCCAAAGGCACCGCCGGCGTCCAGGGCCTCGTAGGCCAAGCCCAACTCTTCGGCGCACCACAGCGCCTTGCGCACGTTGGATGAGTTTTTCCGACCCCAGATTTTCAGCATGAGCGCTCCCAGATGGCTAAATGCCCGGGCAGTCTACGCCGGATCAGGCGCGACTCAAATCGCTCTGCAAGTCCCCCAGCAGGCCGCTCTGATGGTCGGCGAACAGGTGCGGGTAACACTGGGCAATGTGGCCGAAGAACAACGCCTCGGGCACATCGGCGAACTGGCCGTGGTCCACCAGGTACTCCATCGACTGCTGCCCCTGGCGGTTGAAGGGGTGGAATACGCTGTCGTTGACCCCGTCGAAATCCAGGGCCGGCACATCGAACAGGTCGCACAGTTTCTGGTTGAACGCAGGCGTGGCCTTGACCCAGCGCCCGTCCAGGTACAGCTCGGTGTAGCCGTGCATGGCGAACACGTCGCTTTTGAGCAGCTCGATCAGGCGCGGCGTGGACAGGTGGTTGCGCACATCCGCCAGGCCAATGCGCGCCGGTATCGCGCAATGCCGCGCGCACCCGGCCAGCAGGGTGGCCTTGGGCACACAGTAACTTTCGGCGCTGGCCAGGGCGTAGCTGCCGCGCAGGGTGTCGGGGTCGCGGCTGAAGGTGTAGGGGTTGTAGCGCACCGCTTCACGCACCGCGTAGTACAGGTTCACCGCTTGCTCGCGCGGCTCGCGAGCAGTGCCGCGATGTTTTTGCGCGAACTCCACCACCGCAGGGTGGTCACTATCGATGAACCGGCCGGGCTTGAGGTATTCGTGCATGGGAAGGCTCTCCTGGGGAAGCCCCGAGTCTAGCGACAGACCCCGCACACGGATAACGACGTTTCGGCCAAATATCAGGGATTGCCACCGGGGCAGGCGCCAGCACTCTTACATCTGCCGCCGACCCGACTGACAATCATCACGCACACTGTCCTACCCCGCTCTCACCGCCCCCGCTTCACAGATGCCGTCTACGCTCTGAGGGTGGTTTTGCCCCTGGTCTCATGGAGGATTGAATATGTTGCTGTTGTGGATACTGGTTCTGGTGCTCGGCATTGCTTACCTGGCGCATCGCCGGGTCGCGCCCCTGCCCGCGATGGGCGTGGTGGCCGTGTACCTGGTGGCCATGGGCGTCGCCAGCCACGCACCGGGTTGGCTGCTGCTGGTTTTCTGGCTGTTGCTGGCCGCCGTGGCCGCGCCCCTGCTGTTGCCGGACCTGCGCCGCAAACTGTTCACCGCGCCGCTGTTCAGCTGGTTCCAGAAAACCCTACCACCCATGTCCCAGACCGAACGCGATGCCATCGACGCCGGCACCGTGTGGTGGGACGGCGAGCTGTTCAGCGGGCGGCCCAATTGGGACACGCTGCTGGCCTACCCCAAGGTGCAGTTGAGCGAAGAAGAACAAGCCTTCCTCGACGGCCCTACCGAAGAACTCTGCGCCATGGTCAGCGACTGGCAGATCGGCCAGGACATGGACCTGCCGCCCCAGGCCTGGGAGCACATCAAGCAAAACGGCTTTTTCGCCCTGATTATCCCCAAGGAATTCGGCGGCAAAGGCTTCTCGGCCTACGCCCACTCCCAAGTAGCGATGAAACTGGCCACCCGCAGCGGCGACCTCGCGTCCACCGTGATGGTGCCCAACTCCCTCGGCCCGGCCGAGCTGTTGCTGCACTACGGCACCGATGAGCAGCGCAACCACTACCTGCCACGCCTGGCCCGGGGCGACGACATCCCCTGCTTCGCCCTGACCGGGCCGCTGGCCGGCTCCGACGCCGGCGCCATGCCCGACACCGGAATCATCTGCAAAGGCCAGTGGCAAGGCCAGGAAGTGCTGGGCCTGCGCCTGAACTGGGAAAAGCGCTACATCACCCTCGGCCCCGTCGCCACCCTGCTGGGCCTGGCGTTCAAAGCCTATGACCCCGAGCACTTGCTCGGCGACCAGGAAGACCTGGGCATCAGCCTGGCGCTGATTCCCACCGACACCCCCGGCGTGGAAATCGGCCGCCGCCACCTGCCCCTGGGCGCGGCGTTCATGAACGGGCCGAACTCGGGCAAAGACGTGTTCGTGCCGCTGGACTGCCTGATCGGTGGCCAGGAAATGCTCGGCAAAGGCTGGATGATGCTGATGAACTGCCTCTCCGTGGGGCGCTCCATTTCCCTGCCGGCGGTGGGCACCGGCGCGGCCAAGTTCACCAGCCTGGTGACCGGCCAGTACGCCCGGGTGCGCGAGCAATTCAACGTACCGCTGGCGGCGTTTGAAGGCATCCAGGAAGCCCTGGCGCGCATCGGCGGCAACGCCTGGCTGATGGACAGCGCCCGCATGCTCACCGCCAACGCGGTGGACCTGGGGGAAAAACCCTCAGTACTTTCGGCCATCCTCAAGTACCACCTCACCGAGCGCGGCCGCGAGTGCATCAGCCACGCCATGGACGTGCATGGCGGTAAGGGCATCATCATGGGGCCCAACAACTACCTGGGCCGCAGCTGGCAAGGGGCGCCGATTTTCATCACCGTGGAAGGCGCCAACATCCTCTCGCGCAACCTGATGATCTTCGGCCAGGGCGCGATCCGCTGCCACCCGTTCGTGCTCAAGGAAATGGCCCTCGCCGCCCGCGAAGACAAAGACCAAGCCCTGGTGGAGTTCGATGGCCTGCTGCTCAAGCACATCGGCTTTGCCGTGAGCAACGCTGCCAGCACCCTGGTGCTCAACCTGGGCCTGGGCCACTTCGAAGCGGCGCCCGGGGACAAGCTCAGCCAGGGCTACTTCCGCGCCCTCAACCGTCAGGCTGCGGCCTTCGCCCTGCTGGCCGACCTGTGCATGATGCTGCTGGGCGGCGAACTCAAGCGCCGCGAGCGGCTGTCGGCACGCCTGGGGGATGTGTTGAGCAACCTGTACCTGGGCAGCGCCGCCCTCAAGCGCTACCACGACCTCGGCTCGCCCGACTACATGGAGCCGCTGCTGTGCTGGGCCATGGAGGAAAGCCTCGGCCAGGCCGAACGGGCGCTGGATGAACTGCTGAGCAACTTCCCCAACCGCGTGCTCGGCTGCCTGCTGCGGGTGGTGGTGTTCCCCTTCGGCCGGCGCCACACCGGGCCGTCGGACACACTGGCCGCGCAAGTGGCTGCGTTAATCGGCCGCGCCAAGGGCGACCCGGCCCTGGAAGAGTTGCTGCAAGGCTGCTACCGCCCGCAATCGGCGCAAGACCCGGTCGGCGCGCTGCAACACGCCTGCGACCTGCTCGACGGCGCCCAACCCTTGCAGAAAAAACTCCACGCCGCCCTCAAAAGCGGCCAGGTCACCCCGGCCGCCGGCGAGCATGCCATCGATGCCGCCCTGGAGGCCGGCGTGTTGCAGGCCGGCGAGGCGCAGACCCTGCGCGACGCGCAAACGGCGCAGCGCGCGGTGATCGACGTCGATGACTTCAGCAAAGAGGAACTGAGCGCCAGCGCCGGCAAAGTGCGCTGACCACTGCCCGCAAAGAGGGCGGGTAATGAAAAACGGGCGCCGCGGCTATATACTCCGGCGCCCGTTTTGCTTCAGTTCTAGAGGACCCTTCATATGCTCGACCAAACACTCGTCCAGCTCGACCTTCTGCGCAGCATCCTGGTCGCGGTAGGTGATGCCGAGCAGGTGCCGGAAGAGAGCCACGCCTTGTTCCTGGAACGCTTCGACGAACTGCGCGCCTCCTTGCCCATCGAGCCGATCGAAAGCCAATACCTGGGCCAGGACCTGCTGTGCCAGGTGATCCAGCGCTACCCGCAAATCGCCCACCTGGTGCCCCGCGACCTGCTCTGGTACTTCGCCGGCGACTGCCTGCACTACATGCCCGACGACGAAATCGACCTGTACCAGGCCCTCGAAGACCGCCGCTACGAAGCTGAGCAGAACGACGAACCCTTCGACTGGAACCAGGAAAAGCAACTGCTGGCCATGCCTGACGAGGGCAGCAAGCACTGATCCGCCGCCACGCTTGACCCAAGGCCCGCCAGCCCTGCGCTACGGGCCTTTTGTTTGCGCGGCTTTCCAGGGTGCCAACGTCGGCTCGCGGCCCAGGCATTCAACCAGATAGTCGATAAACACCCGCAACTTGGGCGGCAGGTAGCGGGTGGGCGAGTACAGCAACCAGGCGTCGCCCGTGTAGGAGGCGATGAAGTCCCAGTCCGCCAGCACCTGCACCAGGGTGCCCTGCTCCAGGGCATGGCGGGCGGTGAAGTACGGCAGGCTGGCGATACCCACATGCTGCAACGCCGCGTCCAGGCGCACGCCGGTGTGGTTGGCGGCATAGCGCCCGCGCACGGCCACCGTCACCGCGCGGCTGCCCTGCTTGAATTTCCAGCGTGCATCGCCCGGGGTTTCCCCCAGGTAAATGCAGCTGTGGCCGAGCAAGTCCCGAGGCTGACGCGGCGTGCCGTGCTCGGCCAGGTACTGCGGTGTGGCGCACAGCAAGTGGTCGATGGGCAGCAAGGGGCGGCCGATCAACCCCGGCGGCGGGCTGTCGGTGATGCGGATGCTCAGGTCGACGTTGTCGTCGATCAAATCCACCTGGCGATCTTCGAGGATCAACTGCACGTCCACATTGGGGTAGCGGCGCAAAAACTCGGCCATGTGGGGGTGCAACACAAAACGCCCGACAGCCTTGGGCACACTGACCCGCACCAGGCCCTGGGCCTCCTGCACGTACTGGCCGCTGACCGCCAGCACCGCACGGGCGGCGCTGACCATGTCCTGGCAGCGCTTGAACACTTCTTCGCCGCTTTCGCTTAGGCGCAATTTGCGCGTGGTGCGTTGCAGCAGGCGCGTGCCCAGGGCCTGTTCCAGGCGCGAAATGCTGCGGCTCACCGCCGAGGGTGACAGGCCCAATTGGCGCGCGGTTTCGGAGAAGTTGCCGGTTTCCACCACCTTGACGAAGGTGGCCATCTCGGCCAACAGCGGTAACGGTAGATTGATGCCCATGGCGCATAAGTCCATTGAAATTTGCACGGATTATCCACTATCGCGCGCAAGTTTATACTGCGCCCCATACCGCTGATCGCCAGCCGCCGCACTCCCCGCCCTTTTGGAACCGCCATGCTCTCGACTTATCTGGGCGAATTCATCGCCCTGGCCACCATTCACCTGCTGGCCGTGATCGCCCCCGGCCCGGACTTCGCCGTGACCATCCGCCAAAGCGTGCGCTTCGGCCGCCTCACGGGCCTGTGCACTGCCCTGGGTATTGGCGCGGGGATTTCCGTGCACGTGCTCTACACCCTGCTGGGCGTGGGTGCACTGATGCACGCCCTGCCCTGGCTACTGACGGTGGCCAAGGTGGTGGGCGCTGGCTACATTTTGTATTTGGGGATCAACCTGCTGCGCAGCAAGGCCCGCAGCCAGTTGGAAGGCATGGCGCAAGCGGAACCCGATTCGCCCCGGCAACGCCTGGGCAAGGCCTTTATGACCGGGTTCCTGACCAACGCCACCAACCCCAAGGCGACGCTGTTTTTCCTGGCGATTTTCACCACCGTGGTCAGCGCCTCGACACCGTTGCAGGTGCAGGCGCTGTACGGGGTGTGGATGTGCCTGGTCAACGCGGCGTGGTTCGTCATCGTCGCGCTGTTTTTTTCCAGCGCCCGGGTGCGCCAGGTATTCCTGCGCCTGGGGCACTGGTTCGAGCGCAGCATGGGGCTGATCCTGATTCTGTTCGCCGGGCGCCTGATGTTGTCGCTGTAACCCCCGGCGAACCGCGGCGCTACAGGTCGTAGCGCAGCGCCAGGCCCAGGGTACGCGGGGCGCCGACGTCGATGATGTCGTCCACGCGGTTGTTGGTGACGTACTCCTTGTCAAAGGCGTTTTTCACGTAGGCAGAGACGGTGACGTTCTGGGTCAAGGGGTACTGGCCGTTGAAGTTGACCAGCACGTAGTTGTCGCTTTTGCGCTCGCCCGTCACCTTGCCCGCGTCGTTGAACTGGTACTGCGAAGGGCTCGCGGCCTGGTAGGTGACGTCGGTGTTGAGGCTCAAGCCGTTGTCCAGGCGATAGGTGCCGCCCAGCGAGACCTTGTACTTGGGCGAATGGAGGAACGACTCGCCGCCCATGTCCTCACCATTGCCGGTGACGAAATCCTTGTACTTGCCATCGGTCACTGCACCGCCGGCGGTCAGGGTCAGGTGGCGGCTCACGTCCTTCTCGACGAGCAGCTCCAGGCCCTTGATCTCGCTGCGCCCGGCGTTATAGATGTGCACGAAGTTGCCGGCGTCATCCAGCACGCTAACCTGCTGGTCTTTCCAGTCGGTGTAGTAGAGGTTGGCGCGGGCGCGCAGGGTTTTTTCCTGCCACGCGCCGCGGTACGACAACTCGTAGGTGGTGGTGTACTCCGGGTCGTAGGCCGCGTGGCCGCCACCGGCGCGCACGTTGACGCCACCGCCGCGATAGCCCTTGCGCACCATGAAGCCGACAAATTGGTCGGTGGCCAACTCGTAGTCAATGCCCAGTTTGGGCAGCACGGCATTGAACGACTTGCTGACCTTGCCGGCGCTGGAGAAGTCGTCCTGGTCGATGTCGGTGTCGTTCTGTTCGTGGTCCAGGCGCAGGCCGGTAACCAGGGTCCAGCGCGGCACGAAGGTCCAGTTGATCTCGCCGAACAGGGCCTGGTTCTGGATCCGCGTATCGCCCTTGGTGGTGCCGCCCAGTACTTTGTCGAACAGCAGGCGATCGTGGAAGTGGTTGGTGGTGTTGCCGTAGTAGGCACCGACGAAACTGCGCAGCGTCTCGGATTGATAGCCCAGGCGCAGTTCCTGGCTGAACAGGTCACCGTCCTGCTTGCGCAGGACCACATCGTTGGCCGTCGCGCTCTGGTCGAAATCCAAGCGGGCGCTGTAGTCCGAATGCGTGTTGGCGGTCAGGCTGGTCAGGGTCCAGGCGTCGTTCAAGCGGTAATCGACCTTGGCGCTGAGGGTGTCTTGCTTGAGGTTGTCGAACGCCTGGGTGTCGGACGAAATCTTGTAGTACTGCACCTTGTCATTGACCCGCATCACCGAGCGATCGCCCTGGCGGTGCTCGTTGTGGGCGTAGGTGAGCAGTACGTCAACATCGTCTGTCGGCAGAATCAGCAATTTGCCGCGGGCATTGCTGGTGCGACGGGGGTTGGCGTCGTCGTGCAGGTCGACGTTGCGAATAAAGCCGTCGCCTTCCTGGTAGTCCACGGCAATGCGCCCGGCGATCTTGTCTTGCACAAGCGCACCGCCACCGGCCAAGGCAGCACCGTGTTCGCCGTAGTTACCGACGTTGGTCTGCGCGGAAAAGCTCGGCTCGAATGTAGGATTCTTGGTTTGGATCACCACCGCACCGGCCAGGGAGTTACGCCCCTGGGTGGTCGATTGCGGGCCAAGGAACACTTCCACCTGCTCGGCGTCCCACAGCGGCGTGGGGCTCAGGGTCAAGGCGCGGTTGGGCTGCTGGGCGCCGTCAACGTATACCGAAATGGCGCCATTGAGGGTGGCCGGGCCCTGGTCATCGAAACCGGACACCGGCACGCCGCGAATACCCCAGGTTTCATTGCCGGCCTGGTTGTAGACGCCGGGGGTGCGGGCGAAGACGTCCACCAGGTCTTTATCGCCGTGTTCGCGCAGCTTTTCTTCGGTGACCACCACCACGCTGGACTGGGTCTGCGCCAGGGTGCGGTTGATTTTTTCCCCAGTCACCGTGATCGGCGCGATTTCCAGCACGTTCGTGACGGTGTCAGCCCAAGCGCTAGGCGCCAGGTAATACGCCGACCCGATGGCCAGCACCCAGGTGCGTCTCTTGAAAGGCATGCCCTGCTCCCCTGCGACAGATCGTTGTTTTTTTTGTCTGCAAACTGGCACTTGGCGCCAGCGGGGCGGAGTCTAAGGGAAAATCAGGCGCAGAGAAACAGATTGATAATCCGTCTCATTAACACCGAAATCGACAAATCGCGCACAAACAAAAACGCCGCTCTATTGAGCGGCGTTTTCGTGAAATGGAGCGGGAAACGAGACTCGAACTCGCGACCCCGACCTTGGCAAGGTCGTGCTCTACCAACTGAGCTATTCCCGCAAATGGCGTCCC
>RCMZ01000400.1_pt1 | contig 24461 bp, 17 predicted proteins | sample 2041141 | NCBI WGS metagenome assembly RCMZ01 (sample SAMN09708263, study PRJNA481090) | Wastewater metagenome, whole genome shotgun sequencing project. | biome: sewage; isolation source: Davis station wastewater (DW) | place: Antarctica: Davis Station | collected 2010-03-01
CCCAGCCCGCCCAGCCCGCCCAGCCCGCCCAGCCCGCGCCGTCCGCGCCGCCCGCATTCGCCGCACGGGTGCGGCCTTGAGCCGGCGGCGTTTCCTCGTTTCGCTGGCGTGCGCCGGTTTCGGGCTGGCGTCGCGCGGCGTCCTCTCCGCGCCGGCCGACGCCCTGGCCGCCGGGTTGAACGCACGACTGCGCGAGCTCGAAGCCGCCGCCGGAGGTCGGCTGGGAGTCCATTTCCTGGATACGGCAAGCGGCCGGGAATACGGCTACCGCGCGCACGAACGTTTCCCGCTGTTCAGCTCGTTCAAGCTGCTGGCGGGCGCGCTCGTGCTGCACCGGGTCGATGTCGGGCAGGAATCGCTGGCGCGGCGGATTCCCTATACGCGGGACGAACTCGTCGAATGGTCGCCGGTCACCGAGCGGCACGCGGACGGGGCGGGAATGAGCCTGGGCGAATTGTGCGAAGCCGCCATCACGACCAGCGACAACACCGCCGCCAACCTCGTCCTGGCGAGCTTCGGCGGCCCCGCCGGGCTGACGGCCTACGCCCGGCGGCTCGGCGACGCCGTCACCCGCCTCGACCGCAACGAACCGGACCTGAACGATCCCCATCCCACGCAACCGCTGGACACCACCTCGCCGGGCGCAATGACCCGCAGCGTGCAACGGGTCGTGCTGGGCGACGCGCTGTCCGCGCAGTCGCGCCGGCAACTGCAGCGCTGGCTGCTCGACAACACCACGGGCGGCCGCCGCCTGCGGGCCGGACTGCCGGCGGACTGGCGGATCGGCGACAAGACCGGAACCGGAAAGACCGGCGCCAACGACATCGGCGTGGTCTGGCCGCCCGGACGCGCGCCCCTCGTGGTCAGCGCCTATCTGGCCGACGGCGACGCCGACATCCGGCTGAGGGAAGCGACCCTTGCCGGGGTCGGCGGACTGCTGCGGGAATTCTCGCCTTAGGTCGGCGGCGTGCCTTGCACGGCGCGGCCGCTCCCCCGCTCCGAGACGCCCCGCTCCCCGCTCCCCGCTCCCCCGCTCCCCCGCGCCCCCGCGCCCCGGACGCGCCGGGCTACGCCGGCTTGAGCGGCTGCGCCCGCAGCGAGGCGCCCTGCGTGGTATTGCGGCCGGCGCTCTTGGCGGCGTAGAGCATTTCGTCGGCGCGGTCGGCGAGCGCTTTCGGGTCGAGCCCGGGCGCCGGAACCGCCGTCGCGATGCCGACGCTGATCGTGACGCACGCCCCGGCGGTCGAGAAGGCGTGAGGAATCTTCTGCGCGGCGACGGCCGCGTGGAAGCGCTCGGCGATGTGCATCGCGCCCTCCAGGTCGGTGTCGCCGAGGACGGCGACGAACTCCTCGCCGCCGTAGCGCGCGACGAAGTCGCCGGGCCGCTGGAGCGAATCCTTCAAGCCCCTGGCGACGCGCGCCAGGCATTCGTCGCCGGCGCCGTGCCCGTAGTTGTCGTTGAACAGCTTGAAGCAGTCGATATCGATCATGACGAGGGCGAGCGACTGGCCGGCGCGCTGGCTGCGCGCCCACTCCTGCGCGAGCGTCTGGTCGAAGGCGCGGCGGTTGGCGATTCCGGTCAGCGGGTCGATCAGGATCAGGGCTTCGAGGTGGTCGGCACGCTGCATGGTGGCGCGGAACAGCTCCATCGCCCGGGCCATCCGGCCGACTTCGTCGCTGCGCTCGACGCCGGGGATTTCGCCGTCGTATTCGCGGTTGGTCAGCCGCCCCATGCTGCGCGTGAGGCGGACGATGGGACGCGAAATCTGCGTGACGGAAAGATAGGCCGAGAGGGAAATGACGAGCAGGATCGCCAGCCCGAAGGCGACGGCGGTATAGGCGATGGCGCGCTGGGTGGCCTCGTGCAGCTCGGCCGACGCCTCCTGGTAGTGCAGCACCGAGGCGTCGCGCAGCTGGTCCATGCTGCGGCGCAGGCTGCGCAGGTCGGGGTCGAACTGCCCGTGGATGATCTCCAGCGCCCGGTCACCGCGCCAGCGCGCCGCCGCGTCGATGATCGTCGCGGCGCGCTCGAAGACGCGCCCCTCCTGCACGAGAATGCCGTCCAGCGCCGGCTGCTGGGCGCCGACCAGGGGCCGGACCGCTTCGATCCGGCTCCGGAACTGCAGCTGCAGGGCCTCCAGTTCGAGCTGGGTGGCGCGCATCTTCAGCTCCTCCTGCTCGGTCAGCACCGAGAAGACCAGCCGGCTGGCGTCGCTCAGGTCGAGCAGGGCGTCGCCGATCAGGATGGACGCGGCGGCGTCGTGGTTGAGCAGGTCGCGATAGTCGCGGTCGATCCCGCGCATGTTCAGCATCGAGAACAGAGTGATGAGGACGGCCAGCGTGCCGAGCAGCGACACCAGCAGCAGCACCTTGCTGACCAGCCTCAGGTTGGAAAAGAAACGAATGATGTCACTCCCGTCTTGCGCGCGCCGGCAAGGCGGCGCCCGTTCATCGCACCGAGTCGGCGATCCCCCGCTGCAGCTGCCGCACCGCCTGCGCGTCGTCGATGCGCCCGGACAGGTGATCGCTGACCACCTTGTAGATGGCCGTCTTCGTGCGCGACGGATTGGCGTTGCCCATGGCGACCGAGCCCATGACGGTGCGCCGCATGTTGCCGCCGCGCAGGTCGTCGATGTTCTGCCGCCCGCAGCGGTTGAAGGCGTCGCGCGGCACGTCTACGCGCCCCGGCGCCGCTCCGGTGGCGAGGTTCAGGTCGCGCTGGAAGACCGGGTCCAGCAGGATCGCCGCGAGCGCCTGGCGGGCCGGCGCATCGCTCCGGCTGTCCTTGAAGAACACGTACTGATCGCTGTTGAACAGGAATATGCCCTGAGTGTCCGGAAATCTGAAGCACAGATACTCACGCTCTGGCTGCAGGCCGCGGTGGCTGAATTCGCCGTTCACCCAGGTGCCCTGCACCTGCAGCAGCGCCTCGCCGCGGCGGACCATGTCGGTCGCCTGATCCCAGCTGCGGCGCGCGAAGCCGGGGCCGAGATAGCCGCGCAGCTGGCTCATGCGCCGGAAGATCCGCAGCAGCAACTCGGGCTTCAGCGCCTCCGGTTCGAGCTGCAGGAAGGCCCGGCGGTAAAATTCGGCGCCGCCGACGCCGACCGCCACCGCCTCGAACAGGAGGGTGTGCTCCCAGGCCTCGCGGCCGATGGCGAGCGGCACGATGCCGGCGGCGCGCGCCTTTTCGAGCAGCTCGATCAGGTCGTCCCAGCCGTCCGGCTGGCGCCCGCCGATGCGGTCGAACTGCGCCTTGTTCAGCCACATCCAGTTGGTCGAATGGGCGTTGATCGGCGCCGCGACCCAGTGCCCGCGATACTTGGAGAGGTGCTGGATGCCGTTGGGGACGACCTTGTCCCATTCCCCGGCGGCGGCCATCTCGTCGAGATTTTCCAGCAGACCCAGACGGGCCCATTCGTGGATGTCGTAGCCGATGCTCTGCGCCGCGGTCGGCGCGCGGCCGGCGGCGACCCGCCGGCGCAGCGCGTCGCCGAAGCGCGCCGTGCCGCTGCCCGCCTGCGCGCTTTCGCGGAAGGGAATGCCCTGGCGCTCGACGTGGGCGCGCAGCACGTCGATGCTCGCCCGCTCGCCGCCCGACACCCACCAGTGGAATATCTCGATCTCGTAGCGCTGGACGGGAGCCGCCTGCACCGCCCCGGCCAGGACGAGGGGAAGCAGGAGGCGCCAGGCATTGCGGGCGAGGGGGAAAGGCATGCGTCCAGGCGCTCGTCGGATCATGCCGGGGATTCTAGCGTACCGGGCGGGGCCACTCACGCACGGGCCTGCGGGCGCGAAAGGGCGCGCCGCAGCGCGCCCCGGGAACGGCCCCGCGCGGCGGCGGGGCGGAACTTAAACGAAAAGGACGGAGCGGCTAAGCGTCAGCGGCCGCAGGAAGCGCCGTCGGCCTTCTTCATGCCGAGCCGGACCATCAGCGACTCGGCCGGGCAGAAGCGGGTGAAGCCGCTCTGGAAGAGATTGGCGCCGACGAAGGCGGTGAACCACAGGAAGTTCTTCGAGACGAAGAGCGGGCTGGCCTCGACGCCGAGGGCGAGCGAGATCAGGACGAAGGCGCCGGCCATGATGCGGACGGCGCGGTCGGTGGTGAAAGTCGGGCTCATGAGGTGTGCTCCTTCCTGAATGCAGCGTAGTAGAGAACCGGGATGACCACCAGGGTCAGCACGGTAGAAACGAAGATGCCGAAGATCAGGCTGATCGCCAGCCCGTTGAAGATCGGATCGTCGAGGATGAACAGCGCGCCGAGCATGGCGGCCAGCCCGGTCAGCGCGATCGGCTTGGCGCGCACGGCGGCGGACTGGATCACCGCTTCGGCGAAGTCCATGCCGGCGGCGACCTGCTGCCTGATGAAGTCGACGAGCAGGATCGAGTTGCGCACGATGATGCCGGCCAGCGCAATCATGCCGATCATCGAGGTCGCCGTGTATTGGCTGCCGAGCAGGGCGTGCCCGGGCATCACGCCGATGATGGTGAGCGGGATCGGCGCCATGATGACGAGCGGCACGAGGTAGCTGCCGAAGTGCGCAACGACCAGCAGGTAGATGAGGATCAGCCCGACCGCGTAGGCGATGCCCATGTCGCGGAAAGTCTCGTAGGTGACCTGCCACTCGCCGTCCCACTTGATCGAGTAGCCGGCGTAGGGGTCGGGCGGCTGACGGACGAACCATTCGCCGAGCGTGCCGGCGAGCTTGCCGCCGCCCTGCCCCTGCGCGCCTTCCAGGCCTTCCAGCGCCTTGCCCCTGAGCGCACCGCGCGCGTCGAACATGCCGTAGAGCGGCGAGTCGAGCTTGCCGCCCATGTCGGCATAGACGTACACCACCGGCAGCAGGTCCTTGTGGTAGATCGCCTTCTCGCGCGCCTGCTCGCGCACTTCGACGAGTTCGGAAACCGGCACCAGCACGCCGTCGCGCGAGCGCACGCGCAGTCCGAGCAGCGCGTCGAGCGAGCTTTGCTTCTCGGGTGGCAGCATCACGCGCACCGGGATCTCGAACTTCGACTCGGCGTTGTGCACCGGCGTCGCGTCCTCGCCGGCGAGCCCCACGCGCACCGCCTCGACGACGTCGCTCTGCGCCACGCCGAGCAGCGCGGCCTTGCTCTGCAGCACATGCAGCACCGTCTTGCGCGCGTCGGCCTGCACCGAATCGTCGATGGCGACGAGGTCCGGCGTCGCCGCGAAGACCTTGCGCACCTCCTTGGCGACGGCGATCTGCCCCTGATAGTCGGGGCCGTAGACCTCGGCGACGATAGGCGACATGACCGGCGGACCGGGCGGCACTTCGACCACCTTGGCGTTGCCGCCGGCCTGGCGCCCGATCGCTTCGACGGCGGCGCGCACCGAGACGGCGATCTCGTGGCTCTGCCGCACGCGGCGGTGCTTGTCGACCAGATTGACCTGGATATCGCCCCACTCCGGCGCGGCGCGCAGGTAGTACTGGCGCACCAGGCCGTTGAAGTTGATCGGCCCGGCGGTGCCGGCGTAGACCTGGTAGTCGCTCACTTCCGGCACCTTGCCGAGCTCGTCGCCGATCGCGCGCAGGACGCGCGCCGTTTCTTCGAGCGGCGTGCCGACGGGCATGTCGAGAACGACCTGGAATTCGCTCTTGTTGTCGAAGGGCAGCATCTTGAGGACGACGAGCTGCACGGCGGCGAGCGACACCGAGCCGAGGATCAGGACGACGATGGCGGCGAACAGCTTGCGCCGCGCCGCGCGGCCCGCGGCGGGGTCGAGGAAGGGCGTCAGCACGCGGCGGAAGAAGCGGTCGAGGCGCGCGCCGAGCGGCGACTGCACGGCGCCGCCGTGCGCTGCCGCAGCTGCCGGCGCGTGCGCAAGCAGCTTGCCGGCCAGCCAGGGCGTGACGACGAAGGCGACGGCGAGCGAAATGAACATGCCCATCGACGCGTTGATCGGGATCGGGCTCATGTACGGCCCCATCAGGCCGGTGACGAAGGCCATCGGCAGCAGCGCGGCGATCACCGTGAAGGTGGCGAGGATGGTCGGCCCGCCGACCTCGTCGACGGCCGGCGGAATGAGTTCGAGCAGCGGCTTGCCGGGATGCAGCGCCTGCCAGCGGTGGATGTTCTCGACGACGACGATGGCGTCGTCGACGAGGATGCCGATCGAAAAGATCAGCGCGAACAGCGACACGCGGTTCAGCGTGAAGCCCCAGGCCCACGAGGCGAACAGCGTCGCGGCCAGCGTCAGCGTGACGGCGACGCCGACGATCAACGCCTCGCGCTTGCCGAGCGCGAAGAAGACGAGAAGGACGACGAAGGCGGTGGCGAAGGCGAGCTTGCCGATCAGCTTCTGCGCCTTCTCGGTCGCCGTCGCGCCGTAGTTGCGCGTCACGCTGACCTCGACGCCGTCCGGGATCACCGTGCCCTTGAGCGCCTCGGCGCGGGCGATCACGCCGTCGGCGACGTCGGCCGCGTTGACGCCCGGCTGCTTGGAAATCTGCAGGGTGACCGCCGGGAAGGTCGCGCCGGGATCGGCCCCCGGACGCTGGCCCCGGGCGGCGGCCGCGTCGCCGCCCGCCGGGCCGATGCCGTGCCAGACGTAGCGCGCCGGCTGGTCCGGCCCGTCCTCGATGCGCGCCACGTCGCCCATGAACACCGGCTTTCGCGCGCCGGCCGCGCCGCGCACGGCGACGACCAGCCGCCGCACGTCGGCCGCCGATTCGAGGTAGGTGCCGGTCTGCACCAGCACCTCGCGGTTGCCGGCGACAACGCTGCCCGACGATTGCAGCGCGTTGCCGACCTTGAGCGCGGCGGCGAGGTCCTGCGGCGTGACGCCGAAGGCGTTCATGCGCTCGGTGTCGAGCAGTACGCGGATGACGTGGTCGGGGCCGCCGAGGGTGGACACGTCGCGCGTTCCCTTGATGCGCTTGAAGTCGATCTCGGCGGCGCGCGCCACCTGCTGCAGGTCGAAGGCCGAGCGCGCCGGGTCGGCGGTCCAGAAGGTCAGCGCGACGATCGGCACGTCGTCGATGCCCTTCGGCTTGATCACCGGTTCGAGCACGCCGAGGTTGGGCGCCAGCCAGTCGCGATGCGACTGCACGGTGTCGTGGAGGCGCAGCACGGCGTCGTTGTACTTGATGCCGACGTCGAACTGCACGGTGATCACGGCCATGCCGGGACGCGACACGGAGTACACGTGCTCGACGCCGGACAGGCGCGACAGCACCTGTTCGGCCGGCGTCGCCACGAGGTTCTCGACGTCCTTGGCCGACGCGCCGGGGAAGACGACGAAGACGTCGGCCATGGTCACGTCGATCTGCGGCTCCTCCTCGCGCGGCGTCACCAGCGTCGCGAAGACGCCCATCAGCAGCGCGACGAGCGCGAGCAGCGGCGTCATGCGCGACGCCAGGAAGATTCTTGCGATGCGGCCGGAAATACCCATCTGGCGCTTACTTTCCCTTGAGTTTCATGATCCCGAGCGCTTCCATCACGATCTTTTCGTAGACGGTCTCGGTCGTTCCCTTCTTCATCTTGTGCATGAAGTACTTCTCGAAGCCGACCTTGGCCAGATGCACCCACTTGCCCTGCGCGAACCAGTTCACGTTGCGCGGCGGAATCTGCGGCAGCGCGACGAAGGCCGCGCCGCTGTCGCCAAAATCGGCGAGGCAGACGGCGTTCCACGTCGCCTTCTCGGTCGGCTCGCGGCCGTCGAGCGCGGCGCGGATGTTCTTCGCCGTGGCGCTGACCATCGACTCGATCATGTAGCCGGTCTTCGGCGTGCCGGTCGGCACCGGCGTCGTCTCGACCGGCGGGATCGCGACGCAGACGCCGACCGCGTAGATGTTCGGGAAGGCCGGATTGCGCTGCCAGGGATCGATCAGGACGAAGCCGCGCGGATTGGTCAGCCCCTCGATGCCGAACACCGCGTCGACGCCCTTGAACGCCGGCAGCATCATCGAGTAGGCGAACGGCAGCTCGTGCTCCTTCTTCGGCTTGCCGTCCTCGTCGTGCTCGGTGACGAACATCTTCCCGGCCTCGACGCGGCTCACCCTGGCGTTGCAGATCCAGCGCACGTGCTTGTCGCGGAAGATCGACTCCATCAGGCCCTTCGAGTCGCCGACGCCGCCGAGGCCGAGATGGCCGATATACGGCTCGGGCGTGACGAAGGTCATCGGCACCCGGTCGCGCAGCTTGCGCCGGCGCAGGTCGGTCTCCATGATCATCGCGAACTCGTAGGCCGGCCCGAAGCACGACGCGCCCTGCACCGCGCCGACGACGATCGGCCCCGGTTCGGCGACGAAGCGCTCCCAGGCCTGCTGCGCGCGCGCCGCGTGCTCGACGTGGCAGATCGACTGCGTGTGTCCCTGCGGCCCGAGTCCCTCGACCTCGTCGAAGGCGAGCTTCGGCCCGGTAGCGACGATCAGGAAGTCGTAGTCGAGCCGGCCGCCGTCGGCGAGTTCGAGGCGGTTTTCGCCGGGATGCACCCGCCGCACGCCGGTCGGGACGAAGTCGATCCCGCGCCGGGCGAGCAGCGGCGCGACGTCCAGCTCGATCTCGTCGCGCTTGCGCCAATCGACCGCGACCCACGGGTTGGACGGCACGAAGTGGAATTTCGGCGAATCCGAAACGACCGTGATGCGGTCCTCCGCGCGCGCCGCCTCGCGGATTTCGTACGCCATGGGCATGCCGCCGAGACCGGCGCCGATGATCACGATATGAGCCATGTCCTGTTTCTCCTTGATGTCACATCACGGGAACGTTCAGGCGTTTTCCGCGCGAACGGTCGGAAAGCACGGCCGGCGGCCGTTTACTTATCGTGTGCCGGCGGCGCGGCGGTTTTCAGCGCGATCCCGGCCTTCACCGGATCGAGTGCGACCCGCTCGCCGGCGGCCAGACCGGCCAGCACTTCGATCTCGCCGCCGAACTCCTCGCCGAGGCGCAGCTGACGCAGCGCGAGACGCCCGTCCACGCCCTGCACATAGACCGCGGCGACCTCGCCGCGGCGCAGCACGGCGGCTTTCGGAACGGTGAACTTGCTGGCGCGCCCGATGACGAAATGCACGCGGGCGAAGCTGCCGGGCAGGAGGTTGGCGCCGGCATCGGCCGGCAGGCCGACGCGCACCTGCGAGACGTGCGTCGCGGCGTCGGCCACCGGCAGCAACGCAACCGAGGTGGCGTCGACCCAGCGCCCGAGTTCGGGAAATTCGACCTTGGCCCGCGTCACGCCGCGCATGCGCGGCAGCATGTACTGCGGAACGCTCGCCGTGACGCGCAGGCCGGCCGGATCGTAGAGGGTGAGCAACGGCTTGCCGGGCGCGGCCATCTCGCCGAGTTCAGTCTGGCGCTGAGCGACGACGCCGGCGATCGGCGCCGTCACCGTCGCGTGGCCGAGGCCGACGCCGGCCTGCCCGCTCGCCGCCTGCGCCGCCTCGAAATCGGCCTTCGCCTTGTCGAGCGCGGCGGCGCTGATGAAATTCTGCGCGCGCAGATTCTTCAGGCGCTCGTAGTTGGCGCGCGCATTGACCAGCTGCGCCGTCGCGCCGGCCGCCGCTTCGGCCGCCTCGCGCGCGTCGATGCGCATCAGCAGTTCGCCTTTCCTGACCGTCTGCCCGGCATCGACGCGGACTTCGACGACGCGGCCGGAAACCTGCGCCGCGACGGTCGCCTGATTGACCGCTTCGACCAGCGCCTCGGCCGGAAAAGTCAGATCGACCGGATGCGGCTGCACGACGACGGTCGGCAAGGCCTGCGCCCGCACGGCGAGCGGCGCGGCGAGAAGCAGCACGGCGAGGCCGCGGACAAGGCGGCGGGACGTGTGCGGGAGGGAGAGCGGCGGCGTATTCATGCATATAAGCATATACTGATATTACAAATACACCAAGACCCCGCAAACGACGGAAACGTCGTCCGGCGCAGGTCGGGGTGTGCAGCACGCATTTCATGGACCCCACGGAGTCCATACCGCCGCCCCCCCTCCGGGGCCGGCTCCCGCCGCCGCGGACGACGCTCAGCGCAACTGGTCGACGGCCAGCGCCAGGCGGTCGAGGGCGTCCTCGATGCTGGCGGTCGGCAAGGCGGCGTAGCCGAACAGCAGCACCCGATCGTCCAGATCGCTGCCGGCTTCGACCGTGCTCGCGCTCTCGCTCAAGGTGTAGACGCGCACGCCGCAGCGCATCGCCGTGCGTGCGACGTCCCGCGCCGACGGCAGCCATGCCGGGAGATGCAGGGCGAGATGCATGCCGGCCTGCTCGCCGCTGATCCGGCAGTCGGCGCCGAACAGACGGCGCAGCCCGGCGACCAGGCAATCGCGTTGTTCGCGGTAGCGCCGGCGCAGGCCGTGCAGGTGTCGGGCGTAGTTGTTGTCCTCGAAGAAGCGGGCCATCACCGCCTGGTCGAGGCTGGGGCAGGCATTGTTGAGCAGCGCCTTGCGCCGGGCCATCTCCTCCACCAGATCGGGCGGGCAGACCATGTAGCCGAGGCGCAGCCCCGGCCCGAGCACCTTGGAAAACGTCCCCAGATGGATCACGTTGCCGCCGCCGAGAGCCATCAGCGACGGCAGCGGCGCTTCCTCGTAACGGAAATCGCCGTCGTAATCGTCCTCGACGACATAGGCGCCGTTGCGCTCGGCCCAGGCCAGCAGGGCGCGCCGCCGCGCCAGCGACAGCGTGTAGCCGAGCGGGTACTGGTGCGCCGGCGTCACGTACACCAGCGGCGCCCGGCGGCCGGGCGACGCGGCCAGGAGCGGCAGGTCGTCGGTACGCAGGCCGTCGTCGTCGACGCCGACCGAGCGGATTTTCGCGCGATGCAGTTCGGGCAGATTGTAGAAGCCGGAATAACAGGGCGTTTCGGCCAGGGCGACGCTGCCGGCGCCGAGGAAGCGCCCGGCAAGCAGGCTCAACGCCTCCTGGATGCCGGCGACGACGATGACCTGCTCCGGCTCGACGCGGATCGCCTTGGCGACGCCGAGATAGTCGGCGATATGCATGCGCAGGCCCCACAGGCCGCAGGCCGGCACATATTCGGTCATCGACTGCCGCCCCGGCGCGTAACGCAGCAGTTCGCTGCTCAAGCGGCTCCACAGCCGGTAGGGAAAAGCGTCGGCGGAAGGGCGGCCGACCTTGAAGTCGTGGCGCACGGGCGCCGCCGGCGGATCGATATGAACGCCGGACCCCTGCTGCAGCCAGTCCGGCGTCAGCGCCGGCTGGGCCGATGCCGGCGCCGACACGGGCGGAACGGCGGTCAGCGCGCGGCCGTCGGCGCTGACGAAAAAGCCGCGGCCGCGCAGCCCCTGGATGAAACCGACCTCGCTCAGCTTGTCGAAGGCTCCGAGCACGGTGTTCTTCGAGACGGCGAGCGAATCCGCCAGCTCGACGAGCGAGGGCAGCCGGTCGCCCGGCTTGAGCAGGCCGGCGAAGATGAAGCGTTCGAGCTGGTCGGCGATCTGGTGCTGATACGGCACGCCGGACTCCCGGTCGATCCGCAACGGCAAGGGAATGGACTGAGCCACGGATACTCTCCCGATCGAAAAGGCGCCGGAGTCCGAGCGACGGCGGCGCCCGGCGGCAAGGCAAACGAACTGACGCCGGCAATTGTCCCCTATTCGGAGCATGGACTTTACCCATGGGATAACCGGAAGCATACCTAACCCGACGCAGGCGGCTTGGGCATAGTTGGCGCCCTCTGTCCAACCATCGCGAGAGGTATCACCATGTCGTCCAAAATGGCCGTTCTCATCACGCTAGCGCTCTCCTGCCAGGGAGTCCTGGCGGCCGACAAGGCCGCGCCCGCGAGCGCCGGCGAAAAACTGTTTCTCGACAATTGCGCCGTCTGCCACGGCGCCGACCGGGGCGGCTACATCGCGCCGGCGCTGACCAAGGAGCGCCTGGTGCAGAGCGAAGCCGCGCTGCGCGGCACGATGATGACCGGGATTCCGGACACGCTGATGCCACCCTTCGCCGGCCGCATGACCGACGACGACCTGCGCACGCTGGCGCATTTCGTCAAGACGAATTCGCGGAGCGAACCCGCCTGGAACCTTGAGGAAACCCGCCAGAGCCTGCAGGTGCTGGAGGACGAAAAGAATCTCCCGAGCAAGCCGACCTACGCCATCGACAGCGTCTACGACCTGATCGCCGTCGTGGCGCGCGGCCGCTACGGCAAGGCCCGCGGCACGGAAGGCTCGAAGCTGGTGTTCTTCGACGGCAAGCGCAACAAGGTGGTCGGCGAAATCGTCGTCGACGCGCCGCACATCGTCGATTACAGCCCGGTCGACGAGCGCTGGGCCTGGCTCAAGACCGACATGGGCGAAGTGCTCAAGATCGACTTGTACACGCTGAAGGTCGTGCGCAAGATCAAGGTCGGCCTGACCGGGCCGAGCATCGCCATCTCCAGCGACGGCAAATGGCTGGCGGCCGGCTCCTTCGTGCCGAACAGCGTCGTGATCCTCAAGGCCGACACGCTCGAACCGGTCAAATACCTGAGCCTGGAGGGCGAGAACCACGAAGGCAAGACCGTCAAATCGGCGAGCGGCCCGATCATCGGCAGCCGGATCAACAACAAGTTCGCCATCTCGCTGCGCCAGGCGGGACAGGTCTGGATCGTCGACCCGGACCGTCCGGGCATGCCGGTCACCAAGCTCGACAAGGTCGGGCGCGTGCTGCACGACACCTTCCTCTCGTCCGACGGCCGCTATTCGATGGTCGCCGCCTACGACGACAACAAGGTGATCGCCATCGACCTGAAGAACGACAAGGTGGTCCGCGACATCCCGGTCGGCTGCCAGCCGCACCTCGGTTCCGGCGCCATCATCCAGGTCGGGAAACGGGAACTGGCGTTCGGCACCAACTTGGGCTCGTGCGCGCTGGGCGACGTGGTCAGCGTCTGGGACATGAAGGACTTCTCGCTGGTCAAGAACATCAAGGTCGCCGGACCGACCGAGTCGCCGGCGGCGCACCCGAACGCGCCCTACGTCGCGGTCGACATCGTCAGCAAGGATCGTCGCGCTTCGCAAATTCAGATGATCGACAAGAACACGCTGGAAGTGGCGAAGACGCTGGAGGTCGGCGGCCACGCCTTCTTCCCCGAGTACAACCGCGACGGCAATTTCCTCTACGTCAGCGCCGGCTACTACGGCGACCGCGTGCGCATCTACGACAGCCACACGCTGAAGCAGGTCGCCGAACAGAAGATGGAAAGCCCGGCCGGAATCTTTTCCCGCGCCCGCACCAAGTGGCTGACCGTCGGCCTGCCCGAAACCCGTCCGTTCTAACGCCAGAGACCGAAAGCCCATCGACATCATGAAGACTCTTCGCTATTCCGCAGGCTGGCTGGCGCTGGCCGCCGCCCTCAACGCGCCGGCCGCCCTCGCCGCCGGCGACAAAGCCCAGGCGCTGCTGCCGCTATGCGCCAGCTGTCACGGCATGGACGGCATCAGCAGCGTCGACCTCTACCCCAACCTCGCCGGCCAGAAAAAAGCCTATCTGGCCAAGCAGTTGCGCGAATTCCGCAGCAAGGAGCGCGTCAACGAAACCATGGCCCCGATGGCCGAACCGCTCGACGATGCGGCCATCGAGCAACTGGCCGATTATTTCTCGTCCCTCTCCGGCGCGAACTGACCCGCGCTGCTTTGCGCCGCGACCGCCGCCTCCGGGCTGCGGTCGCGGCGGTTTTTTCACGACGTATCCGCCTGCCCCGTTGCAGACAAAGGAAGAACACATCATGCGCACACCCGGCAAAGTGTGGCTGGTCGGAGCCGGCCCCGGCGACCCGGAACTGCTGACGCTCAAGGCCGTCCGCGTGCTCGGGGCGGCCAGCCTGGTGCTGGTCGACGATCTGGTCAATCCGGCCATACTCGACTTCGCACCGCCCCGAGCCGTAGTCCGGCACGTCGGCAAGCGGGGCGGCCGCCTTTCCACGAAGCAAGACGCGATTCACCGGACGATGATGCAGGCGGCGCTGGAAGGCGAAACCGTGGTCCGCCTGAAAGGCGGCGACCCGCTGATTTTCGGCCGCGGCCACGAGGAACTGCGCTATCTGCGCGCGCACGGCATCGAGGTCGAGGTCGTGAACGGCCTGACCGCCGGCCTGGCCGCCGCCACCGGCGCCGGCATCCCGCTGACGGACCGCGCCTGCTGCCATGGCGTGACCTTCGTCACCGCCCGGACCCGGGCCGGATCGGCCGATCTCGAAGCTCGCGACTGGGCCGCGCTGGCCGGCGGCGGGACGACCCTGGTCATCTACATGGGCGTCGCCTGCGTCGAGCGGGTGGCCGACGGCCTGCTGCGCGCCGGGATGGACCCGGACATGCCCGCCGTCGTGGTCGTCTCGGCGACGCTGCCGCAGCAACGCAGCGTCCGCTGCGCCCTGTCCGCCCTGTACGCCACGGTCCAGCGCGAGAAGCTGCGCAGCCCGGCCATCATCATCATCGGCCCGGTGGCGGCGCTGGCCGACCCTGTCCGGACGGGCGAAACGGCGTTCGGGTTCCCGCCGGCAACGCACTTTGGGCAAGCGCCGGCCTGCGTCTAGCCCGGCGGCGCGCCTTCCTTCTGCGGCGCGACGCGCGGCAGGCGCAGGCGGAAGGTCGTTCCCCGCGGCTCGCCGGCGGACAGGTCGAGGTCGCCGCCGAGCAGATCGCGCACCAGATTGAGCACGATGCTCAGCCCCAGACCCGAGCCGCCCTGCCCCATGCGCGTCGTGAAGAAAGGATCGAACACGCGCGAACGGTCGGCGGCCGGAATGCCGACGCCGTCGTCGCTGTAGAGGATTTCGACGTAGGTTTCGTCGAGCGCGCGCGCGACGAGGCGCATGCTGCCGTCGCTGCGCTCGGGAAAGGCGTGCAGCAGGCTGTTCTCGATCAGGTTGGTGACGATCTGCCCGAGCGCGCCGGGATAGCTGTCCATCGTCAGGTCCGGCGCGAGCGCGAGGTGCAGCGCGTGCGTCGAGCGCTTGAGGCGCGGCATCAGGGTGGCGACGACTTCGTCGAGCACGGTGGCGAGGTCGAAGGTCCGCCGCCGGTCGCTCGTCTGGTCGACGGCGACCTGCTTGAAGTGCTGGATCAGCTCGGCGGCGCGCCCGAGGTTGCGCACGAGGATTTCGTCCGACTCGCGCACCATGCGCAGGAAGCCGTCGAGGGTCGAGCGGCGCAGCGCGCCCTCGGCCACCGCCGCCGCCATCTCGTCGATGCGCTGCTGCACCGAGGTCGCGACCATCAGGGCGTTGCCGATCGGTGTGTTGATCTCGTGCGCGATGCCGGCCACCAGCCGGCCGAGCGAGGCCATGCGGTCGTTGCGCGCCAGCACTTCGTTGGCGCGCCGCACGGCGGTCACGTCGGTGTGCAGCGTCAGGCGCCCGCCGTCGGAAGTCGCCATGCGCTGCACCGCGATCACGCGCCCGTCCGGCAGGAGCCGGTCCCAGGCGCCGAGCGCGTCCCAGTCGTTGGCCGCGGCCGTCGCGTCCTCCGTCATGTCGCCGGCGGCGCGCAGCATCATGACCAGCGTCCGGCGCGGCATGCCCGGCTGCAGGGCGTGCCGCACGTCGGCGAAAATGCGCTCGAAGGCTTCGTTCCAGGCCACCAGCCGCTGCTCGCTGTCCCACAGCACGATGCCGCTGTCCATCGTGTTGATGATCTGGCGCAGGCGCTCGGCGGCGCGCTGCATTTCCTCCTGCACGGCGCGCCGCTCGTCGATCTCGCGCTGCAGGAGCAGCGGCTCGCGCAGCAGCATCAGCGTGGCGCCGGCGACCAGCAGGCTGAGCAGCAGCGCCACCAGGCCCTCGCCGGCGAGAACCGGCGCCGAGGTGCCGGTGCCGCTGTCCTCGACGGACAGCGCCCAGCGCCCCTCGGGCACGCGGATCACCGCGTCGACCGGCGCGCGCAAAGGCTCGTCCGAGGTGCGGGCGAAGACGACGCGCTCGCCGGTCGCCGGGTCGATGCGCCACAGCGTGTAGCGGTAGCCGGCGGCCTCCATCTGCCCGAGGCTGGTCACGGCGAGCAGGTCCGGGATGCGCACGATGACCTGCACCAGCCCCCAGAAGCGCTCGTCGCCGCGCTTGTCGGGCAGGAAGACCGGGTAGCGGCCGACCACGCCGAAACCGCCCTGCACCAGTTCGAACGGCCCGGCCAGCGTCAGCCGGCGGGTGTCGATGGCGCGCTGCGCCTCGAAGCCCTGCACCGGGTCGAGCAGCGGATTGAAGCCGAGCGCGCGCTCGTTGCCGGCGAGCGGCACGATCTTCTCGATCACCCCGCCGGGCGCCAGCTGCAGCGCGGCGATGCCGCCGTAGGTGTTGATCATCTCGCGGGCCAGCGTCTCGAAGCGGTCGACCTGGCCGCCGCCCTGGCGCAGCACGGCGGTCAGCGCGAAGGAGGCGGACAGCGCGCGCTCCAGGCGGTCGCCGATCTCGCGCGCGTTCAGGTTGGCCACCTCGGTCACCACGCGCGTGCGCTCCTGATGGCGCATGCGCTCGTCGGCCGCGATCAGCGCGCCGCACAGCAGCAGCGCGAACAGGAAGGCGGCGCCGGCGAGCAGCCAGGCGCGCAGCGGGAGCTTGCGCAAGGCGGGAGACAACGCGGATTTGGCGGCAGCCTTCATGGACGGGACACGCGGAGCCGGGGACGCGCCATCATCTTAAAAACGGCGGCCGAGCACAAGGCGGACGGCCCACCGGAGGCGCCCGCCCCGCCCGGCGCGAATGCCGGCGCGGCAGACGGGGATGCCGGCAAGGCAGGCGGGGATGGGCTGCGGCGGCGAGCGAACTTCCGGCGCCGGCCGTGCATGGCCGTCCCCGGGCGGCGCATCGCCCGGCCGGCGGCGCTCAGGCGGGCGCCCGCCAGATGTTGCGGCAACCGGTTTCGCGGATGCGCCACGACGCCAGCGCGCCGAGCGCCGCCGAAACGGCGAGCAGGAGCAGGCCGGTGCGGTAGTCGCTAGGCGCGTAGAGGCGCGCGCCGCTGTCGGTCAGGCCGCCCGCCCAGCGCCAGTCCATCACCCAGCCGACCGCCGGCTGCAGGAGCGCGCCGGCGAGGAAGCCGCCCATGTTGGTGACGCTGGTCGACATGCCGGAAAGCAGCGGCGGGTTGACCTCCTTGGCGCATGCCCAGGTCAGCGTGAAGCTGGCGGTGCTCAGGCCCATCAGCGCGAACAGCGCATAGCTCGCGGCCGGCGGCAATGCCATGCCGGAGAGCAGGACGAGCCAGATCAGCACGAAGACGTGGCTGCTCGCGACGAGCACCGGCTTGCGCTTGCCGAGGCGGTCGGAAAGCGAGCCGATCAGCACGCAGCCGACCGCGAAGGCGGCGAAGTAGAGGCTGACGTGGTTGGCCGCGACCGCGCGCGCCATGCCGTGCGCCTGCGTCAGGAAGGGCGTCGCCCACAGGCCGGCGAAGGCGAAGAAGCTGCCGGCGATGCCGAAATTGACGACCGCGGCCGGCCAGGTGTCGCGGTTGCGGATCACCGAGAGCAGGCCGGCGATCACCACGGTGCGGTCGAAGCGCGGCTTCTCCGCCGGCGCGCCGGCGCTCTCGGGACGGTCGCGCACGAGCAGCCAGCAGCCGACGCCGAGCAGCAGCGAGACGCCGGCGACGCCGACGAAGACGCCGCGCCAGCCGGTCGTCTGCGCCAGCCAGGAGAGCGGCGCGCCGGCCAGCACCGAGCCGAGATTGCCGATCAGCATCGAGAGGCCGACCAGCGTCGCGAAGCGGCGCTCCTCGAACCACACGGCGATGATCTTGAGCATGGCGATGAAGGTCACCGAAACGCCGAGGCCGATCAGCGTGCGCCCGACCAGCGCGACTTCGAGGCTGGGCGCCATGCCGAAGAGCAGGCTGCCGCCGCCGCCGACGATGCCGCCGAGCAGCAGGATGCGGCGCGGCCCGAGCGTGTCGACGAGGATGCCGGTCGGAATCTGCATCACGGTGTAGACGTAGAAATAGGTGGCGGCCAGCACGCCGAGCGAGGACGCCGTGCTGTTGAAGGCGGCCACCAGATCCTGCGCGATGCCGGCCGGCGCGAAGCGCTGGAAGAAGGAGAGCACGTAGGCGGCGGCGACGACCGCGAGGGCCAGCGTGCGGCGACGGTTGTGACGGGCTTGCAGGGCATTCATTCGAGTTATGGATTCCGGCTGTCGATTACGCATCCTAACATACGTATCGGTATGGAAATCCACCCGGAAACGGGCGCCATCGCCCCCGTATTGCAAAAAAATGCCTGTTTCCGGCAACGCCCTCATGTGACAATGGTCATATGACGATATGAATATGCCTCTACGCTGAAGAAGCAGTGGAGGCCTCCCCAGCCCCGAGGATCGGATCATGCCCGCCGACCGTACCGACCGCGCTTTCGCCCTGCAGTGGCGGACGCTCATCCTGTTGCTGCTGCTGATTGGCAGCGCTTCGGCCTACTGGCTGTATCTCAACCGCAACGACGTGACGACGCGCGAACGCGAGCGCCTGACCACGCAGGCGCGCACGGTCGAAATGAATCTGAGCAGCCAGATGCTGGCCAGCCACCATGCGTTGCTGCGCATCCGCGCCGACCTGCAGCGCTGGCGCAAGGGCGACGCCATGTCGCCGGACGCCAGCCTGCACCTGAAGACGCTGGAAGAGGCGATGCCCGGCGTGCGCACGCTGACGATCATCGACGCCGGCGGCAAGGTTCTGGCCGCCAACCGCGACGAACTGCTCGGCAAGAACCTCGGCCACCGCCCGTATTTCACCGTCGCGCGGGACGCCAACGATCCGCGGATGCTGCATCTTGCGCCGCCCTTCCACACCTCGCTCGGCGTCTGGGCGATGCTGATGGTGGTCAGCACCGCCGACGCGCAGGGCCGCTTCACGGGCATCGTCACCGCGACGCTCGACCCCGAATACTTCCGGACCCTGCTCACCTCGGTCAGCTACGCGCCGGACTTCCGCGCCTCGGTGGTGCACGGCGACGGACTCCTCTTCATCAACCAGCCGGCCGTGACGGCGACGCGCGGCACCAACCTCAACCGGCCCGGCTCGATGTTCGAGCGCCACCTGGCGAGCGGCGAGGACGTCACGATCTTTTCCGGCCCGATGGCGCTGACCGGCGAACGGCGCATGCTGGTCCAGCAGACCGTGCGCCTGCCCGGCGTCGTCATGGACAAGCCCATCGTCATCGCCATCAGCCGCGATATCGACGCGATCTACGCGCCCTGGCGCAAGAACGTGGCCGTCCTCGCCGGACTCTTCCTGCTCCTCGCCGCCGGCAACGTCGCCGGGCTCGCGCGCTACCAGAGACGAACGCGCAAGCTGGGCGACGAAGCGAGCGCCGTGCGCGCCGAGAACGAGCGTCTGCTGCAGCGCTACGAACTGCTGCTCGATTCGGCGGGCGAGGGAATTTTCGGCATCGACACGCAGGGGCGCTGCACCTTCATCAACCCGGCGGCGCTCGCCATGCTCGGTTTCGAGCGGCGGGAGGAGGTGCTCGGCATGGACGCGCACAGCCTCTTCCACCACCAGCACAGCGACGGCTCGCCCTATCTCCTTGAGGAGTGCCCGCTCAAGCTGACCTTGCAGGACGGGCTGCGGCGCCGCGTCGAAGACGTCTACACGCGCCGCGACGGGCGCCTCATCCCGGTCCAGATCACCGTCACGGCGATGTTGGAAAACGCGCGCATCGCCGGCGCCGAGGTCGTCTTCCAGGACATCGGCCGGCGCAAGGAGATGGAGCGCGAACTGATCCGCCTGGCGACCACCGACCCGCTGACCGGCATCGCCAACCGCCGCCGCTTCCTCGACCAGCTCGGCATGGAACTGCAGCGCATCAAGCGCTTCGGGCAGCCGGCGACGATGCTGATGCTCGACATCGACCACTTCAAGCAGGTGAACGACGGCTACGGGCATGCCGTCGGCGACAGCGTCCTGCGCCATTTCGCCGAGCTGACGCAGCAGAGCCTGCGCCGCATCGACCTGTTCGGCCGGCTGGGCGGCGAGGAGTTCGGCATCCTGCTGCCGGGCACCGCGCTGGAGGGCGCCATCGAATTCGCCGAGCGCCTGCGCGAGCAGGTGGCGGAAACGCCGGCGTCCAGCGAGAAGGGGGAAATCCGCCTGACCGTGAGCATCGGCGCCGCCGAATTCGACAGCGTCGATCCCTCGCCCGACAGCATCCTGGCGCGCGCCGACGTGGCGCTTTACCGCGCCAAGGGCGGCGGTCGCAACCGCGTCGAGATGAGCTGAGCGCCCCGCGCGCGGCCTTGACCCCGCGCCTAGCGGCGGGCGGCGAGCGCGCTCATCGCCTCGCCGTGCGTGCGGCCGGGCGCCGCCTTGCGCGCCGCGACGTAGGACTGCAGCGTATCGCTCATCGGCTGGCAGGACTGCAGCGTATCGCTCATCGGCTGGCCGGCCTTGCCGTGCGCGACCAGCGCCGCGAGCAGTTCGAGCGGCGTCGCGCGGATCTGCGCCGAATCGTGCAGATGCCCGACGTAGCGCTGGCAGGCCGCGGCCACCGCGAGCGGTTCCTCGCGCGTCTGCTTGACGGCCTTGTCGAGCAGCTTGCGCGTTTCCAGCACGCGCGGATCGCCGGCCGCCGGCTCGGGCGTCCCCGCCAGCGACAGCGCGGTCAGGCGCTGCGCAATGTCGTCCGGCGAGTTGGAGGCGTTGGCGAGCGCGCTGCCGGCGCAGGCCAGGGCGGCGGCGAAGAAGATCGAGCGAAGCGGCGAGCGGAGCGACGGACGAAGCGTTTTCATGAGAATTCCCCTTTCAGGAGCGGCAACGGTGGAACGGTTCATTCCGTGCCGGCGAGCAGCAGGCTCTCGACCACGGACAGGTTTTCGCGCGCGCCGACCAGGATGAGCACGTCGTCGGCCTGCACGACGGTCTCCGGAGCGGGGCTTTCGGCGCGCACGCCGCGCCGGCGGAGCGCCTCGACGACGACGCCGCGCCCGGCCAGCGCCAGTTCGCCGAGCGTGCGGCCGATGGCCCACGCCTGCGGCTCGATGACCAGCGCCAGCTTTTCCTCGGCGAGGCGCTGCAGGCGGTCGCTTTCGCCGCGATAGAAGGCGCGCAGCGAAGCGTAGCGCTCGGCGCGGATGTTGCGCACCTGTTCGAGCGCGCGCTCGATCGGCACGCCGAGCTGGCTCAGCGTCTGCGCCGCGAGCATCAGGCTGCCCTCGAGCACCTCGGGTACCACCTCGCTGGCGCCGAGCGCCTTCAGGCGTTCGATCTGCGTGTCGTCCTGCGCGCGCACGATGACCGGCAGGCCGGGGCGCAGCGCCTGCAGGGCGGCGAGCGCCTTCTCGGCGGCCGCCTGGTCGGCGTAGGTGATGACGACCGCGCGCGCGCGCTCGATGCCGGCCGCCATCAGCACCTCGCGCCGGTCGGCGTTGCCGAACACGACGTTCTCGCCGGCTTCCTGCGCCTGACGGATGCGCGCCGTGTCGATGTCGAGCGCGATGAAGGAGATGCCCTCGCGTTCGAGGAAGCGCGCCAGCGTCTGTCCGGTGCGCCCGAAGCCGCAGAGGATGACGTGCGCGCTGGCGTTCATGCTGCGCACCGCGATGTCGTGGATGACCTCGGTGCGGTGCGCGAACTCGCCGGCCGAGAGGCCGCGCCCCAGGCTGGACGCGCGCGCGATCAGGAAGGGCGCGACGAACATCGAGAGCAGCATGGCGGCCATCGTCACCTGATAGACGTCGGGCGGGATCAGGCGGCCGGTGTTGGCCAGCGCGATCAGCACGAGGCCGAACTCGCCGGCCTGCGCGAGCTGCGCCGAGGTCTGCAGGCCGACCTCGACGGTGTTGCGCAGGGCGCGCGTCAGCAGCATCACCACGGCGCCCTTGGCGATCACCAGGAAGGCCAGCGCGAGCAGCACCCAGAGCAGGTGGCGGGCGACGTAGCCGACGTCGAGCAGCATGCCGATGGTGACGAAGAAGAGCCCGAGCAGCACGTCGCGGAAGGGGCGGATGTCGGCCTCGACCTGATGCCGGTACGGCGTCTCCGAGATCAGCATGCCGCCGATGAAGGCGCCCAGCGCGAGCGACAGGCCGGCCGCCGAGGTGATCCACGAGAGGCCGATGACGATCAGCAGCACGTTGAGCATGAACAGCTCGGCCGACTTGCGCCGGGCCACCGTGTCGAACCAGCGGCGCATCAGGCGCTGCCCGAAGACGACCATCACCGCGAGCACCAACGCCGCCTGCGCGGCGGCCAGCGAGAGCGTCGGCAGCAGGTCGTCAGGACTGCGCGCGAGCGCCGGCAGGACGATCAGGAAAGGCACCACGGCCAGATCCTGGAAGAGCAGCACGGCCATCGTCTGGCGGCCGGGCAGCGAGTGCAGTTCGAGGCGTTCGGCGAGCAGCTTGCTGACGATGGCGGTAGACGACAGCGCGCAGGCGGCGCCGATGGCGAAGCCGACGCGCCAGTCCTGCCCGTAGTAGAAAATGGTCACCGCCATCGTGCCGAGCAGCGTGAACAGCACCTGCGCGGCGCCGAAGCCGAAGACCAGACGGCGCATCGCTTTGAGGCGCGCGAGGCTGAATTCGAGGCCGATCGAGAACATCAGGAAGACCACGCCGAACTCGGCGAAGCCCGTCACTTCCTCGCTTTCGGCGAAGAAGGCGGCGCCGTGCGGACCGACCGCCATGCCGACGACGAGATAGGCGAGCATGGTCGGCAGGCGCAGCTGGCGCGCCAGCGCCACCGCGAAGACGGTGGCGCCCAGAAGGAGGAGCAGGGACTGAAGCGTGCTGTGCATCGGGAGTCCGGATCGCGGAAGGTGACGGAGGCGGCGCCCCGGCGCGCGCGGCGGGGCAGCGAATTTTACCAGTCCGCCGGGGCGCCGGCGCGCGCCGGGACGTCGTCGCGCCTTATTTATGCCGCGGCGCGCCGGCCCCGGACGCGGCGCGCCTCTGCCGCCGCCGGAAACGGATGTGCTTTTCCGCGCCGACGACCAGCAGCGCGAGCAGGCCGACGGCGAAAATCTCCAGCCACGGGCGCACGCCGATCGGCGCCGTGGCGAACAGGCGGTTCAGCAGCGGCACGTAGGTCAGCAGCAGCTGCAGCACGGCCATCGCCGCCAGCCCGCCCCACAGCATGCGATTCGTGAAGAGGCCGAGCGTCCAGGCCGGCCGCGTCAGCGAGCGGCAGTTGAACAGGTAGAAAGCCTCGACGACGACGAAGACGTTGACCGCCACGGTGCGCGCCTCGGGCAGCGAACTGCCGAGCGCCAGTTCGCGCAGGAACAGCCCGTAGGCGCCGCCGAGCAGCAGCAGGCCGACCAGCGCGATGCGCCAGAGCAGCGCGCTGTCGAGGATCGCGGTCCCGGGCGGACGCGGCGCGCGGCGCATGACGTCGCGCTCGATCGGCTCGAAGGCCAGCATCAGGCCGAGGCAGACGGCAGTCGTCATGTTGATCCACAGGATCTGCAGCGGCGTGATCGGCAGCGTGGCGCCGGCGACGATGGCGGCGAGGATGAGCAGCCCCTCGCCGAAGTTGGTCGGCAGCGTCCACGTGACGAACTTCACGAGGTTGTCGTAGACGCCCCGCCCTTCCTCGACGGCGGCCTCGATGGCGGCGAAATCGTCGTCGGTGAGCACCATGTCGGCCGCCTCCCTGGCCACCTCGGTGCCGGCCAGCCCCATGGCGATGCCGATATCGGCCTGCTTGAGCGCCGGCGCGTCGTTCACGCCGTCGCCGGTCATCGCCACGACGGCGCCGTCGGCCTGCAGCGCGCGCACGAGGCGCAGCTTCTGCTCGGGCTCGACGCGCGCGAAGACCTTCACCGCGCGCGCCGCGCCGCGCAGCGCGTCGTCGTCGAGCGCCGCCAGCTCGCGCCCGCCGAGCGCCGCGTCGCCGGGGCCGGCGATGCCGATCTGGCGGGCGATGGCGAGCGCCGTCGCGGCGTGGTCGCCGGTGATCATCTTCACCTCGATGCCGGCCGCATGGCAGGCGCGGACGGCGGCGACGGCCTTCGGCCGCGGCGGATCGATCATGCCGACGAGGCCGACGAACTCCAGCCCGCCGCCCGCCGCGCCCGGCGCCGCCGCCAGCGCATTTTCCAGCGCGCCGGCCGGCACGCCCAAGGACGTGATCGCCAAGCCGGAAGAGGGCATCAAGGCGGTCAAGGCGCGCGACGGCATCATCGACGAGAAGCTCGAGACCAAGCGCCTGAAGTTGGCGCTGGACAGCGTGGTCAAGTCGCCCGACGCGCGCGCCGAGGGCTTTGGCCGCGTCAACAAGCCGCGCCTGTCGCTGATGGCTTCGCAAGTGGCTGACGCCTTCGGCACCAAGGGCCGCATCAACCCCGACAACCTGTGGACCGATGCCTACCTGCCGTCCGCAGCCGAACTGGATGTGCTGCGATGACGGTGGGCACCACCTCCCTGCGCACAGGGGCAGCGCTCCCTCCTGACCTGCCGGGCGAGCCGGCGGCGCAACCCTTCGTCGAGTTCAACCGGGTCTGGCTCGCCTATAACGACGAGCTTGCCCGCCAGGGTGAGTTCGCCATCGAGGACATCTCGCTGCAAGTCGAGCCAGG
>RCMZ01000834.1_pt1 | contig 24410 bp, 26 predicted proteins | sample 2041141 | NCBI WGS metagenome assembly RCMZ01 (sample SAMN09708263, study PRJNA481090) | Wastewater metagenome, whole genome shotgun sequencing project. | biome: sewage; isolation source: Davis station wastewater (DW) | place: Antarctica: Davis Station | collected 2010-03-01
GCACGCTTGGTAGAGAGCATGACCAGCTCAAAGCGGTTATCCACGTGTTCTAGGCAGTCTTCAACGGTTACGCGGGCCATGGTATTCCTCGTAGCAAATGCAATATGCGCGCAGCCCGAATGGGCGAGCGGACTCAACAGTTTAAAAAATCACCAGCAATTAGGGAAGCGCTGATTTGTCGCTCGCCATGGCAAAGCGCTACAAGTGCCAATGTAAGGCCCTTGCAGCCGTTTTGGAAAGTGCTGTTTAACCCAGCAGTTCGGCGAGCAACTTGCCAAAACGCTGCTGTTGGCGCTTTTGCTGGAGCTGATTGGCACGGAAAATCGCTTTCAGATCGTCCAGCGCATGGGTGAACTCGTCGTTGATGATGAGGTAGTCATAGTCCACGTAGTGGCTCATTTCGCTGACGGCTTCACGCATGCGCCCGTCGATAATCTCGTCGCTGTCCTGGCCGCGGTTGGTCAGGCGCTGATGCAGCGCTTGCAGCGAGGGCGGCAGGATGAATATCGAGCGGGCCTGGGGCATCAGCTTGCGCACTTGCTCGGCGCCTTGCCAGTCGATTTCCAAGATCAGGTCATGGCCTTCGTCGAGGGTCTGCTGCAAGTGGCTTTGCGAGGTGCCGTAGAGGTTGCCGAACACTTCGGCGCGCTCCAGGAAGTCGCCGTGTTCGATCATTTTCACGAACTCGCTGCGTTCGACGAAGTGGTAGTTCACGCCATTCACTTCACCGGGGCGCATGGCCCGGGTGGTGTGGGAGACCGAGACGCGGATCTCCGGGTTGGCGTCGGTGAGGGCCTTGACCAGGCTGCTCTTGCCCGCGCCCGAAGGGGCGGAAATGATGTACAGGGTGCCGGTGCTGTGGGTCATGGAGGGTGCCTTACTCAATATTCTGTACTTGTTCGCGCATTTGCTCGATCAACACTTTGAGGTTGACCGCCGCTTGGGTGCTGCGCGGGTCGAAGGCTTTGGAGCCCAGTGTATTGGCTTCGCGGTTGAGTTCCTGCATCAGGAAATCCAGGCGCCGACCGGCGGCGCCGCCGGCCTTGAGGACGCGGCGCACTTCGAGGATGTGGGTGCTTAGGCGGTCGAGTTCCTCGGCCACGTCGCTTTTCTGCGCGAGCAAGACCATTTCCTGCTCCAGGCGCTGCGGGTCGAGGTCGGCCTTCATGTCGGCGAAGCGGTCGAGCACCTTCTGGCGTTGGGTGGCGAGCATGTGTGGCACCTGCACGCGCAGGGTCGCCACGTCTTCTTCTATGGCGTCCAGGCGTTCGTGAATCAGGCGCGCCAGCTCCGCGCCTTCGCGCTGGCGGCCGGCCTTGAGTTCTTTGAGGCCTTGGTTGAACAAGGCCAGTGCCTGGGCGTTGAGGGCCTGCGGGTCGGTGGCGTCGGCTACCAGTACGCCGGGCCAGGCCAGCACTTCCAGCGGGTTGAGGGCGGCCGGTTGTTTTATCAGGCTGGCCACGGTTTCGGCGGCGGCGACCAGTTGGGCGGCGCGCTCGCGGTCAACTTGCAGGGGTTTGCCGGTGCTTTCCTCGGTAAAGCGCAGGGTGCATTCGAGCTTGCCCCGCGATACGCCCTGGCGCAGCGCCTCGCGCACGGCGCCTTCGAGGTCGCGAAAGGATTCGGGCAGGCGTAGGTGAGGTTCCAGATAACGGCTGTTGACCGAGCGCAACTCCCAGCTCAGGGTGCCCTGGGTGCCGGCGTTCTCGACGCGGGCGAAGGCGGTCATGCTGTGCACCATGGCAGGTACCTCGCGATTCGGAACCGCCGCTGGACGGGGCCGATGGATAAATGATGGCCAACAGGCATTGAAGGGGCCGGATTGTAGCGCAGAGCGGCGGATGCTCCCAAGCCGGGCGTGGCCCACCGGTCACAGCACGGTTTTTTAGGCGTGCCCCGTGGGCGTGGTCGGCACTATAATGCTCGGCAGTTTTCCGTCCCCGTACAGGTGTTCCCCTATGAAACGTCCAAGTGGTCGCGTTGCCGATCAGCTTCGCTCGATCCGCATTACCCGCAACTACACCAAACACGCCGAGGGCTCTGTACTGGTCGAATTTGGTGATACCAAAGTGATTTGTACGGTCAGCGTCGAGAACGGCGTGCCGCGTTTCCTCAAAGGCCAGGGCCAAGGCTGGCTGACCGCCGAGTACGGCATGCTGCCGCGCGCTACTGGCGAGCGTAACCAGCGCGAAGCCAGCCGTGGCAAGCAGGGTGGCCGCACCCTGGAAATCCAGCGTCTGATCGGCCGTTCCCTGCGCGCCGCGCTGGACATGTCCAAGCTTGGCGATGTGACTCTGTACGTCGATTGCGATGTGATTCAGGCCGACGGCGGTACCCGCACCGCATCCATCACGGGCGCCATGGTGGCCTTGATCGACGCGCTGAAAGTCATCAAGAAGCGTGGTGGCCTCAAGGCTGGCGACCCGCTCAAGCAGATGATCGCGGCGGTGTCCGTGGGCATGTACCAAGGCGAGCCGGTGCTGGACCTGGACTACCTCGAAGACTCCGCAGCCGAGACCGACCTTAATGTGGTCATGACCGGTACCGGCGGTTTCATCGAAGTGCAAGGCACTGCTGAAGGCGCGCCATTCCAGCCTGAAGACCTGACCGCCATGCTGGAGTTGGCGAAAAAAGGCATGGCTGAAATCTTTGAATTGCAAAAAGCGGCCTTGGCCGACTGATTGCGCCTCACCCTTAAGGAGCGTGTGATGAGCGATGAACTGCAACCCGTGCCGACTTTAAGCCGCGAGGTCCGTCAGTGGGCGATGTTCTGTCACTTTTCCGCTTTCCTGGGGATGTGGTTCCCGTTCGGCAGCCTGATCGGGCCGTTGATCCTGTGGCAGGTCAAGCGTGAGGTGGACCCGTTCATCGACGCCCAGGGCAAGGAAGCGCTGAACTTTCAGATCACCGTGGCCATCGCCTCGGCCATCTGTTATTTGCTGATGTTCGTGCTGATCGGCTTTGCCCTGCTGGCGTTGGTGCTGATTGGCGCACTCGTGCTGACCATCATTGCCGGGATCAAGGCCAACGAAGGTGTGGCTTATCGCTACCCTTTCACTTGGCGCCTTATCAAGTAGGCTGCGGCAGGATTCACGGCCACAAAAAAACCGACAGCGATGTCGGTTTTTTTGTGGCTGCGAAAAGATGCTTAGATGGTCAGCGTCCAGTCGTAGTCCACGATCAGCGGCGCATGCTGCGAGAACCGTGGCTGGCGCGGCAGGCGCGCGCTACGCACGAAGCGACGCAGGCCGGGGGTCAGTAACTGGTAGTCGAAACGCCAACCCAGGTTGAGCATCTCGGCTTGTTCGTTGTCCGGCCACCAGCTGTATTGGTCGCCTTCGCGGCTGACTTCGCGCAGTGCATCCACGTAGCCCATGTTGCCAACGATCTCGTCCATCCAGGCCCGTTCCGGTGCCAGGAAGCCGGGGGATTGCTGGCTGTCGCGCCAGTTTTTTATGTCCAGCTTCTGTTGCGCCACATACAGCGAGCCACAGTAGATGTACTCGCGGCGTTTGCGACGCTGTTTGTCCAGATAACGGGCGAAATCGTCCATTAGCTTGAACTTTTGGTTCAGCTCTTCATCGCCGTTCTGCCCTGATGGAAGCAGCAAGGTCGCGATGCTGACCTTGTCGAAATCGGCTTGCAGGTAGCGCCCGTAGCGGTCGGCTGTCTCGAAGCCGAGGCCGCTGATGACCGCCTTGGGTTGCAACCGCGAATACAAAGCCACGCCACCTTGGGTGGGAACTTCGGCATCACAGGCATAAAGGAAGTAGCCATCCAGTTGGAAGGCTGGGTCGTCCAGTTCAAAGGCGGAGGCGCGGGTGTCCTGCAGGCAGATGACGTCGGCATTCTGAGCTTGCAGCCAACTGAGCAAACCACGCTCGACTGCAGCCTGAATACCATTGACGTTCACACTGATGATCCGCATAAATGGCCCCAAAAATCGCGTGCGTGTATGATACCCGAGCTCTACCTAATTAGCTAAAGCCGTGGTATCTGGGGTTTTTTCATGCAGGCGTATCAGCGCGATTTCATTCGTTTTGCCATCGATCGCGGGGTTTTGCGCTTCGGTGAGTTCACCCTCAAGTCCGGGCGTACCAGCCCATATTTCTTCAACGCAGGTCTTTTCAACTCGGGTTCGGCACTGGCCCAGTTGGGGCGTTTCTACGCGGCAGCCATCGTTGAAAGCGGTATTGGCTTCGATGTGCTCTTTGGCCCGGCCTACAAAGGCATTCCCTTGGCGGCAACCACGGCCGTGGCTTTGGCCGAACACCACGGGCGCGACCTGCCTTGGTGCTTCAATCGCAAGGAAGCCAAGGCCCACGGTGAGGGCGGCAGCCTGGTGGGCGCGCCGTTGACCGGCGAGGTGCTGATTATCGATGACGTGATTACCGCCGGCACCGCGATCCGCGAGGTGATGCAGATCATTGCTTCTCAGGACGGCGCCAAGGCCGCCGGCGTGCTGATCGCCCTCAACCGCCAGGAGCGCGGCAACGGTGAGTTGTCGGCTATCCAGGAAGTGGAGCGCGATTTCGGTATCCCGGTCATCAGCATCGTGTCGCTGAACCAGGTGCTGGAGTTCTTGGCCGATGACCCCGAGCTCAAGCAGCACTTGCCTGCCGTACAGGCCTATCGCGAGCAGTTCGGCGTCTGATTGGCGCCGTTAAAAAAAGACCCCGCTCAGCCAGGCTGAGCGGGGTCTTTTTGCATGCGCCGCGGCTTAAGGGCGCTTGCGATTGCTGATAAGGGTGCCCACACCGGTGTCGGTGAAGATTTCCAGCAGAATCGCATTGGGCACGCGGCCGTCAATAATCAGCGAACTGCCGACGCCACCTTGTACCGCCTCCAGCGCGCAGCGGATCTTGGGCAGCATGCCGCCGTAGATGGTGCCGTCGGCGATCAGGTCGTCGACTTGCTGGGTGGTCAGGCCCGTCAGGACTTGCCCGGACTTGTCCATCAGGCCGGCGATGTTGGTCAGCAGCATCAGCTTCTCGGCTTTGAGGGCCTCGGCTACCTTGCCCGCCACCAGGTCGGCGTTGATGTTGTACGACTCGCCGTTGGCGCCCACGCCGATCGGCGCGATCACGGGGATGAAATCACCCTTGACCAACAGGTTCAGCAGGTCGGTGTTGATGCCGACCACTTCGCCGACGTGGCCGATATCGATGATTTCCGGCGTGGTCATTTCCGGGGTCTTGCGGGTGACGGTGAGTTTTTTCGCGCGGATCAGCTCGGCGTCCTTACCCGTCAGGCCGATGGCGCTGCCGCCGTGGCGGTTAATCAGGTTGACGATGTCCTTGTTGACCTGCCCGCCGAGGACCATTTCCACCACGTCCATGGTTTGCGCGTCGGTCACGCGCATGCCATCAACGAAATGGCTCTCGATGGACAGGCGCTTGAGCAAGTCACCGATCTGCGGGCCGCCGCCGTGCACGACCACCGGGTTGATGCCCACGGCCTTCATCAGCACGATGTCGCGGGCGAAGCCGGTCTTGAGCTCTTCGCTCTCCATTGCGTTGCCGCCGTATTTGATGACCAGCGTCTTACCGACGTAGCGTCGAATATAGGGCAGCGCTTCGGATAGAACCTTGGCGGTGTTGGCAGCGGCGTCGCGTTCGAGGGTCATTAAGGGCTCCGGCAAAACGAGGGATTAGTCGATCAGAACGGCAGTTGAAGGTTGGGGGCTACACGTTTCAATTGGGCGTGGAACACGTCCTTGATGCGTTGCAATTCGGCGTCGTTGTCGGCCTCGAAACGCAGCACCAGCACCGGTGTGGTGTTAGAGGCGCGAACTAGGCCCCAGCCCTGTGCATAGTCGACCCGAACACCGTCGATGGTGGTCAGGTTGGCGCCGGCGCCCCATTGTGCGTCGTGCAGCGCGTCAATGATGCTGAATTTGCTCTCTTCGGTCACATGGATATTGATTTCCGGCGTGGAAATATCGTTCGGGAAGGTCTGGAACAGGTCTTCGCAGCTCGCCGTTTCCTTGCTGAGGATTTCCAGCAGGCGCGCGGCGCTGTAGATGCCGTCGTCAAAGCCGAACCAGCGTTCCTTGAAGAACACGTGGCCGCTCATCTCGCCTGCGAGCAGGGCGCCGGTTTCTTTCATCTTCTTCTTGATGAGGGAGTGGCCGGTTTTCCACATCAGCGGGCGGCCGCCGTATTCCTGGATAAGGGGCGTGAGGCGGCGGGTGCATTTGACGTCGAAGATGATTTGCGCGCCCGGGTTGCGGGCTACCACGTCCCGCGCGAACAGCATCAACAGGCGATCCGGGAAGACGATGCTGCCGGTATTGGTCACCACGCCGACGCGGTCGCCATCGCCGTCGAAGGCCAGGCCCAGGTCGGCGTTGGTTTCCTTGACCTTGGCGATCAGGTCCACGAGGTTTTCCGGCTTGCCCGGGTCCGGGTGATGGTTGGGGAAATTGCCGTCTACCTCGCAGAACAGCGGGATGACTTCGCAGTTCAGCGCTTCAAGCAATTGCGGGGCGATCACGCCAGCGGCGCCGTTGCCGCAATCGACTACCACTTTGAGGCGGCGCGCGAGTTTGACGTCGTCGACGATGTGCGCGGCGTAGCGTTCAAGGATTTGCACCCGGGTCACGCTGCCTTCGCCACGGGTCAGGTCGTTGGTCTTGAGGCGGGTGTGCAGGGCCTGGATCTGTTCGTTGGCCAGGGTGTCGCCGGCGATGACGATCTTGAAGCCGTTGTAGTCCGACGGGTTGTGGCTGCCGGTGAGCATGACCCCGGATTTACCCGCCAGCACATTGGCCGCGTAGTAGAGCGCGGGGGTGGGCACCAGGCCCACGTCGCTGACGTGGCAACCGCTGTCGCATAGGCCCTGGATCAGTTGCTCGACCAGTTCCGGGCCGGACAGGCGACCGTCGCGGCCGACCGAGATGTGCGGTTCGCCCTGGGCCAGGGTCTGGGCGCCGATGGCCCGGCCGATCCAGTAGGCGGTTTCGCCGGTCAGGGTTTTGGGCACCACGCCACGGATGTCGTAGGCGCGAAAGATGCTGTCGGGAAACGCAGGTGCTACGGGGGCTGCATGGCTCATCGCTGAGGTTGCTCCAACTCAAAGGTTGCTGGACGGGACGACGAACGGCTCGCCGGCGGGTTCAAACTGAAGGGTATGACGGCGTTTTCGCCACAGAGTTCGTGGTGTGAAATGGCCACCCCGGCGGTTGGGGTGGCCTGGTCGGGGCCACTCAGTGGCTGCCGGAGTGACCGAAACCACCAGCGCCGCGCTGGGATTCATCGAAGGTTTCGACCAACTCGAAGTGTGCCTGCACCACGGGCACCAGGACCAGTTGGGCGATGCGCTCGCCCACGGCGATGTTGAATGCGGTCTGGCCACGGTTCCAGCAGGAGACCATCAACTCGCCCTGGTAGTCGGAGTCGATCAGCCCCACCAGGTTGCCGAGCACGATGCCGTGCTTGTGGCCCAGGCCCGAGCGCGGCAGCACCAGTGCGGCCAGGCCTGGGTCGCCGATGTACACCGACAGGCCGGTGGGGATCAGCAGGGTCTGGCCCGGCTCAAGGACGGTGTCTTGCTGGAGCATCGCGCGCAGGTCGAGGCCGGCGGAGCCGGGCGTGGCGTACTGGGGCAGGGGGAATTCACTGCCGATGCGGGGGTCGAGGATCTTGGCTTGCAAAGCGTGCATGGTGTTAAACCTGGTTCAGTCGGTCGGCGATAAAAGCAATCAGTTGGCGGGCAATCTTGCCCTTGCTGGTCTGGGCGAAAAGGGTGGCGTGCAGTTCGCGGTCGATCACGCTGCAGGCGTTTTCCTCGCTGTTGAAACCAATGCTGGGGTTGGCCACGTCGTTGGCGACGATCAGGTCGAGGTTCTTGTCTTTGAGCTTGCGCGCGGCGTAGTCCAGCAGGTGCTCGGTCTCGGCGGCGAAGCCGACGCTGAAGGGGCGGTCCGGACGGGTTGAGATGCTGGCCAGAATGTCCGGGTTGCGCACCATTTGTAGTAACAGGCCGTCGCCGTTTGTAGGGTCTTTCTTGAGTTTTTGCGGGGCAACCACTTCGGGGCGGTAGTCCGCGACTGCTGCCGAGGCGATGAATAGGTCGCATGGCATCGCAGCTTCACAGGCGGCGAGCATGTCCCGAGCACTGACCACGTCGATGCGGGTGACGCGGTCCGGGGTCGGCAAGTGCACGGGGCCGGTAATCAGCGTGACGCGGGCGCCTGCTTCCACCGCGGCTTCGGCCAGGGCGAAGCCCATTTTCCCGGAGCTGTGGTTGGTGATATAGCGCACCGGGTCGATGTTTTCCTGGGTCGGCCCGGCGGTGATGAGCACGTGCTTGCCGGTCAGCGCCTGGCGCTGGAAGCAATTGGCAGCGCAGTCCACCAGGTCGTTGGCTTCGAGCATGCGGCCCATGCCGACGTCGCCGCAGGCCTGGCTCCCGGAGCCCGGGCCGAACACACGCACGCCACGGCTTTCCAGCAACTGGGTGTTGGCCAGGGTGGCCGGGTCGCGCCACATGGCTTGGTTCATCGCGGGGGCGATGGCGATGGTGGCGTCGGTGGCCAGCACCAGGGTGGTCAGCAAATCGTTGGCGATGCCTTGGGCCAGGCGCGCAATCAGGTCTGCGGTGGCGGGCGCGATCAGCACCAGGTCGGCCCAGCGGGCCAGTTCGATATGACCCATTGCCGCTTCGGCGGCCGGGTCGAGCAAGTCCAGGTGAACCGGGTGCCCGGACAACGCTTGCATGGTCAGCGGGGTGATGAACTCACTGCCACCGCGGGTCATGACCACACGCACTTGCGCACCCTGGTCGATGAGCCGGCGAACCAGCTCGGCGCTCTTGTAGGCAGCAATGCCGCCGCCAACGCCCAGAACAATGCGTTTCCGATACAGCCGCTGCATAGGCCTGCCTTTGAGTTCAGTGATGACTGCGCGCGATGTCCCTCCCCAGGCCAAATCACGCGCAAAAAAGATGGGCTACGATAACACAGCGACCGCTATGGAACAGCGGCGCCCATCCACAAGGAGGTGCTATGAGCATCCGCAATTGGCCTGCCGCGGAGCGTCCGCGAGAGAAGCTTTTGGAGTCCGGCGCGGCGACGCTTTCTGATGCTGAACTGCTGGCGATTTTTCTGCGTACCGGGGTAACGGGCAAGAGCGCCGTCGATCTGGCGCGCCACCTGCTCCTGCAATTCGGCAGCCTGCGGGCGCTGTTGGAGGCGGATCTGCCGGCGTTCAGTCGACAGCTGGGGCTTGGGCCGGCTAAGTTCGCCCAATTGCAGGCTGTGCTGGAAATGGCGCGCCGGCACCTGGCAGAAAAGCTCCAGCGCGAATCGGTACTGGAGAGCCCGGAGGCAGTGCGCGACTACCTCAAGGCGTTACTGCGCCATGAACCCCATGAGGTGTTTGGTTGCTTGTTCCTGGACGCCAAGCACCGGGTGCTGGCGTTTGAGTCGCTGTTCAGCGGTCTAGCGTTTTCTAATAATTTTGATCAAGGTCGCCAAGCGGGTGGAGGCTCTGCATCCGCCTGATTGGGGGCCGGATACGGAAATAGCCAACTGAGTGATAATGGAAGGAAGGGGTTGGGGCGGGAGATGATAGCTAATGGTTCGGAGATATATCCTTAAACCTATGGCTGCCTAATTTAAACGAAATGGAATAGGCGACTCTACTCTGTGGGAGTAGGAAGTATATCCGTGAAGCGTAGTATTAGCTTCGAGGATATAAGTATGTATCGCCTGACGTAAAATTTTTTGAATTTATCGAGGTCGCATTTCTTGGGTTATGCGTTTTTTGTATTCATTAGCGTCTGCATCAATCTTGATTTTCGCCGCCCCCCAAAGATGTCTATACGCTTCCCTATGTCGCTCGGTCAATATAAGTACGGTTTCGTTGAGATTTTGCTTTTTTGTCTTGTTTCCCGGTGTGCCGAATTCCTTTACTAAAACATCGTTTGATATTGATTTGCAGCCTGAAAACCCAGCTATTAGTTTTTTTGCTAGGCATGATGTCAATTTTAAATTAGGGAATTCCTCCATTTCTAAGATTTTTAAGAAGCTAACCAAGAACGCTTGACGCTCTCTTCTTTTGAATCCGCCTACTAGACCACCTATTTTCCCTGCATATTCCGCCTTGTTCATAATAGAACTCCTATGTTGTCTTAATACAATTACCATAGGTTTTAGATAAGTCAATGCTCCAAGGTTATATCTCCGAACCTATAAAGTTGCTCCGGGGATATAATTTGTAGGAATTTGGCTGTTCTTATTTTTTCAATTTTGAACGTGACCGATACCCCACATTTTTTTGTGAAATTCATTTGAGAGCGTTTTTTGAGTTTTTGGAGTGTCGTTTTTTGTTCTGCTTTGTGGCAAAAATCAATTAAGTGATTCGCTTAGAGTTGAACCCTATTTGAAGGTTAAGGTTGAACCTTATATTTATTTTCATTTTGCTATTGACAAGGTAATTTGCTGTTTATAAGCCATAATTCGACTGTCGGAAAATTCGACATATCAAAAATATGCTATAAGTTTGTAAAATTATTCGAGTGTGTTTTTTAAAGAAGTTGTATTTTTAAAAAGTGCTCGTTTTTCTTACTGGTCCTCGACGCTTTCGGGATATATGGACTCATCAGCCCTGTGAGTGATATTCATCATTTTCCATGAGCTTGAAAAATTTGAAATTTTCATCAGCAATCAAATTTGATATGTATGTATACATACATATAGGTTTGGGGATATATCTCCGAGCCTTGGAAAGTATTGAAGGTTGGTGAGCTGCTACGATGAGGCCAGTCACGAATTTGGTTATTTAAGGCGTGGAGTGGGTGTGGCTTGGTGTCTTCGTATCAATCGAGTAGATGCAAGCGTATTTTGACCATTTCCGTGCGTTCTATGGCTATCGGTGGGCGGTGTATGTATATGTGGGTGGATATGGGGAGGTAAAGGGGGAGGAGAGGAAGAAGAAACACCCTCACCGGGTGCTATTATCTGATATAGGCTTTTGCACTAATTATAATGCTATGGTTACTTTCTCCAATAGAATACCGTTCTACGGCTTACACTTAACTCCTTCATGACTTGCTGAATAGACGCCCCTGCTTCGAGCAAGATAATGCCTCGCTCTCTCTTGGTCTTACCCTTCTGCTTACCTCTGAACGCCTGTATTTCGCTTGTGTGGGTTCTGGCGACATAATCGTCAAAGGTTCCACGGTTAAAGTTTCTATGCGTCCACTTGGCTACACTCTTGGCTGTGTGTTTAACCTCGGAGATATCCAGCGGCGTAGTAAAATTAACGTTGTAGCCAGTGGCACGAACAAGGCAAGCGTTTAACCATTGGTTGTAGTCGGGCCAGCCTTGGCGGATGGCTTTATATGCCCAAGCCCTTAACTCATCGAAAAGCATACAGTTACGCCCCAAGCCGTATTCCTCTACGGGCTTCTCTCTGGCCTTTTCAGGAGTCAAGTCGATGTAGTCGGCCAAGTCGTCCAGCGTGTATGGATCGGCCTGCCATTCGTAGGTCATCCAGTGGTGATTGATCGGGTTCTTGCAGATCAACCCGGAATAGCCTCTGTCTGCTCCCAGCAGGCTACGCAAACCTGCCTCAATGGCCGCAGCGTAGCGTAGAGGGGCTGTCTTGCCGTCGATTGCGGTTCGTACAGGGGTTTGTAGCAGGTAGAGTAAATGAGCGTGCCCATTGGCCGGATTTCGAGCTATTAGGTTCGGAGCGGGTGCCCCTACGTTATCCCAGTGCATACCAGCATCGGTACGGTCTAAGTCAAAAACCATCCAATATCTATGGGTAGGCCCATTCGGCTGGATAAGTCTTGCAAGTTTTGCTTTTTCTTTTTTGTTTATTTTTAAGCCACTGATTAAATCATCGGTGTGGTAAGGTCTTCTTGGTAAGTAGTCCTCAAATAGTTTTACGCATCCCATATATTCCTCTTCTAAATTTTTTATTTAGAAAAAGAAAACTCTTGGGCGTTACTTGACAATAATTTTTATGATGATTAAATGGTTGTGTTGATTGAAGTTTTTTAAAATTTTATTGTAGTATCCTAGCCACCTTCCCCAATTTTTCTGCTCCTTTCAAATTGCCATACTTTCGAGGTTTGTCAAACTTGGATGGTAAAAAGCCCGCAATTAAGCGGGCTCGTTTATTTTTATAATCTGGTTAAATAGAGCTTGGGCGTGCTGAAAGCTGTTGTTTCCATTCATTGACAAGAACCGGAAGCCTGTGAACAACTTCGCGGCCGAAAATCACTTCATCAATATACCCCATATGCAACATATCTATAATTCTGCAAAGGTACGAGCGACCGCACTCCCACCAAGTAAAATAGTCATCAACTACTAACATATGATGAATTTTTTGATGTCCTGCTTGTTCTAGTTCCGTGAGTTCCATGCCGTCTAATAGAGACTCATACACGCCGTCAGCAACACGGCTGCCGAAAGTAGTGGTGTAATAGTATTCTTTGATTTCCCATATTGCGATGGGGTTGATTACAGCCGGAAAAGCACCATCAACCCTACGTGATAGGGTTCTTAGTGGCATACGATTATGGGTAACTGTGGTTAAGCTTCTTGGGTCGTAGTCGCAAGAATATGAGCCGATATTTGCGTCCACCAACATATTAACCATGCCGGTAAGAAAGGCGTAATTTTTCTTTTCGGCCTTCTGCTTGTTAAGAGGCAACGGGCAAGTAGGTCGCAATTGATCATGAAGCTGATTGAAAAGTTCTTCCGCTTCGTCTTTGTTCATCAAATTGAGACGAACAACATTGTTCAGGATTTCAGAGCGGTAAGTAAAATAGTCGATTAGCACGTTACCAAACTGGGTGAGGTTTCCGTGGGTGTCTTCAATGTGTGCGAGCGACAAGTCAAGCTTGTCGAAAGCTCTGTGAAGCTGTTGTCGGTTTGGTATCAGAATGGTTTTGGTGCCTTTGTCTGTATAACCGACTCCCTGACTAATGGTGCGGACATTAGCCCAAAATTCTCTGGATTGGCTTAGAAAACGGATATCAGCTTTCAAGATACTTCCCTATAAAGTCCATCAACGGCACCCCAATGGCATCGCAAATTTTTTCTAGCTCATATAAATCTAACCGCTGCTCGCCACTTTCGTACTTACTCACAAACGATTGTGTCTCATTGATTCGCTCAGCAAGTTGTGCTTGAGTAAGTCCAGACTCAAGACGATATTGGCGAAGAATTAAGTGATATCTATGCATTTTGGCCATTTACCGAATATAAAATGTCTGGTAGGATATTCAAAATCAGAATATTGATCAGGTTGGAGGGCGTCTCATTGGGGCAAATACAGAGAGATTTTTTTGAGATGGAGGCCGTGAAAACCCCTTCTCTAAAAACCCAAGCTTTTAAAAGTCAACTACTAAAGTGGGTAGGAAATAAGCAAAAACAAGCTGAAGATATTATTAGTTATTTCCCTCAACATTACGGTACATATTTCGAACCGTTTTTGGGGAGCGGGGGTGTCCTTGGTACCTTAAGTCCAAATAAAGCGATAGCAAGTGACGTGTTTCCTCCACTTGTAGAAATATGGACCGCGTTGCATAAGGATAAAGAGTCGCTTAAAAAATGGTATCAGGAACGACATGAGCTAGTCGCCACACTAGGGAAAAAAGAAGCCTATAAGAAGGTTCTGGACTCTTATAATGCTTCTCCTAATGGTGCTGATTTGGTTTTTATCCTTCGCACCTGCTATGGCGGTGTTGTGAGGTTTCGGAAAAAGGACGGTTTTATGTCTACCCCTTGCGGGGCACATAATCCTATGCCGCCTGAAAAATTTTCTCATAGGGTTGATTTGTGGAGCGAGAGAACAAAAGGCGTTGAATTTTTCTTATGTGATTTTGAAGAATCGATGGATAAAGCAAAACAAGGGGATTTGATTTATTGCGATCCTCCTTATGTTGATAGTCAAACAATTTTATATGGTGCTCAGTCTTTCTCCCTCAGTCGCTTGCTCAATAAAATAGAAGAGTGCAAGCGTCGTGGTGTTTATGTTGCGTTGAGTATTGATGGAACAAAGTTTTCAGGAAAGAAGTTGTGTGACGTGGATGTCCCTGATGGTTTGTTTGAGCAAGAAGTATTTATCAATGTTGGCCGTTCGATGCTTAAACGCTTTCAAATGGATGGTAAGAGTTTGGAAGATCATCTAGTTACAGACCGATTGCTTCTTACGTACTAAATAAAAAAGCCCTGCAATGGGGCTTTTTATTTGTTCTTGTATAAGTTTCTTCTGCTTCTCGCTGCCTTTGCATCTATGGCCTCCTGCTTATCAAATTCTATTATTGGGGTGCTGGTGAACATGTCGGATATGAATAGCTGAACCTTTTCTTTGAGGCCAAAATTAACCATATCAGGGTCTAGTCCTTTCTCTTCAAGCTGCTCTTTAACAGACCATAGGTAATCGTGTCGCTTTTCTTTTCCCATGTATTTAGCGGTTTGTAAGATGTTTTCTTTCATTTCTTGATACAGGATTTCTGTGTTCTCATGCATTCTATTTGCATGTAGAACCTTGTCCAGCTTCACGTCAAATTTATGGATTAGTGGTTCTAGTTTTTCGTCAAGTATCGATATAGCTTGCTTAATTCTTTTGTGCTTCGTCGATTCTGCTGACACTTTTTCTTTTAAGTTATTTAGATATTTTTGTAATTTGTCTTTTTCTGTTTTGAAGTTTCTCCCTAGCTCTATTTTTTTATTTTGTAGCTGTGTAATGTCTTGCTGAATATCTTTTCGTTTTTGCGTAAGTGTGCTGAGGGTTGTGGTGCTTTCTTTAACTTTGTTGTCAAACTGGGCGAGCCTTTTGCTCCAATGTGTTTCGGCCTTTTCAATCTTCATTTGTAAATTAAGGCTAATTTGTTGGCCTTGGCGTATTTCTTGGTCAATCGAGCTTTTTGTTTGTTGCTTGTTCTCGAATTCTATTATGACTTCCCTAAGTTTATTTTCTGTGTTTTCAAGTTGCTCTTGTCGCATTGTATAAAGGTTAAACGCCCTATCTTCTTTTGCCTTCTTACTTTCAAGCCTGATTTTCTTTCTAAGTTCAAGGCTTTCTTGGGTTTGGTCTAATCTATTAGCGACAAGTGGAATGCTTTCAGTTTTGAATTTTTTGTTGATGTGCTTATAAAAAAGCTCCTGCAACGCTTCGCCTATTATTTGGCTCTCCTGATATGTCTGCTGCTTGGTGTTTACAGGTGTGTAACCCTTGAAAAATCCAACATGTTTTATGACCTTATTGGCAAGCACCGCTTGCTGTTCTGTCAGGTCATATTCCCCGGTTCTTTTGTTTTTACAGTCGATAAAAATATGAGGGTGGTCGCCAACCTTCTTTTTACCCCCCTCTAATTCATCACCATGGTAAACCGTTAATAGGACGTTATAGTCGGGAAAATATTTGGCGTAGAAGTCCTGAATTGCAGAAACGTAAAATTCAGCCGGTAGGTCTACTTGGTTGTGCATGGGGAATTTAAAGAAAGCCTCTTGGATGACTATTTTACGGCCATCCAGCGGCTTTTCTGCTTGGGTGATGGTGTTGTGTAGGTCTATGTAATTTTGGACGCTTTTGAGCTTCTGGGCCTTTCTGCTGACCTCGAAGGCTTCAAAGTCTTCCTTGACCTGCTCGCCGTCGATGTAATCGCTACGGTCGATAAGTTCGTCAAGGTAGGCGGCTATGGGCTGGCCTGCCTCATCTTTAATGATTTTCTTAATTTTGTATTTATATTTGCCTTTGGTTTCTACTTCTTCTTTTCTCTGCTCTTTGCTTCTATTGACCAGATGAAAAGGCGTTAGCGTGTCTTTAATGAATGACAACGCAGATGCTTCATTCATTGGTACACGCTTACCATTGACTATGAATATGTTGCTATGGGATAGGTCTTCGTCCCATTGTGTTTTCTTTTCTTCTTTGCTGTGAACACGCAACGAATGCTTTAAGGATTTGCCTAGTTTTTTAATTGTAGAGACTGAAAAATTTAGTCTCTTATATAGCATGGTTGTGCTTTTGATTTCATTACTCATTTAACCCTCAGTAGTTGTTGTTTTTTACTCCTAAATTTCAGCGGTATGCTTTTGCTTTGCTCTTGGGTATCCAAAGGGGCACCCTTTGGCCCGGCGTTACCACTTCTCATCTTTTGCGAAGCAAAAGTGTGAAGTTGTAACCAAAGGGTTGATATATGCTTCATATCGCTTTGCTCATTGCCCTTATTGATAATTTACCATAGATTAAATTTTGATCAAATATGTAGGCTGTTTGTGCTTGCTTGCTTGCTTGCTTGCTTGTGCGTGTGCATGAGGCGGGTGCAGCGAAGTGCATTATGCGAGGTGTTTTATGAAGCAAGATGGAGTTTTTAAGAAGGTCAAAAGCCATTCTGGTGGTTTGGAGCTTTTCTTTATATGTAACCCCTCCAAAGTACCGGATTTTAGAGGGGGGGGTTGGCTACTTGATGATGTGGGAAAGGTCTGGAACTCCGAAAGGCTTTAATGGGTCGTTTGTTCCGAACTGCTGATGGGTATAGAGTTTAGAGCCGTCCTCGCCTTTTATGCGAATAGTTAACACTACGGTATTGCTTTCCTTGCCAAATTGGACGTGAAATATAATCCCTCGACTGATGAAAAATGTATTGAGCTTTAAGCGGCCTTCCTCTGTCTGGTAAAGGTCTAGGATATCGTTGTAGGTAGTGATTTCGAGCGTCTCAGCTTCTATAATTAAAGAGCCTTCAAGGTTCTGTATCTCGCTCTCTATGGCTGTAATCCGTGCTTCGCTGTCGGCTACACGCTTGATAAATATTTTGGGAATTAATCCATCGAACTGAGCAAGCGAAGCTTCTAACATATCTAGCGTGTTTTTTTCGCTCGTTAATTGGGCCTTCTTGGTTCGTATTTCTTCTTTTGATGCCGAAGTGTCACGAGCGGAAAAAAAGCGGCTAAATGCGTTGTTTACGCTGTCCATCTGTTTGTACTGCTCTTGGCTGAACCAAGTAAAATCTTTTCGTTTTTTGTCCGTCCGTTCGTCAATGTAGCGGTTTTCGGATAGCTGTTTGACAAAGGCGAGAAACGTCCCAAACACAAGATCGAATCTAATTCGATTATTACACTCGCATACTCGTTCGGCTCTGTTTGAGCAAACAAGATAGGCGTAACGTTTTTTTTCTGCTCCTAGTCCTTGAAGGTTGAACAACATCCCTACCTTGTGTTCTTCGCACTGTATACAGTGTCTGAAAATATTGTAATTGTTTGGCGACCTTCTGCCGCTTTTTCTCTCATTAAAGCGGTTTTTAATGGCCGTAACGGCTGCATCGAATTCGCTTTCCTCTATTAGTTTTGGAAAGTAGCCGGGAACATAGCGGTCAAATGACTTTGTCTCATCTTCGTTACGCCTTCTGAGGCACAAAACGCCGATGGGGCTTTTACTTTTGATAAGTTCATCAATGTGCTTTCTGGTCCATCGACGTTTTGAGTACTGGTTGACCCGCTTGATGCTTTCCAATATTCCCATGTGTTTGAGTTGGTCGAAAATTTGGCGAATTTCTTGGGCTTCGTCTTCCACGATGGCGAAGGCTTGAGTTTTTTCGTCGTAACGAAAGCCGTATGGGCATTGTTTACGGATGATGGTCGTTTCGGCGGCGTCTCGTTTTTTAAGCCATGAAGATTTGAGGCGTTTGCTCTTGGTGTCGCTTTCCTCGTGTGCTCGCTTGGCTATGACACCCACAAGGATCAGCGTTTCGAGATCGCGGCTAGGATCGTCATAGGAATAGGTCTTGTCATCGAAGACGGTGTGGAGCCTGACGCCTTTTTTTAGGATCGACTGGATAAGATCAACGGAATCGGTGAGTTTCTGCCGGGTTAGTCGGTCGATGGATTCAACAATGATGTAATCGCCTTTCCCGATCTCTCCGTTCTCTACTCTGTCCAACAAGCCTTTGAGCTGGCCTGTGCGAGCGTTTGCACCTCGGAACGCACTTACACCCTTGTCTATGACTGTTTCGACCACTGGGACGCCTGTGGTCTCTGTGAATGCTTGCAGCGGTGTGATCTGACGGCTGTGGCTGTCTCGGCCTTCTTCGCCTTGTTCGGCGGTTGACCAACGGACGTAGGCGTATGCCTTGGACATGATGACGGCTCCGGGTAGGTTATCGACGTAGTTTATTAGAAAATACCCCTCCGTTGTTTCGCGGCACCATCGACAGCGCCAGCGTCTACCCCCGGCAAGTGGTCAAACGGGCGCTGGCGCACAACGCCGCGGCGTTGATCCTGGCCCACAACCACCCTTCGGGTGTCGCCGACCCCAGCCCTGCGGACCGGGTGCTGACCAAGCGCCTGCAAGAGGCGCTGGAGTTAGTTGACGTGCAGGTGCTGGACCACATCATCGTCGGGGGCGAAGACCCGATATCCATGGTGGAGTACGGCTGGATGTGACGATGCGGCGCCCATCATTTGACGCTGACTTTCGAAAAGTCCTGACGGCCGAATGGGCTGACCGAATAGCCTTCGATATTTTTGCGGGTCAGGGCAAACGCAGTGGGGTGCGCCAGGGGTACCCACAGCGCCTGTTGCTGGATTTGCGTCTGCGCCTGTTCGTACAACTTGCTGCGTACACCTTGCTCGCTGGTGGTCTTGCCAGCGCTGATGAGCTTGTCCAGGCCTGGGTCGCAGTAACGGGCGAAGTTGGTGCCCGATTGCACGGCCGCGCAGGAAAACTGCGGGGTCAGGAAGTTGTCCGGGTCGCCGTTGTCGCCGGCCCAGCCCATGAACAGCAGGTCATGTTCCCCGGCCTTGGCCCGACGAATCAGTTCGCCCCACTCGATCACGCGGATTTCCGCTTGGATGCCGACCTCTGCCAGGTCCGCCTGGAGCAATTGCGCGCCAAGGCTGGGGTTGGGGTTGAGCAGGCTGCCGGAGGGGCGCGTCCAGAGAGTGGTTTTGAAACCGTCCTTGAGGCCGGCCTTGGCCAGTAACTCCCGAGCCTTGGCAGCGTCGTGGCCATAGCCCGGCAACTCCTTGGCGTAGCTCCAGGTATTGGGTGGGTAAGGGCCGTTGGCGGCTTCGGCGGTGTCCTCGAACACGGCTTTGAGGTAGCTGGTTTTGTCGAACGCCAGGTTGATCGCCTGGCGCACTTGCGGTTTGTCCAGTGGCGGATGCTGGCTATTGATGGCGATGAATGCGGTCATGAATGCGGGCGTGTGCTCGACCTTGAGCGTCGGGTCCTGCCGGGCGGTGTTCACGTCCAATGGTTTGGGCGAGAGGGCGATCTGGCATTCATTGCGTCGCAGCTTTTGCAGCCGAACGTTGGCATCGGGGGTGATGGCGAAAATCAGGTTGTCGACCGCAGGCTTACCGGCGAAGTAGTCGCGGTTGGCCTTGTAGCGGATCACTGCGTCTTTTTGAAAGCGCGTGAAAATAAACGGGCCACTACCGATTGGCTGATTGTTGAGCTTCTCGGGCGTGCCGGCCTTGAGCAATTGGTCGGCATACTCGGCGCTATAAATAGAGGCGAAACCCATGCTCAGGGTGGCCAGAAAGGTGGAGTCCGGGTGGTCGAGGGTAAAGCGCACAGTGAGAGGGTCGAGGGCGTCGATCTTTTTAATCAGCGCGGGCAACTGCATCGATTGCGCATGTGGGAAGCCGCTTTGTGCGATTTTGTGCCATGGGTTTGCAGGATCAAGCATGCGGTCGAAGCTGAACTTCACGTCTTCGGCGGTCAGCTCGCGGCTGGGGTTAAAGTAGTCCGTTTTATGGAACTTCACCTGCGGATGCAGTTTGAACACATAGCTGAGGCCATCCGGGGAAATTTCCCAGCTGTCGGCCAGGCTGGGGACTACCTTGCCACTGGCGGTATCGAAGTCCACGAGGCGGTTCATCAATACATCGGCCGAGGCGTTGGTGGTGGTCAGCGAGTTGTACTGCACCACGTCGAACCCTTCCGGGCTGGCTTCCGTGCACACGCTCAGGGCGGCGGCATGGACCAGCGGGCTTAGGAGCGGAGCCAGCAGCAGGGGCAGGGCGGCGAGACGCATATTCGGTGTCCTTTGCAGATCGAGGGCCCATCTGCGCGCGCAGTCTGGAAAAGTCCTACCCTAGTGGCGTCTTTTGGAAATGACTATCCTATTTTTCATTTTGTTTCGGGCAGTGCATTTACGTCATCGAGCGCGGGTCATTGGTCGGTTTTTTGTTTTTGTTGAATCGCTCCCGCACGGCGCCTGCGATGGTTGTGGGGCCCCGGCTGCTGGAGGGCGTTTACTCCGGTGATGGCGGTCGGGCCCTGGCGGGCGGGCGCAAGACCGCCTCGGGCGATGAGCGGCGCAGCGTATTTCGGTTGTTTGGCGGGCGCTCTAGCGCCGATAAAGCAGCCGTCGCGCAAAAGCAAAATCACATGGGCTGTTGTTGCTCTGAGGTCTTTCTGGTATAAAGCAGCGCTCTTTTCTAGGGGCCCGGTTCCTTCGCTTGTAGGTGTAGCCGGTAAGACCCTTAAAGAAACGCGGCGCCTGGCGCCAAATGACTGAGAGATTAAGCGGCCAACCCATGCCGGGTTGGGCATGTGGTTTTAGAGGGCTGAGGCATGTCGAGAGTCTGTCAAGTTACCGGTAAGGGTCCGGTGACTGGGAATAACATTTCCCACGCAAACAACAAAACCCGTCGTCGTTTCCTGCCAAACCTGCAGCATCACCGCTTCTGGGTTGAAGAAGAGAAACGTTTCGTGCGTCTGCGCGTATCTGCCAAAGGCATGCGTATTATCGACAAGCGTGGCATCACTGTCGTGCTGGCCGAAATCCGCCGTGCTGGCAAGATCTAAGGGAGCTAAATCATGCGTGAATTGATTCGTTTGATCTCGAGCGCCGGTACTGGTCACTTCTACACTACCGACAAGAACAAGCGCACGACTCCGGACAAAATCGAGATCAAGAAATATGATCCGGTTGTTCGTAAGCACGTGATCTACAAAGAAGGCAAAATCAAGTAATTGATTTGGCCTCCTTTAAGAAAAAGGCCCGTATCGCGAGATACGGGCCTTTTTCTTTGCCTGTTTTTACTCAGCCGCAGTTGATGCTGCGGATAATCTTGTCGGCATCGGTTTGCAGGTTTATGCGGGTTGGGCGTCGATCCCAGGTGGATGGGAATCGTGGGCCGGTGAACCTTACCTGTGCTCCATTGGCCTTTTGACGAACCTCGGCGAGCAGCTCTTCGGTGGCGAGCATACCGATGGCGTATTGAGCGATAGAAATATCGCATGTGTTATCGGGCATTTTTTGCTTCCTTGCGTGACTGTTCATGGGGAAGCGCCCTATCGATCAACCGGCGAATACCGCTTCCTGCGATATTCGGTAGCGATTGGATTTTCAGAGCGCTGAAAACAGTGTGGTCGCCAAGTCATGAATTGCCTGGCCTGGGTTCTGCATAAGTGTTTCCAGATGCTGCCTGGTGAAGGCGCCGTCAGGCTTTTTGCTCGAACACCACGTAGATTTTCCGACAGGGTTGTAACACTTCCCAGGTGCCTCGGAACCCGGCCGGAATCACAAATCGGTCCCCCGCCCGCAGGGTCTTTGCATTGCCGTCGTCGTCACGCAGGACGGAGACGCCCTGGATGATCTCGCAGTATTCATGTTCGGTGTAATTGACCCGCCATTGCCCGGCATCGCCCTCCCATACGCCCGCGTTCATCTGGCCGCAGGGGCTGTTGTAGTGGTTGTAGAGGGTTTGCTGTGGGTCGCCCTTGAGGATTTTTTCCTCGGTGGGGCGATAGCGTTCCGCTGGGGTATTGGCTTGGCTGAAGTCGACAATCTCTTGGATACCCATTGCTGTTTTCTCCCGTGATTGCGGCGCGGATGGCTGAAAAGTCCGAAGTCTATGTTTATTAAAATGAACATCGCAAGGCGCTGTAGGGGCCTTGTGTCAAATATATTGAAACTTTGGCGGCCGCTGGTTTAGGGTGGCGGTTGCCTTGGGCCGATGTGAAGGCTGGCTGGGCAGAATTCCTGAAGGTGCCTGCATAGAACGCACAGCGCCTGTATTCAACAAGAGGAGGACACACGTATGACCACCCTGACTCGTGCCGACTGGGAACAACGTGCTCGTGATCTGAAGATCGAAGGCCGTGCCTATATCAATGGCGAATACACCGCTTCGGTTTCTGGCGACACCTTTGAATGTATCAGCCCGGTTGATGGCCGGCTGCTGGGCAGCATCGCCAGTTGTGACGTCGCCGATGCGCAGCGCGCTGTGGAAAACGCTCGTGCCACCTTCAATTCCGGCGTGTGGTCGCGCCTGGCGCCGAGCAAGCGCAAAGCCACCATGATCCGCTTTGCCGCCCTGCTCAAGGACAACGCCCAAGAGTTGGCCCTGCTTGAAACCCTCGACATGGGCAAGCCCATCAGTGACTCCCTGGGCATCGACGTGCCCGGTGCTGCCCAGGCCTTGAGCTGGAGCGGCGAGGCGATCGACAAGATCTACGATGAAGTGGCCGCCACGCCCCATGACCAATTGGGCTTGGTTACCCGTGAGCCTGTGGGCGTGGTTGCGGCCATTGTGCCGTGGAACTTCCCACTGATGATGGCCTGCTGGAAACTCGGCCCGGCGCTGTCCACCGGTAACTCGGTGGTGCTCAAGCCCTCTGAAAAGTCACCACTGACGGCCATCCGTATCGCTGCATTGGCGGTTGAAGCGGGTATTCCCAAGGGCGTGCTCAACGTGTTGCCGGGTTACGGCCACACCGTGGGCAAGGCCCTGGCCCTGCATAACGATGTCGATACTCTGGTGTTCACCGGCTCCACCAAAATCGCCAAGCAACTGCTGATCTACTCCGGCGAATCCAACATGAAGCGGGTGTGGTTGGAGGCGGGCGGCAAGAGCCCGAACATCGTATTCGCCGATGCGCCGGACTTGCAGGCCGCGGCCGAGTCCGCCGCCGGCGCTATTGCCTTCAACCAGGGCGAAGTCTGCACCGCTGGCTCGCGCCTGCTGGTGGAGCGCTCGATCAAGGATAAATTCCTGCCGCTGGTGATCGAGGCGCTCAAGGGCTGGAAACCCGGCAACCCGCTGGACCCGGCCACTAATGTCGGCGCGCTGGTCGATACCCAGCAGATGAACACCGTGCTGTCCTACATCGAGTCCGGCCATAGCGATGGCGCCAAACTGGTGGTGGGTGGCAAGCGCATTCTCCAGGAAACCGGTGGCACCTATGTTGAGCCAACGATTTTCGACGGCGTCAGCAATGCGATGAAAATTGCCCAGGAAGAGATCTTTGGCCCGGTGCTATCGGTGATTGCCTTCGACTCGGTCGAGGAAGCCATTGAGATTGCCAACGACACGCCTTATGGGCTGGCGGCGGCGGTGTGGACGTCCAATATCTCCAAGGCGCACCTGACAGCCAAGGCGTTGCGTGCGGGCAGTGTGTGGGTCAACCAGTACGATGGCGGCGATATGACCGCGCCGTTCGGTGGCTTCAAGCAGTCCGGTAATGGCCGTGACAAGTCGCTGCACGCCTTTGACAAGTACACCGAACTGAAGGCGACCTGGATCAAGTTGTAACCCGGCAACCCCGCCCAGAAACAGGCTGCGACCCATGTCGCGGCCTGTTGTGCTTCTGGTGAGGCATTTCGCCATCAAGCTCACTTCCTCTCTTACTTCGAGCGCGAGGCTACGGTGCGGTCAGAATTTTCTGCTGTAATTAGCGGAATGTGCGGCATTGCCCTATACCCAAAGCCATGAATTGCCATAGTGATAGTCAATCATCTGCGGCTTCCTGAACGGGGGAAGGGCGGCTATGATGGGCCACGTTTTTTTGCTTACAACCTGGAGACTTCCATGAGCAGCGATCTTATCAAACACGTTAGCGACGCTAGCTTCGAGGCTGACGTACTCAAGGCCGAAGGCGCTGTATTGGTCGATTACTGGGCTGAGTGGTGTGGCCCTTGCAAAATGATCGCGCCAGTCCTGGACGAGATTGCTGAAACCTACAAAGGCAAACTGACCGTTGCCAAGCTGAACATCGACGAAAACCAGGAAACGCCAGCCAAGCATGGCGTGCGTGGTATCCCGACGCTGATGCTGTTCAAGAACGGCAATGTCGAAGCCACCAAGGTCGGTGCGCTGTCGAAGTCGCAGTTAGCAGCCTTCCTCGACGCCAACATCTAAGCCTGATGAAAAGCCCCGCAAATTGCGGGGCTTTTCATTGTTCAGGGCTAGACGCTCCTAAATTCAGGTGTTACATTCGGCCCCGCACTGGTTTCTCCATTGCCCCCTGCAAGCCGTCGCCGACGCTCTCCTTTCGATTAGTACGCGATCCTGTCGCCTTCTCCGCGGCGCGGCCTCATTAAGCCAAAAGCTTAATTTCCCCCCCCTCCATAAATGATTACGTCATTCCTATATGAATCTGACTGAACTCAAGCAAAAGCCGATTACCGAACTGCTCGAATTGGCCGAA
>RCMZ01000403.1_pt1 | contig 24408 bp, 18 predicted proteins | sample 2041141 | NCBI WGS metagenome assembly RCMZ01 (sample SAMN09708263, study PRJNA481090) | Wastewater metagenome, whole genome shotgun sequencing project. | biome: sewage; isolation source: Davis station wastewater (DW) | place: Antarctica: Davis Station | collected 2010-03-01
TCAGAAACAATTTTTGCACGCTGCTGAATATATTGGCTTTCAGCGGCTTTAGCTTGCTGCTTAGTCCGAGCTGCTGCCCCTTGCCGCCGACCTCGGCGACGGGCGCGTCGGCGGCCGCGGCGAGGTCGATCGGGGCGAACGCCGCGTTCGGACGCGGCGCGGCGCCTGCTTCCGCGGCGGCCAGCGGCATGCTTGGGAGGCCCGGCCCCGGCGTGGCGGCGTGGGCGCTCATCGCCCCTCTCCCGTCGCGCAGCCGTGCAGGAAGAGGTCGAGCATCGTGTCGAAGGCGTCGGCCAGCGCGAGGCCGGGCGTCTCCAGCCAGCGCAGCAGCGTGCTCAGGTGCATGAACTGCAGGGTGTCGGCGAGCAGGTCGGCGGGAAAGTCGCCGCTGATCTCGCCGCGGGCCTGTCCGTCGGCGAGCAGGTGCGCGTAGACGCGGTCGAGACCGCTGCGGTTTTCCGCGCCGCGCGCGGCGAGCGGCTGGCTCAGGCGGTAGGCGATGTAGTGCGGCAGGAAGTCGCGCGCCTGCTCGGAATAGGCCGCCGTCGCGTGCAGGAAGGCGCGCAGCCGGGCGGCGCAGTCGAGTTCGGGCGGCAGTCCGGCGAACAGGCGGGGCAGCGCCTCGGCGAGTTCGGCGTGCATGCGCGCGCGGACGAGCGCTTCCTTCACCGGGAAATGGTTGTACAGCGTGCCCTTGGCGACGTCGGCGGCGGCCGCGATCTGCTCCATCGTGACCTGTTCGTAGCCGTGCTCGGCGAACAGTGCGAAGGCGGTGCGTACGAGATGGTCGGCGGTCTGCCGGCGCTTGCGCGAACGCCGGTCGTCCGGGTCGGCGGCGGCGGCGGGGGATTCGGGGAGCGGCGCCGGGTCGGGCGGGGCGGTGGGCGCGGGATGAGGAGCGGGGTGGGAGGCGGGGGGCGTGAAACGCGGCGCGGCGGGCATGGCGGATTCCGTTTTTGAACGACGTGAAAAATTGTACGACGTTCAATTTCGTTCCGCAAGCCGCGGCGTTTCGCGGCGTGCCGGGCCCCGGAACGGGGCGCTGCGCGCTCAGTGCTCCTTGCCGTCGACGCGTGCCTGCAGCAGGTAGGGGATGTAGCGCCAGGCAAGCAGGGCGAAGCAGGCGAACCAGCAGGTCGCCGAAATTTCGATCCAGCGCAGGTAGGCGGCGGGGAACAGCTGCGGCATGACGACGCGCAGGACGAAGGCGGCGATCATGATCCACAGCGCCAGCTTGTCGCGCGCGTCGAACACCACCTTGCGTCCGGTGTGGCCGTTCGAGATGCGGATCAGCATGGCCGGGATGACGAGGCCCATGACGCCGAAGGTGAAGACGTGGATCGAGACGCTGCCGACCCACTCGACCGGCGCCGCGACGCCGAGGAACTCGATCAGGAGCTGCGCGACGAGCGCGAGGTAGCCGAGGTACATGATGCCGATGTCGATCCGGCGCAGCGCCAGCTGCGGCTTCCAGAAGGCGAAGCGGACGAGGAGCAGGAGCGCCAGCGTCAGCGCGATGCCGGCGGCCAGCGCGCGCGGCAGCAGCGCCTCGAACACGAAGGCCAGCGCGAGCAGCTTGATGGCGCGGTCGAGCAGCGGATTGCGCAGGATGTCGACCTGGAAGACGCCTTTCATGAACTGCGTCAGCGTACGCTCGAACATGACCAGGAAGGCCATGCGGAAGAGGCCGACGGCCATGCTTTCGCCGACCTCGACGAGTTCGCCGTCGCCGCTCAGCAGCAGGTTCTTGGCGACCAGGAAGGCGGGCAGGACGAAGAGGAAGAAGACGTTGTCGCTGCGGTAGCTGTCGTCGGCGCGGTGGCGCAGCAGCGTGAGCAGGAGCAGGGCGACGATGGTACCGAGGAAGAGGTTGTTCGAGACGCGGAAGAGCAGCGGCGGCAGGTCGCCGGCGAACCACATCCCGGCGCGTTCGAGCAGCCAGGCGGCGACGAGGACGATCAGCGCGTTGCCGTGGTAGCCGCGAATCTTCACCCAGTTCTTCGTGGACGTGAGCAGGAAGCCGCCGAGCACCGCCCAGCCGAAGCCGAAGAACATCTCGTGGGCGTGCCACTGCGTCATCGTGAAGGGCGCCGCCGGCGGCGCCAGCACGCCGGAGAACATCAGCGCCCAGAGGATGGGCAGCAGCATGCCGGCGAGGCAGGCGAGCGAGAAGAAGGGGCGGAAGCCGACGAGCCAGAGCGGGTGGGCGGAGAATTTCATGGGATCGGGGCGCTCGCAGATCGATGCAGATTGATGACGGCTACCAGTATATCGGTATCCGGCGGCCCCCCGGCAGCCGCCAAATCCCCAGCGTTTGTGCGGGTTAGCAAGTTTTTAGGGTTTTGCGAAGCGACATTTACGAACGCCCCGCGTGCGCGGCGGCCACACTTGATTCCGAACCCCGCCGGCAAGCGCGGCGGGGTTTTCGAGCCGTTGCGCGCGATGCGCAACGCAGGCCATGCATCTCACGACGTCACGAATGGAGCGCACGATGAAGTCTTCCGCCCGCCGCCTCGCCGGCTTCTCCCTTTCCGTATTGCCGCCCCTCGCCCTTCTCTCCGCCGCCGCGCTCGCGCCGCGTCCGGCGCACGCCGAGAGCGACGCCCGGTTGATCGAACGCGGTCGCTACGTGGTCACGCTCGCCGGCTGCAACGATTGCCATACGCCGGGCTACGCCCAGAACGAGGGCAAGGTGCCCGAGGCGGAGCGGCTGACCGGCGACCGGCTCGGCTGGCGCGGGCCGTGGGGGACGACCTATCCGGCCAATCTGCGCCGCTATTTCGCGGGCGTTTCCGAGCGCGAATGGCTGGCCGCCGCGGCCAACGCCAGCTACCGCCCGCCGATGCCGCTGGCGACCCTGCGCCACATGTCGGAGCGCGATCTGCGCGCCGTCTACCGCTACGTCCGCTCGCTCGGCCCGGCCGGCGAAGCGGCGCCGGCCTACCTGCCGCCGGGGAGCGACCCGCTCGGGCCGGTGGTGATGTTCCCGGCGCCGCCGAACTGAGCCGGCGGAGCGGAACGAACGGCACGAACGGCACGAACGGCCGCCATGCCGGGGGGCGTGCCGCGTTCCGATTCCGCCGTGCGCCCGGGTTCGCGCGCGGCGGGTTTTGCGATGGACGAAAGCTGACTATGATTCCTTCATGGATCATGCCAGCGAACTCGTCCTCGACGCGGCCCAGATCGACTTCGTCTGCGGCGGCGTTTCGATCAGCGCGGCAAGCTGTCGCGCGGACGGCCTGCCCAGCCTGATGCGCGCCGTCGGCTGCCGCGTCGCGGCCGACCGGCGCACGCTCAACGTCCTGCTCGCCGCCACGCCGGGCGCCGGCGTGCTCGACGACGTGCGGCACAGCGGCGCGGTCGCCGTCGTCTTCAGCCAGCCGAGCACGCACCGCACCCTGCAGATCAAGGGCCGCGACGCGCGCATCGCGCCGGCCGAGGCCGGCGACGCCGAGTTGGTCGGGCGCTACCGCGACGCTTTCGTCGACGAACTGCGCCCGCTCGGCTACCCCGAACACGTCATCCGCACGGTGCTCGGCTGGCCGGCGAACGACCTCGTCGTGCTCCAGTTCACGGTGCACGCGCTGTTCGTGCAGACGCCCGGTCCGCACGCCGGCGAGGCGCTGGCGGAGGGCGGCGTCGGCGGCGGCGCCGGAAGCGGGGGTGCGCGGTGAAGATCACCCTCGACGCGATCCGCGGCTGCCTGGAGGGCGTCATCCCCGGCACGCTGGCGACGCGCGGCGCCGACGGCGTGCCGAACGTCGCCTACCTGTCGCAGGCGCAGTACGTCGACGGCGAGCACGTCGCGCTTTCCTACCAGTTCTTCAACACCACGCGGCGCAACATCCTCGCCTATCCCTACGCGCGCATCGCGCTGATCGACCCGGTGAGCGCGGCGCACTACCGCCTCGCGTTGCACTACCTGCGCACCGAGGCGGACGGCCCGCTGTTCGAGAACATGAAGGCGCGGCTGGCTGGCATCGCTTCGCACACCGGGATGAGCGGCGTCTTCCGCCTGCTCGGCGCGGACATCTACCGCGTGCTCGACATCGAGCGCGTGCACGGCCCGACGCTGCCGCCGCCGGCGCCGCGCCGCAACCTGCTGGCCGCCCTGCGCGCCAGCGCCGAGCACCTGTGCGCGAGCGCCGAACGTTCCGACCTCGATCACCTGCTGGCCGACACCCTGGCCGGCCTCGAAGCGAATTTCGACATCCGGCACGCGATGGTGCTCATGTTCGACGCGCCCGGCGCCCGCCTGTACACGGTGGCGACGCGCGGCTACGCGGTGTCCGGCGTCGGTTCCGAGATCGCGCTGGGCGACGGCGTGATCGGCGTCGCCGCGCGCGAATGCACGCCGATCCGCATCGGCCACTTCACCGCCGAATACGCCTACGGCCGCGCCATCCGCGCCAGCCTGCAGCGGAGCGGTCTGGCCGTGGCGACCGAAATTCCGCTGCCCGGCCTGCCCGAATCGCGCAGCCAGCTCGCCGTGCCGATCCGCGCCGGCGGGCGCGTGCTCGGCGTGCTCTACGTCGAAAGCCCGCTCGACCTGCGCTTCAGCTACGACGACGAGGACGCGCTGGTGACGCTGGCCGGCTCGCTCGGCGCAGCGATCGGCCAGCTGCAGCAGCTCGCCGAGGCGGGCGAGGGCGGCGAGCGTGTGCCGCCTCCGGCCCGGCCGGCGCCCTCCGCGCCGCCGGCATCGCCCGCCGCCGGCAAGCCGCTGACGATCCGCCACTACGGCGAGAACGACAGCGTCTTCCTCGACGGCGACTACCTGATCAAGGGCGTCGCCGGCTCGATCTTCTGGACGCTGGTGCGCGACTACGTGGACAAGGGGCAGGACAGCTTCAGCAACCGCGAACTGCGCCTCGACCCGCGCATCCGCCTGCCCGACCTGAGCGACAACCTCGAAGCGCGCCTGATCCTACTCGCCCGCCGGCTGGTCGAACGCGGCGCCGGCCTGCGTGTCGAAAAGACCGGGCGCGGGCGTTTCCACCTGCACGTGGCGCGACCGCTCGAACTCGTGGACATCGCGCCCTGAACGCCGCGCCCGGAGGCGGGCGCGGGATTTTTCCGCAGCAGTCTTCCGCAACCGCCGCTTTCGCGCGTCGTCTCGCCGGCATCGCCGGCCGCGTTGCCTTCGGCGCGGGGATGCGCGGGAGGGCGCCGTCCGGGCGCGCTCCCGCCGGCGAACCTCAGAAATTCGCACAGGAGCACGTACAGGAGAAACCGCCATGTCCGAAGTCAAAGCCGTTCCCGAGGGAATGCACACCGTCACGCCGCACCTCGTTTGCGCCGGCGCCGCCGAGGCCATCGAGTTCTACCGCAAAGCCTTCAACGCCGTCGAGCTCGGCCGCGTGCCGGGACCGCCGGGAAAACTGATCCATGCGCTGATCCGGATCGGCGATTCGATGCTGATGCTGGTCGACGAATTTCCCGACTGCGCCTCGTTCGGCCCGAAGGCGCTCAAGGGCACGCCGGTGACGATCCACCTCCAGGTCGAGGACGCCGACGCGCTGTTCGCGCAGGCCGTCGGCGCCGGGGCGAAGGTCGCCATGCCGCTCGCCGACATGTTCTGGGGCGACCGCTACGGCCGGCTCGAAGACCCGTTCGGGCACTCGTGGTCGATCGCCACGCACCAGCGCGATCTGAGTCCGGACGAGATCGCCCGGGCGGCGCAGGAAGCCTTCCGCCAGTCCGCCGGCGCGGCCTGACGGCGGGGATGGCGGGGACGGCGGGGACGGCGGGGATGGCGGGGACGGCGGGGACGGCGGGGACGGCGGGGACGGCGGGGACGGCGGGGACGGCGGGGATGGCGGGGATGGCGGGGATGGCGCTCCGCGACGGGCAGGCGGCGCCTGCGGCAGATCGCCGAACCCCTCGCGCAGCGCCGGGGGCGGAGCGAAGCGGGCCGACGCGCGCCTCGCCGGCGCGCCCCGGTGCGCCGGTTGCATGCCGGCGCGCCGCTTTTCGACAGGAGACGAAGCGATGCGTTACATGATCATTGTGAAGGCGAGCAAGGATTCCGAGGCCGGCGTCATGCCCGCGGAGTCGCTGTTCGCGGCGATGGCGAGCTACCACGAAGAGCTGGCGAAGGCCGGCGTCCTGCTCGACGCCTCGGGATTGCAGCCGAGCGCGAAGGGCTGGCGCATCGCCTGCGCGGGGCAGGAGCGGAGCGTGCGCGAAGGGCCGTTCGCCGAATCCGGAGATCTGATCGCCGGCTACACCCTGATCCGGGTGCAGTCGCGCGAGGAGGCGATGGCGTGGTCGCTGCGCTTCCCGAACCCGGCGGTCGACGGGCAGGCGGGCGAGATCGAGGTCCGCCCCCTGTACGAGCTGGAGGACTTCGCGCCGAGTGCGGCCATCGAACGTTTCCGCGAACTGGAAGCCGCCCGGGCGGCGGACGGGGAAGCGGGGCGGACGGGCGGCGCTCCCGCGGCGGGCGGGGCGCCCTGAACGGAGGCGTCGCCCGGCGGGATCAGGACGGCGCCGGGTGGCTTCCGCGCCGTGCGGCGAGCAGGCGGTCGACCAGCGCTTCCGCCGCGCGGAAGTCGAACTCGTCGACGCGTCTGCGCAGCTCGCCGAGTTCGGGCGGCGGGATCAGCGGGGCGAGGTCGCGCAGGAGCGGTTCGATGACCGAGGGGTCGTCCCGGTCGAGGGCGTCGCGAAGCGCGCCGAGGCTGGCCGCCATATCGTCGTCGTCGAAATCTCCGCCGATCGCGGCCGCGCCGTCGGCGGCCGCTCTTCCCGCGCCCGACGCGGCGGGACTTGCGAGATAGGCGGCGACGGCGGCGAGCGTGTCGCGCATGCGCACCTGCAGTTCGTCGACCAGGGCGGGCGGGGCGGCGCCCACTTTCAGCGCGCCTTCGAGCGCGGCGGCTTCGCGCGCGAGGGCGGTGAGCGCCATCGTTCCCGCGCTGCCGGCCAGCTTGTGCACGATGCGGGCGGCGGCGACCGCGTCGCCGGCTTCGATCAGGGCCGCCGCGCGTTCCGGGTCGGCGGCGTGGCTGTCGACGAATTTCTCCAGGTAGCTGCGGAAGGTCGCCGCGTCGCGCCAATTGACGATGCCGCGCGCCACGTCGAGCAGCGCCGGCGCGACGCCCCGGGCCGGCTTCTGCTGGGCGGGGTGGGCGCCGAAGCTCGTCCGCCGGCCGCCGGGTGTGAAGTCCTGCAGGCGGGTGACCAGCTCCTCGGGATCGAAGGGCTTGGAGATGAAACCGTCCATGCCCGCCGCCATCGCGGCCTCGCGCTGCTCGCGCAGCGCGCCGGCGCTCAGCGCGAGGATCGGCAGGCTGCTGAGGCGCTGCGTGCGGCGGATGCGGCGGCTCGCTTCGTGGCCGTCCATCACGGGCATCTGGATGTCCATCAGGATGACGTCGACGGTACCGTATTCCAGGCGGTCGAGCGCCTGCCGACCGTTCTCCGCCGTCGTCACCTGCGCGCCTTCGGCGTTCAGGATGCGCGAGGCGACGTCGCGGTTGATCTCGCTGTCGTCCACGACGAGAACCCGCAGACCGGACAGGCGCGTGGCTTCCGGCGCGGGTGCGCTGCCGGCCGCCGCCGCTGCCGGGCCGGCGACGCTGCCGGGGCGCGGCCCGGCAGCGGTGGCCGCGTCGGCGACGACTTCGAGCTCGATCTCGAAGCTGAATTCGCTGCCCTTGCCCGGCAGGCTGCTCACCTCGAGGCGGCCGCCCATCATCGCGACCAGACGCTGGCAGATGGTCAGGCCGAGGCCCGTGCCGCCGAAGCGACGGGTCGGCGAGGCGTCGGCCTGCGTGAATGCGGAAAAGATTTCCTGCTGCTTGTCGGCCGGAATGCCGATCCCGGTGTCGAGCACGGCAAAGCGCAGGCGGACGCGGTCGGCCGTGCGCTGGCGGGCGACGACTTCGATCCGGATGCTGCCTTTCTCGGTGAACTTGGCGGCATTGGAGCCCAGGTTGACGAGCACCTGCTGCAGGCGCAGCGCGTCGCCGACGAGGTGCTCGGCGCCGGGCGGCGGCAGCGAGGCGCTGACCCGGACCGGCTTGCCCTCGCAGGCCGCCGCGGTCAGGCTGCGGATGTCGGAGAGCAGGCCGGAGAGGCGGAACGGACTGGCGTCCAGTTCCAGGCAGTCGGCCTCGATCTTGGACAGGTCGAGGATGTCGTTGAGGATGCCGAGCAGCGCGCGCCCCGCGCCCTGGATGCGCGTCACCATTTCCCGCGTGTCGGTGCTCAGGCCCTTCTTTTCCAGCAGGTAGGTGAGGCCGAGGATCGCGTTCATCGGCGTGCGGATTTCGTGGCTCATGTTGGCGAGGAACTGGCTCTTCGCCCGGTTGGCGGCTTCCGCGCGTTCGGTGGCGTGGATCAGTTCCTCGGTCCGGCGGTGGATCGGGGTGATGTCGATGTGGCAGCCGACCATGCGCAGGGGGGCGCCGTCGTCGCGCCACTCGACGATCTTGCCGGAGCAGATCGCCCAGACCGTCGAGCCGTCGCGGTGGCGGTAGCGCAGCTCGCTGTAGTAGGGCTCGGCGGCGCGGCTCTCGACGTGGCGCCGGAAGGCCGTGCGGGCGGTCGGCAGGTCCTCGGCGAACAGCAGCGATTGCATCGTCCCGGGCGCGTTTTCGAGCGCCTCGTCGGAATAGCCGAACATGCGCTTGAGCGTCGGGCTGAGATAGATCCGGCCATTCGCCAGGTTCCAGTCCCAGTAGCCGGCCCGGCTGCTTTCCAGCACCTCCTGGAGGATCGTCAGTTCGTTCTGCAGCATGGCGTCCCGGAACTGGCGCTCTTCCGCGCGGCGCAGCGGCGTGATGTCGCGGGCGATCGTGAAGATGCCGCCGAGCTTGCCGTCGTCGCCGACGACCGCGCCCTTGGAAACGAGGAGGATCGCTTCCTCGCCGTCCGGCATCGTCATGCTGCGTTCGAAGACCAGCTGCTGCTTGCCTTCGACGACCGCCCGGTCGTCGGTGGCGATGCGTTCGGCGAGCGGGGCGCTCAGGACGTCGCTTTCGAGGCGGCCGACGATTTCCTCGCGCGGCTTGCCGATCAGGCGCGCCGCGGCGGGGTTGCAGAGCAGGTAGCGTCCCGCCGCGTCCTTGACGGTAATGCCCTCGTCGCATTTCTCGATGATCGCCGCCAGCATGCGGCGGCGGCTGCGTTGCGCGCTCTCCCGCCGCCTCGCGCGCAGCAGCACGGCGCCGCCGACGGTCAGGAGGGTCGCCCAGAGCGCCAGTCCGGTCAGGCGCAGCCGCTTCTGCTGCGCGATCTTCTCGCTCAGGCGCTGCCCCAGTTCGCTGCCGATGGCGGCGGCGTCGAGGAAGGCGTCGCGCTGCGCGATCAGCTCCGCCTCCCGGGGAAGCGGCGCGGCGAGCAGGTCGAGGCTGATCCGGTGAAATTCGTGGAGGGCGTCTTCGTAGCGCCGGATCGCCGCGAGCAGTTCGTCTTCCGGCGCCGTCGTGTCGCCGGGCACGGCGTTGCGCCCGGCGTGCGCAGCGCGCACGTGCGCGATAGCGCGTTCGAAGCGCGCGGCGACCTCCTGCCGCGCCGCGCCGTCGCCGGGCTGCAGCTTGCTCTGCCGCCGGTAGGCCTCGATGTTCTCCTGGCGCGCCTGCTGAAGGCTGTCGCTGGCCGCCCGGTAGATGGCGTAGGAGGCGTCCGAGCGTTCGTTTTCCCACCACAGGAATCCGATTGCGGCGAGGGCGGCGGCGACGACGAGCAGGATCGCCCGTTCGGTTCGCGTGACCCGGACGCGCCTGGCGGGCTGGGGGGCTGGCGGCATGGCGGACCTCTCTTCGTGCCCGGCGGCGGCGCGGGCGGTTTCCTGCGATGTGCTTCCGGGGGGCGCGCTGTCCGCAGGCGCCGCGCCGGACGTGGACGAGGCGGACGAGGCGGGGGGGGCGGCGGTCGGCTTCATGGTCTGTGCGCCGGCGCCGGCCTAGCTTTCGCGTTCCGCCGCCATCAGCTTTTCCTGCGCGTTCCAGTGTTCCTTGACCTGGAGGATGTCCGGCAGCACGGCGGTGAACAGTTCGACCATGCGCGGGTCGAGGTGCGTGCCGGCCGACTCGAGGATGGTCGCCACCACCTGCTCGACCGGCCAGGCGTCCTTGTACGCCCGCTTCATGCACAGGGCGTCGAACACGTCGGCGACGGCGACGATGCGCGCGGACTCGGGAATCTCCTCGCCCGTCAGCCCGTCGGGGTAGCCGCTGCCGTCCCAGCGCTCGTGGTGGCGCAGGGCGATTTCGCTGGCCAGCTGGAACACCGGCGAGTCGCTCTTGCCGAGGATGCTGTGGCCGATGCTCGCATGCGTCTTCATGATCGTCCATTCTTCCGGGGTCAGCGGCCCGGGCTTCTTGAGGATGGCGTCGGGGATGCCGATCTTGCCGGTGTCGTGCATCGGCGCCGCCAGTTCGAGTAGTTCGGCGCGTTCTTGCGGCCACCCGGCGGCCTCGGCCAGGCGCTTGCTGTAGGCGGCCATGCGCCAGATATGCACGCCGGTGTCGTGGTCGTTGTAGTGTCCGGCCTCGCCGAGCATGTGGATGGCTGCGCGGTAGCTTTCCTCCAGCTTCGAGGTGCGGACCAGCGAGAGATGCGTGCGCACGCGGGCGATCACGACGGGCGGGGAGATCGGCTTGGTGATGTAGTCGACGCCGCCAGCGTCGAAACCGGCCTGTTCGTCGACGGCGTCGGACAGGCCGGTGACGAAGATCACAGGGATGTCGTCGCTTCCGTTGCCGGCTTTCAGCTTGCGGCAGATGTCGAAGCCGTTCATGTCGCCCAGCTCGACGTCGAGCAGGACCATCGCCGGCTTGTGCTTTTCCATGGCGAGCAGGGCGTCGCCGCCGCTGCGCGCGAAGACCAGCGGGTAATGCGGCTGCAGCACCTGGCGCAGGAGCGCCAGGTTCGCCGGTTCGTCGTCTACGCAAAGTATCGGTCGGCTGTTCATCGGCTCAACTCCTTTCGTAACTGAGATGGTCGGCGAGCAGGGCGGCCACGTTCCCCTGCGCGGCGCGGAAGTCGAAGTCGGCGACCTGTTCGCCCAGTATCCGCAGCCGCTCGGCCGGCAGCAGTGCGCTCAGCGCGTTGAGCAGGGGTTCGGCGGCGCCCGGGTCGTCCTGTTCCAGCGCGTCGAACAGCGCCTTCAGCAGCTTGCGCGTATCGCCGCCCGACGCCGTCGGCGCTGTCGGGGGCGCGACCGGATGCGGGGCGGCTTCCCGCGCGAGGTAGTCCTCGATGGCGGCGCGCGTGTCGCGCATGCACTCTTCCAGGATGTGCAGGGCGGCGCCGGGGTTTCCCGCCGCGCGCAGCGTCTGCTCCAGGACGCCGGCGTCGGCCGACAGGCGGAGCAGGGCGACGGAGCCGGCGGCGCCGCGCAGCTTGTGGGCTTGCGCGCGCGCATCCTCGGTGCGCCCTTCGCGCAGCTGAATGCGCATCAGGTCCACGTCGCGCGCGTGCGTTTCGGCGAAGCGGCGCAGGTAGCGGCAGTAGTTGTCGGCGTTGCGCCAGGCGTCCATCCCGGTTTTGGCGTCGAGCAGCGGCGCCGGCGCATTCGCCGTCTCCGCCGCTGCGGGTGCCGGCGGTGGCGACGGCAGGATGACGGGCATGGGCCGTTTGCCGCCGGCCAGCTGCTGGACCAGCGCGATCAGTTTTTCGGGAATGAAGGGCTTGGCGACGAAACCGTCCACGCCCGCCTGCAACGCGGCGTCCTGCTGTTCGCGGAAGGCGCCGGCGGTGAGCGCGATGACCGGCAGGCCGGCGTGGCGTTCCGAACTGCGGATGCGCCGCGTCGTCGCGTAGCCGTCCATGACCGGCATCTGGATGTCCATCAACACCGCGTCGACCGTGCCGCCAGCGCGTTCCAGGCAGGTCAGCGCGGCCAGTCCGTCCTCGGCGAGCAGGGTCTCGCCGCCTTCGCTCTCGATGATGCCGCGGGCGACCTCGCGGTTGATCTCGCTGTCGTCGACGATCAGGATCTTCAGTCCGGCGAGCCTCAGCTGCGGCTTTTGCGCCGGGTTGCCGCTGCCTTGCGGCGAGGCCTTGTGCTCGGTCGCGGCGAGGAAGGCGTCGTAGAGCGTCGATCCGGTGACCGGCTTGGTCACGACCGAATCGGCGTAGCGGCTGTCGGGATGCGCGAGCAGCTCTTCCCGGTCGGCCGCCGTGACCATGATGATGGCCGGCGGCGGATGTCCATGCAGGTGCGCGTGGACGGCGGCCGCGACCGCCAGTCCGTCGGTGCCGGGCATGCGCCAGTCGAGCACCACGACGTCGAAGGGCGTGCCGCGCTCGGCGTTTTCGACGATGCGCCGGATGGCCTCGTCGCCCGAGGCCGTGTCCGTCGCCGACCAGCCCAGCGAGTTGGCGATGGCGAGCAGGGTTTCGCGCGCGAGCGTGTGGTCGTCGACCACGAGGACGCGCTGCGAGGTCGTCGTGGGCCGCATGCTGGCGGGGGTCGGCGCCGTTTCGAAGCTGAGTTCGAACGAGAATTCGCTGCCGCGGCCGGGCGTGCTCTGGACGCCGAGCCGTCCGCCCATCAACTCGACCAGGCGGACGCTGATCGCGAGGCCGAGGCCGGTGCCGCCGAAACGCCGCGTCGTCGAACTGTCGGCCTGGGTGAAGGCGGAAAATATCTCGACCTGCTTTTCCGGCGAAATGCCGATGCCGGTGTCGGCGACCGAAAAGCGCAGGCGCACGACGTTCTCGTCGCGCATGACCAGACCGAGGTGGATCGCCACCTCGCCGCCGGGCGCGGTGAACTTGATCGCGTTGCTCGTCAGGTTGGTCAGCACCTGGCGCAGGCGGAGCACGTCGCCGAACACGAAGTCGACGCCGGCGGGGACGGGGGCGACCACCACCTCCAGCTTCTTGTCGATGCTGGCGAAGGCCGAGAAATTGGCGATGTCGTTGAGCAGTTCGGGCAGGCTGAACGGCGCGCACTCGATGTCGAGGCGCTGCGCCTCGATCTTCGAGAAGTCGAGGATGTCGTTGAGGATGTCGAGCAGCGAACGGCCGGCGCGGTGGATCTTGTGCACCATTTCGCGCACAGCCGGGTTGAGCTCCTTCCGGTCGAGCAGGTAGGCGAGGCCGAGGATCGCGTTCATCGGCGTCCGGATTTCGTGGCTCATGTTGGCCAGGAACTGGCTCTTGGCGGCGTTGGCCGCTTCGGCGACGCGTTTCTGCTCGGTCAGCGCGTCGTTCAGTTCCTCCAGCCGGCGCTGCGTTTCCTTCTGCGCCGTCATGTCGGTGGCGACGACGTAGAAGCCGCGCAGGCGCTTGCCGTGTTCGTCGGGAATGCACTGCATCCAGAAGCAGCGCTGGTCGCCGTCCCGCGTCGTCTCGAACTCGAAGGCCTCGCCCGCGCCGGGCGCGTGCGCCATGAAATACGGACGCAGGCGCCGCATGTCATCGGGCGTGACGAGGTCTTCCATCCGTTTGCCGACGATGGGTATGTGCTCGGCGCCGAGGTAGTCGACCGTGGCGCGGTTGGCGAAGCGGCAGCGCAGTTCGTCGTCCCAGTAGCTGACCTGGCTCGGGAGGTTTTCGGCGAGCGCGGCGAGGAAGCGTTCGTTCTGTTCGAGCGCGAGCGCGTTGGCCGCCTGCTCGGTGATGTCCTGGTGCACGCTGATCATGCGCGCGCCGCCGTCGCCGTCGCCCTCGCCGCCCTTGCGCACCCGGCCGTGCAGGCGGATGACCGCCGCCCGGCCGTCGGCCGTCCTGATGCGGAAGGAAATGTTGAGCGTCCGGTCGCTCGTGAAGGCGTTGTCCACGGCCGCCGCGACCGCCGCGCGCTCGTCGGCCTCGATGCACGCCAGCCAGTCGTCGTAGCGCCCTCCCGTCGAGGTCTCGGGCAGCCCGTAGATCGCCCGGTAGTGCGGGTCCCAACGGACCAGGCCGTCGGCCCGCTCGTATTCGGCGACGCCCAGGCCGGCGGCCTCGGCCGCCAGCTGCAGGCGTTCGGCGATGCGCTGCTGGTGCGCCGCCTGTTCGGCGATCAGCGCGGTGCGCGCCTTGCCGGCGTTTTCCTCGAGGCGCCGCCAGAGGTCGCGCTGGTACAGGTAGAGCAGGCCGGCGAGCAGCAGCGTGCCGGCGAGGATGCCGAGCGCGAGTTCGCCCGGCGAGGTCTGCCGCAGATTGCTGACGAAGAGCGGATGCGCCTTGACCTCGGCCACCCACTGACGGCCGTACAGGTCGAAGGGCAGGCGCCGCACGAGATTGTCGCTGCCGGCCCGTGCGCTGTCGGCCGAGGCGTAGAACAGTTCTTCGGTGTCGGGATAGCTGAGGTCGTAGAGCGCGACCGCCAGCTGGCCGTCGGCGAAATCGAAGTCGGCGAGGATGTCGTCGATGACGAGCGGCGTGAAGGTCCAGCCGAACAGGGATTGCCAGCGCTGCTCGGGGGTCGCCGTCGGCTGGTCGGCGCGATAGACCGGCAGCAGCAGAAGGAAGCCGCGCTTGGGCTTGCCGCTCTCCTGCACGAGCGTCAGCGGCGCCGTGAGCGTCGCTTCGCCGCTGCGCACCGCGGTCAGCGCGGCCAGGTTGCGGGTGTTCTCGGAGGCGATGTCGAGGCCGATGGCTTCCCGGTTGCTGGCTTCAGGCTCCAGGTAAAGGATGATCGAGCGGTCGCCGGCATGCGGCGCGATTTCCGTGATGTGGAAATCCGGGCGGCCTTCCTTGCGCGCGAAGTCGACGAAGGCTTCGCTCTGCTCGCGCGGCACGCGCTGGATCAGGCCGAAGCCGCGCGCGCCGGGAAATTCGCGGCCGATTTCGCGCGAGGCGCTGTATTCCAGGAAACGCTTGCGCGTGATGTGTCCGGTGCCGGCGCCGATGATCGCTCCGCGCGTGCCGCGCAGGCCGAACTCGTAGGTGCGGATGCGCTCGACCATGCGCTGCACCAGCTGGTTCGACAGCATCGTGAAGCGCTCGTCGATTTCGGCTGCGTTGTCGCGCGCCTGCTGCCAGGCGGAAATTGCCGCGATGCACGCTCCGAGCAGCAGAAGCGCCAGCGGCCATAGAAGGATGCGTCTTGCGGGTTGCATGATCGACCTCGAAGCGGATGGCTGAACCAATTCTATACGTATACGGCATCGATTTATTCAAATAGGATTGTGTTTTTCGTGCTGCCCTGCCAGCTTGAAATGGCCGTGTTTCAAGGCTTTGAGTGATGTACGAAAGATATATGTTCTTCGATATATGACTAAAGGAGTGGAAATGGACACGCCGGTGATTTTTCTTGTCGACGACGACGATCTGACGCGCGGGATGCTGGCGGCCCGTTTCCGGGAACAGGGTTTCGAAGTCGAGGAATTCGCGGGGGGCGAGGTCTTCCTGGCCGCCGTGGCGAACGGCGGCGCGCCGCAGATCGTTCTGCTCGACATCGAGATGGCGGGCATGGACGGCCTCGAGGCCTGCCGGCGCTACCACGAGCACGACGGGCAGCGGGCGCCGGTGATCTTCATTTCGACGCACGACGATCTGGAAACGCGCCTGCGCGCCTACGACGTCGGCGGCAGCGACTATCTGATCAAACCCGTCGACGTGGAGGAGGTCCTGCTCAAGGTGCAGCGCGCGATCGCCTCGGCCGATGCGAGCCGCTCGCTGCAGACGCAGGCGAACTACGCGCAGGCGGCGGCATTCACGATGATGTCGTCGATGTCGGAGATGGGGGTCGTCGTCCAGTTCCTGCGCGACTCCTTCGCCTGCGGCGACCTGCGGGCGCTGGCCGACGCCATCGCCAACGCCTTCGCCCAGTACCAGCTGGCCTGCGTCGTCAAGCTCGGCAATGGCTTCGAGCAACTTACCGCTTCCGGGCACGGGGAATGCACGCCGCTGGAGCTGTCGATCCTCAACCACGCGTCGTCGCTCGACCGGATTTTCCAGTTCCGCGACCGCATGGTGATCAACTATCCCAACATCACGCTGGTCTGCTCCAACATGCCGATCGGCGACCCCGACCGGGAGGGGCGCCTGCGCGACCATCTGGCGATCCTCGCCGAAGGCGCGGGGGCCCGGGTCCTGGCAATGGAAAAGGAGCGCGCCGTCGCCCGGCAGGCGGAGGGGATCGTGCGCGCCGCGGCGGCGCTGGGCGCGACGCTGGAGCAGATCGACAGCGACGACATGCGCTATCGCCTGAAACTGCTTGATCTGATGAACGATTACGTGAACGGTCTCGAACGCTCGTTCGTCCACCTCGGCCTCAGTTCCCAGCAGGAGGACGCGCTGAGCGAGGCGGCGCGGGCGCTCGCGCACACCTGCAGCGACCTGTCGGCCGAGGGCAAGGAGATCGGCAACCGGCTGCGCGCGGTGGCCGACGATCTGCAGCGGCTGATTCGCGGCGACGCTCCCGGCGGCTAGCCGGGCCGCCGGGGAAATTCGCGCGCGCTTCCGCGCGCGGGCGCGGGGAGAGGGACGGCCGTCAGGCCTTCTTCACGAACTCCGACTTGAGCTGCATCGCGCCGATGCCGTCGATCTTGCAATCGATGTCGTGGTCGCCGTCGACGAGGCGGATGTTCTTGACCTTGGTGCCGACCTTGACGACCGACGACGAGCCCTTGACCTTCAGGTCCTTGATCACCGTCACGCTGTCGCCGTCCTGCAGCGGGGTGCCGTGCGCGTCATGCACGACGCGCTTCTGCTCCGCGCTCTCGGCCGGCGCGTTCTTGTCCCACTCGTGCGCGCATTCGGGGCAGACGAACATCGATCCGTCCTCGTAGGTGAATTCCGAACTGCATTTCGGACATTTGGGCAAAGCGCTCATGCTGTTTTCCGTTGCTGATTGAGGGGAGGCGGAGGCGGTGGACGCCCGTTCGGCGATCTTCCGGCGCACAGGCCAGAGCGCGCGCTATGGTAGCGCCTGATCCGCAGGCGGGCAAAAAAGCCCGGGGGTGGAATGACGAAGACATGATGCGGCGGCGGCCGTTCGTCCGCGCCGGCGAGCGGCGCCCGGCCGTCGGCGCGGGCGTATGCCGGGCACGTTTCGCCGGCTGCGGTGGCGGCCGGCCTACAGCTTGATGCGGAAGGCCTTGGCGATCGTCGCCAGGGCCTCGGGGCTGTCCCATTCCTTGGCGCCGTAGTACTTGGCCAGCACGCGGCCCTCGGCATCGACGAGCAGCGTCAGCGGCAGGCGGTCGGCGCCCAGCATGTTTTCCAGGAAGAGCTTGCCGTCGATGAAGTTGGGGAAGGAGGTGCGCGACTGCAGCAGGAAGGTCAGCGCGCGGTCGCGGTAGTCGTCGGTCGAGATGCCGATCAGGTTGAACTGCTTGCCGGCGTAGCGCTGGGCGAGTCTTTCCAGCGATCCCATTTCCTGCCGGCAGGGGGCGCACCAGCTGGCCCAGACGTTGATGATTAGCGGCTTGCCGCGAAACTCCGAGAGCTTGCGCGAGGGGCCGGAGAGGCCCTGCATCTGCGCTTCGCGCAGGATGCCGCCGATCTCGACTTCGCCCGGAGTTTTCGCGAAGGCCGGGGCGAGCGCGCCGGCCAGACAGAGCAGCAGAGAGAAGATGAGCGTTTTCATGCGGGCGATTCTAGCAGCCGCGGGCGTGCGGAGGCGCGGCCCCGGCGCAGCGCCTGCACGCGCGGCGTGCGGGAAGCGGGAAGCGGGAAGCGGGGAGTGGAGAGCGGGGAGTGGAGAGCGGGGAGCGGGGAGCGGGGCGATGAGGCCGTGGCGTTTCGGTCCTCACGCCGAAGCCGCGTCCTCCGCGTTGCCGGACGCCGCCCATTCGGCGACGAAGGTCGCGCGAAAGGCGCGCAGCCAGTCCAGCCGGCTTTCGCCGAGCTTGCGTCCGGCGGCCGTGCGCATGCCGGCCGGCAGCTGCGCCAGCTTCAGTTCGATGTGGTCGAGCGCGAAGGCGCGGTCGTCCAGCGTCCGCCGCGTGCCGAGCGGATCGTCCGGGTGCGCGCAGGCCGACCCCATCCGCCCCGCCGTGTAGAACAGCCGCGCCAGCCCGACCGCGCCGAGCGCGTCGAGACGGTCGGCGTCCTGAACGATCATCGCCTCGATCGTTGTCGGCGCGACTGCCGCCGAAAAACTGTGCGCCTCGATCGCGTGCGCGACGCCGGCCAGCCGTCCGGCCGGGAAGGCGGCCTGTGCCAGCCGCTCGCAGGCGCGCCGGGCGGCCAGGCGCGAGGCCTGCGCGCGCTCGGGGTGGTTCTTCGGCAGGTTAACGAGGTCGTGCAGATAGCAGGCGGCGAGCACCACCAGCGCGTCGGCCTCCGGGTGCTCGGCCAGCAGCGCGCGCGCCGCGTGCCAGACGCGGTGCAGATGGTTGAGATCGTGCGCGCCGTCGCCTTCGTTTTCGCCGTCCGCCGTGGCGATGGCGATCAGGCGGGGGCGCCAGTCGTTCAGGGAGTCGCTCAAGGAATCGCTTGCGGAGTCGGGTTGGGCGTCGGTTCTGGAGGCGGGCATCGGAAACTCCGGGAAAACGGATGGGCGCTGTATGGGATCGGGGCGCGGATGGCGCGGGGAATCTGCGAGTAGCGGCGAGTAGCGGCGAGTAGCGGCGAGTAGCGGCGAGTAGCGGCGGGGAGCCGCGCCGTGCCGCAGATGCGGCGCGCGTGGCGCCCGCCGCGCCCCCGTCTTTCGCCTAGAAGGGCGCGCCGGTGTCGGCGGCTTCGCCTTTCAGCGCGAGGAATTCGTCGATCAGGCGCGCCAGCACCTCGTCCTCGTCGCCGTCGCTCAGGCCGAGGATTTGCGCGACCATGCGGATCTTGCCCGGATTGACGCGCCGCTCGCGGGCGGGCGTCGACGCGGGCGGCGCGAACGCTGCCGCAGCCGGCGCGGCGGCGACGGGGGAAGCGGTCGCCGGGGCCGATGCCGGCGCCGCGGCGGGCGCTTCGCTCTTCTCTTCGTCGCCCGCCGCCTTCTTCCTGGCGCGCCGTCCGCCTTCCTCGGAGAGCGCCGTTTCGACGACCGTCTTCGCCAGCTTTTCCCCTTCCGGCAGCTGTTCGATACGGTCGATCAGGGTCTCGGCGCGCGCTTCGTTCTTCTGCGCGAGTTTTTCCAGCTGGATCGCGGTGCTGGTGCTGGAAATCTTTCCCGAATCGAGCAGGGCGGTGACCTTGGGCGACAGATTGGCCGCGGCCGTCGCCTGGCTGAGCCAGTTCGGCGTTCGCCCGAAGTGCTCGGCCGCCGCCTCGCGCGTCTCGAAGCGCTGGGCGACGGTCTGGATCGCGTTGGCCATGTCGCGCGGCTCGAGCGCGGCGCGCAGGCCGAGGCCGAGGTTTTCGAAGACCTGGATTTCCAGGCTCTCGTCGGCCGCGCAGGCGCGCACCAGGGCCGGCACCGTCGTTTCGCCGGCCAGCTGCGCGGCGCGCCAGCGGCGTTCGCCGACGATCAGGCGGTGGCGGCCGTCGGCGCCGGCGGGCTGGACGACGAGCGGATGGATCAGGCCCTTGCTCCGGATCGAATTGGCCAGCCCCTTGAGGCTGGCTTCGTCGCACTGCTTGCGCGGATGCGCCGGGTCCGGGTCGATCAGCGCGATGTCGATCCGCTTGAATTCGGTTTGCGTTTCCTTGAAGGACATGACTGCTCCACTGGGGTTCGTTGCCGGCCGGCTGCGCGGCGGGGCGCCGGGGGGCGCCGCCGCGCAGCGGCGAAGAAGTGGCAAAAAAGGGGCGCGATGTTCGTCCTTTTCGCCGCTTTTTTCAACTCCCGCGCGCGGGACCGCGAACGCGGGCGACGCGATCCGACCGCCGGCTCAGTCGGCGGCGCCGCGCGCGGCGGACGCCAGCAGCGATTCGAAGGCGCGGGCGGGCATTGGCTTGCCGAACAGGTAGCCCTGGCCGAGCTGGCAGCCGTGCGCGCGCAGGAATTCTTCCTGGCGGCGCTCCTCGATGCCTTCGGCCACCAGCGTCAGGCGCAGGCTGTGCGCCATCGCGATGATGGCCTTGACGAGCTCCGCGCTGTCGCGCCGGGCGACGATGTCGCGCACGAAGGAGCGGTCGATCTTGATCGCCTGGACGGGGAAGCGGTTGAGATAGCCGAGGGCCGAGTAGCCGGTGCCGAAGTCGTCGATGGCGATCGACAGCCCGAGCGCGCGCAGCGCCGCCAGCGTGCGTCCGACGTCGACGGTGTCGTCGAGCAGCAGGCCTTCGGTGATTTCGAGTTCGAGCCATTCCGGGGCGCAGCCGGTTTCGGCGAGAACGCTCCCGACCGTGGCGACCAGATCGCTCGTCTTGAACTGGCGCGGCGAGAGGTTGACCGCGATCCGGAGCGGGCTGCGCGCGTCGCGGTTCCAGGCGCAGACGGTCGCGCAGGCGGTGCGCAGCACCCATTCGCCGATGCCGACGATCAGCCCGGTTTCCTCGGCGATGCCGATGAAGCGGTCGGGCGGCACCAGCCCTTCCTCGGGATGGTTCCAGCGCAGCAGCGCCTCGGCGCCGATCAGGCGGCGCGTGCGCAGGTCGATCTGCGGCTGGTAATGGAGTTCCAGCTCCCCGTTCGGCACGGCGCGGCGCAGGCGCGCGGCGAGCCCGAGGCGTTCGGTGATCTGCGTCGTGAGGCTGGCCGCGTAGAACTGGTAGTTGTCGCGCCCGGCCGCCTTGGCGTGGTACATCGCTGCGTCGGCGTGCTGGAGCAGGTCGGAAATGCTGCGCCCGTCGAAGGGATAGCGGGCGATGCCGATGCTGCCGGTGAGGAAGATTTCGCGGCCCGCGATACGGTAGGTCTCGCCGACGGCGTCGAGGATCTTGCGGCAGACCTTGCCGATGTCGGCTTGCGGCGGGATGTCCGGCAACACGAAGCCGAATTCGTCGCCGCCAAGGCGGGCGACGGTGTCGGTGTCGCGCACGCAGCGCCGCAGCCGGCCCGCCGCCTCGCACAGCAGGCGATCCCCGCCGCCGTGCCCGAGCACGTCGTTGACCGCCTTGAAGCGGTCGAGGTCGAGGATCAGGATGCCGACCTGCTGTCGGTGCCGGCAGGCCTCGCCGATCGCGTGCTGCGCGCGGCTCTTGAACTGCTCGCGGTTGGGCAGCGTCGTCAGCGGATCGTAGCTGGCCAGCGAATGCACGCGCTGCTGGTAGCCCCGCAGTTCGGTCACGTCCTGCGTCGTGCCGACGACGAGCGACGGCTTGCCGTCGGCGTCGTATTCGATGCGCAGCGCCGAGTGGAGATCGGTCGGCGCATCGCCGGTCTGGATCCGGCAGTCGAAGGCGGCGTCGGGCGACTGGCTGGCGAAGGTGACGTTCAGCGCGGTGGCGATCCAGTCGCGGTCCTCCTCGACGATGAGGGCCAGGATTTCCTCGCGGCCGGGGACCCAGTCGCGCGGCCGGCCGAAGATGCGGCAGGTTTCCGCCGACAGCGTCGCGCGGCCCGTGCGTGCGCTCCACTGCCAGCTGCCGAGGCGGGCCATGGCCTCGGCCTGTTCCAGGCGCCGCTCGGTTTCCTTCAGGGCGGAGATGTCGCGGGCGACGGTCAGCACGCTCGCGACCGCGCCGTCGGGCCCATGCTCGGGAAGCGCGACGACGTGCTGCACCATGCGCCGGCCGTCGGGCGTCTTCCACTCGATTTCGATGTCGGCGGGCCGGCCGCTGGCGACGACGGCGAGGAGCCGCTCCTGATAGGCCGCCGCCGCGGTCGCCGGCAGGCAGGACAGCTCGCGCGGCGTCTTGCCGAGCGTCGCGCGGGCCGGCAGGCCGCTCGTTCTTTCGTGCGCCGGATTGGCGTAGAGGCGCCGGCCGCATCGGTCGTAGCGAACGATGCAGTCCGGCGAGTTTTCGGCGAGGCTCCGGTAGTGCGCGGCTTCGTTTGCGGGCTGGCTGCCGGAGGCGGCGGCGCCCGCTTTCACGACGCCGCCGCTCCCGTGCGCGGACGGCCGCTTCCGCCCGCGTGCCGTGCGCTGCGGCGACCTTCAGGCATCGGCGGACGGACTCATGGCGGCGACCACGGCGACCTCTTCGAGCGACAGCACGCGATTCACGTCGAGCAGGACGACGAAGCTGCCGTTGACCTTGCCCATGCCGGAAATGAAATCGGTGCGGATGCGGGTGCCGAACTCGGGCGGCGGTTCGATTTCCAGCGGCGGGATTTCCAGCACTTCGGAGACGGAATCGACGACGATGCCCATCTCCTGGCGCCCCTTGTCGCTGTCGATCTCGATGATGACGATGCAGCTGCGCTTGGTGGTTTCGCGCGCCGTGCGGCCGAAGCGCACGGCGAGGTCGATCACCGGCACGACGGCGCCGCGCAGGTTGATGACGCCGCGGATGAAGGGCGGCGTCATCGGCACGTCGGTCAGATGGCCGTACTCGATAATCTCGCGGATCGAGAGGATGCCGATGGCGAACATTTCCTCGCCCAGCACGAAGGTGAGGTACTGCTGCTGGTCGGCCGCGAGGCCGGCTGCGGCAAGCGCGGCCGCGGCGCCGCGCGGCTGCGTTGCGGGTGGGGTGGCGTGCATGGCGGCCTCCTAGAAGCGGGCGAAGTCTTTTTCGTTGATCTCGCCGTTCCCGTTGTTCCACTTCCCGGCGCGCGCGGAAGCGTTCTGGGGCTGGACCTTGGCGACGGCGACGTGGTGCGTCGCCTGCGGCTGGCCGTGGCGGCCGCCGTTGCCGATGTTGAAGAAGCCCATCAGCTGCTGCAGGTTGGCGGCCTGTCCGCTCATTTCCTCGGCCGTGGCGGCGAGTTCCTCGGAGGCCGAGGCGTTCTGCTGGGTGATCTGGCTGAGCTGGCTCATGGCGACGTTGACCTGCTCGACGCCGGCGGTCTGTTCGAGCGAGGCCGAGGTGATTTCCTGCACCAGATCGGCGGTCTTCTTCGTCGCCGGAACGATCTCGTCGAGCAGCTTGCCAGCGCGTTCGGCCATGCCCACGCTGTTGCCGGCCAACTGGCCGATTTCCTGCGCCGCCACCTGGCTGCGCTCGGCGAGCTTGCGTACTTCGGCGGCAACGACGGCGAAGCCCTTGCCGTGCTCGCCGGCGCGCGCCGCTTCGATGGCTGCGTTGAGCGCCAGCAGGTTGGTCTGGTAGGCGATGTCGTCGATGATGCTGATCTTCTTGGCGATCTGCTTCATCGCGCCGACCGTTTCGGTCACCGCCTGGCCGCCCTCGGCGGCCTTCGTGCTGCCGTCGACCGACATGGTGTCGGCGACCTTGGCGTTCTCGGTGTTCTGCTTGATCGACGCGGCCATCTGTTCGACCGAGGCGGTCGTTTCCTCGACGCTCGCAGCCTGTTCGGAAGACGCCTGCGAGAGCGACTGCGCGGTGCCGGAGACCTGCGTCGTCGCGGAGGTCAGCGTCTCGGTCGTGGCGTTCACGTCGGCGATGATCTGCGCGAGCTTCTCGACCGTGTTGTTGACCGTGTCCTTGAAGTCCTTGAGCTGGCCCTTGTAGTCGCCGCGCACGGTCTTCGTGAGGTCGCCCTGTTCCATTTCGACGAGCACGCCGATGGCTTCGTTCACCGGAACGACGACGCCTTCCAGCGTCTGGTTGATCCCGACCACCACCTGCTTCCAGCTGCCCCGGTGCTTGTCGGCGTCGGCGCGCGCGTCGAGCCTGCCGTCCGCCGTGGCCTGGATCAGCACGTCGATGTCGGCGAGCAGCGCCTGGATGGTCTTGCTCATGTGCTGCATCGACGCCATCAGGCTCGTCGTGTCGCCAGCCTTCAGCTCGATCCTGCTGCTCAGGTCGCCGGCCGCGATCTTGTTGGCGACGTCGGCCGCCGCGTCCGGCTCGCCGCCGAGCTGGCGCATCAGGTTGCGCGTGATGAAGTAGCCGATGCCGGCGACGGCGGCCAGCGTGAGCAGGGAGATGACCATGGCGACGAGCAGGGCGCTGCTCTTGGCGGCGACGGCGTCGTCCGACGCCTTCTTGCCGAGCTGGACGTTGTATTCGAAATGGTCGGTGATGTGCTTGGCCGTTCTTTCGAACAGGTCGTTGCTCTTCGCCATCTGGATGCGCGCGGCCTGGATGTTCGACTCGCCCTTGCGCGACTCGACGAGCACCGGCTCCACCTCGCGGTCGAATTCGCCGTACAGCGCCTTGGTCTGTTCGAGATAGCCCCGGTCCTTGTCGTCGGCGATCGTGCTCTCGTACTTCTTGATCGCATCGAACACGGCCAGACGGTTGGCGGCGATGTCCTTTTCGATCTCGCTCATCCGGTTCGCATCGACGTTGAGAATGTGCCGCATCAGGTTGATGCGCACGCGGTTGAAGCCGGCGCGCAGTTCGCCCAGCGTCGTGAGCGAGGGAACGGTGTTGACGTTGGCGAAGTTGGCCGAGTCGTACACCTTGTTCATCTGGTAGAGCGAGATGCCCGAGAGCATCAGGATGCCGAGTACGGCGGAAAGCACCAGCAACAGCATCTTCTTGGTTACGGTCATGTCTTTCTCCTGGGTGATGCATTCAAAAGCTGCGGCGGACGGCGCGGCGCGATTGCGGGCCGTTTGCGTGACGGGGGGCGGCCGGCGCCGCCGGTGGGGCGCGGGGGCGGCCGTTCCGCCGCGG
>RCMZ01000477.1_pt1 | contig 24333 bp, 20 predicted proteins | sample 2041141 | NCBI WGS metagenome assembly RCMZ01 (sample SAMN09708263, study PRJNA481090) | Wastewater metagenome, whole genome shotgun sequencing project. | biome: sewage; isolation source: Davis station wastewater (DW) | place: Antarctica: Davis Station | collected 2010-03-01
CCCTGTTGCGTCACCTTATCCACGACGGGCTGGGCGGGCGTGGTCAGGCCGGATCGCCCGCCCGCCATCGCCAGGACCTGGGCCTCGCAGGCCCGTTCAAGGAAATAAAGCCGCAGGAAAGCCTCGGCCACGGTTCGACCCACCGTCAGCGTGCCGTGGCTGCGCAGGATCATCGCGCCGCGCTGCCCCAGGTCCGCGACCAGCCGCGCCCGTTCGTCCAGATCGGTCGCGACGCCCTCATAGTCATGATAGGCGACATCGTCGCGCACCAGCATGGCCGTCTGCGTCAGGGGCTCCAGACCACCGGCCATAGCCGACACGGCCTGCCCGTGGGGCGTATGCAGATGCATCACCGCATGGGCGTCTTCGCGCGCCATATGGATGGCCGAATGGATCACGAAGCCTGCCGGATGGGTCGGCGGCGAACCGGGATCGAGCGGACGGCCCTCCACATCGATCTTGACCAGTGAGGAGGCGGTGATCTCCTCGAACATCAGGTGCTGGGGATTGATCAGAAAGGCGTGTTCGGGGCCGGGGATCCGAACCGACAGATGGGTGAAGATCAGGTCGTCCCAGCCATACAGGGCCACCAGTCGATAGGCGGCGGCCAGGTCGATCCTGAGGGCGCGTTCGGTTTCCAGCATGGGGAGGTTTCCGTAAGGCGAGCGGCCCCGGCGGCCGGTCTGGTTCCACCCTGCGCCAATCGGGGGAGCCACACTGTCGCGCGCTTTACATTGATCGCGCGGCTCGCCTTCATCGTCGTGTGAACACGCCCCAGACCCTGCGCGATGGCGATCCCTGGTTCGCCGATCTGACCGCTGACCAGCGTAGCGCCGTCATGTGCGCGGCGACGGCGGTGCGTGCGCGAAAGGGGCGTCGCCTCTATCGCAGCGGCGACCCCGGAGACGGCCTCTACGCCCTTCTGGACGGGACCGTGCGGCTGGCGGCGCGACCGGCGGCGGGGTGGGAAGTGACCAATCTGGTGCTGGGGCGCGGCGACTGGTTCGGCGAATTGTCGATCCTGGACGGCCAGCCCCGGCCGCACGACGCCGTGGTCGAGGAAGACAGCCGCCTGCTGCACATTTCGCGTGTGCGTTGGCTGCGTCTGGCCGAACAGCAGCCGGGGCTATGGCCAGCCCTGGCCGGATTGACGGCCCGGCGGCATCGCCAGGCGCTGACGCATCTGGGCCGTCTGCTGGTTCAACCGCCGTCGGCGCGGCTGGCCGGGACGTTGCTGGACCTGGCGGGGCCGGGCGGCGTGGTGCGGCTAAGCCAGGACTCGCTGGCGACACTGGTCGGGGTGACGCGTCAGACCCTGAACCCGCTGCTGCGCCGGTTGGAGGAGCGGGAGATGATTCAACGACGTTACGCCTGCGTTTCGGTGTGCGACCGCGCCGGCCTGATGCGACTTGCCGAGGATATGCGATGAACGACGACACTCTGTTCGGCCCGGACGCGATCTCTGACGAGACGCGGGCGGTGAACGCCGCCATCGTCGCGGCCGCCAGCCAACTGCCCGACTGGTGGGAGATCGGCGCGCCCGCCTTTCGCGCCTTGCGGGCGGCGGGCGGCGCGCCCTTTCCGCCGCTGGCCCGATCGGCCCGTGCGCGAACCCTGACCTTTGCCGGACCGGCGGGCGACGTGGACCTGCGGGTCATCGCAGCGGACCAACCGCACGGCGTTCTGCTTCACGTTCATGGCGGGGGCTGGGTGCTGGGGGCGGTGGATCAGCAGGATCTGCTGCTCGAACGCCTGGCTGACGCCACGGGCCTGACGGTGGTCAGCGTGGACTACCGCCTGGCGCCGGAGCATCCTTTCCCCGCCGGACCCGACGACTGCGAGGCGGCGGCGGTCTGGCTGGTGCGCCATGCGCCCGCAGCCCTGGGCGCGCCTTTGAAGGCCATAGCCGGGGAATCGGCGGGCGCGCATCTGGCCGCCCTGACCATGCTCCGTCTTCGGGATCGGCATGGGCTGACGCCCTTCCGCTGCGCCAATCTGGCGTTCGGTTGCTACGATCTGCGCCTGACCCCCAGCGCGCGCGTCTTCGGCGAGGAGCGGCTGGTTCTGCGCACGCAGGACATGCAGGCCTTCATCGACGCCTTCGTCCCGCCGCCGCTGGATCGGGGCGACGCCGAGGTGTCGCCCTTGTTCGCCGATCTGACCGGCCTGTGTCCGGCGCTGTTCACGGTCGGGACGAACGACGCCCTGTTGGACGACAGCCTGTTCATGCACGCCCGTTGGCGCGCCGCCGGGAACCGGGCGGAACTGTCCATCGCGCCGGGCGGAGCGCATGGGTTCGTCGCCTTCCCAGGCGAGATCGCCGCCTCGGCGCTGGGGCGGATGTTCGCCTTCGTCGCCGACGCCTCCCGAGCCTGATCGCGTGGCGTCCGGCCCCGATGCGGCGCGGCGTGCGGCGATTTCCCCCAAGGGCTGGGCTTTGGCGGTTCTGGTGTTCAGCGCCAGCGTGCTGGGCCTGGCGCCGTTGCTGGTGCGGTTGACCGACACGGGACCGGCCGCCGCCGGATTCTGGCGCTTCGCCTTCGCGCTGCCATTGCTGGTTCTGCTGTCGCTTCGGGCTGGCGGCGGGGAAGGCGACGCAGGGATCGGCACGCCCAATCGTTGGATGATGCTGGCCGGGGTGTTCTTCGCCTTGGACCTGACCTTCTGGCATTATGGGATTGTCATGACCTCGTTGGTGAATGCGACGGTGCTGTGCAACCTGACGCCGGTCGTCGTCACGCTGTTTGGCTGGATCGTATTCAAACAGGCGCCGCGTCGACTGTTTCTTCTCGCCCTGGCCTTGGCGCTCGGCGGCGCCTTCGCCATGGCCGCGGGGGCGGACGCGGGCCAGGCGTCCAGCCCTGCCTTGGGCGATCTGTTCAGCCTGTCCGTAGCCGTCTGGTACGCAGGTTATTTTCTCGCCGTGAAGGCGGCGCGTCGCACGGCGGGCGCAATACGCATCACCCTGTGGGTCAGCCTCGTGGGTCTGCCGATCGTGTTGGCGGCGGCGCTGGCGATGGGCGAACGCATAGCGCCGGCGACCCTTGCAGGCTGGGCCGCCTGCGCAGGCCTAGGTCTGGTGCATGTGATCGGGCAGGGCGGCGTCGCCTGGGCCCTGGGGCGGCTGCCCGCATCCACCACCGCCGTCACCATCCTGATCCAGCCCGTGACGGCGGGCCTGCTGGGGTGGCTCGTCTTCGCCGAAACGCTCACCCTGGTTCAGGCGGCAGGCGGTGTTCTGGTTCTTGCCGCGATCATTCTGGCGCAAAGGGCCGACCGGCGGGTCGAGGCCGCTTAGAACCCACAGGCTGCTGCTCAGGTTTTTCGGATCGCTAGAGCATGATCGTTTTAGACGGAACCGCTACGCGGTTCCGACAGAAGCGTGAATCATGCTCTCGCTTAATATCTGGAGCCTGATTCGCGCAGCGATTCCATCTCAGCGGATCAGGCTCTAGGCGCAGATCCCAGGCCGATTAATCAGCCTCAGGGCCGCAGCGCCCGTTCCAGCGCTTCATATAGCCGGGTGGGTTCCAGCGGTTTGGCCAGCCAGTCGGTCATGCCCGCCGCCCGGCTCGCGGCGATCTGCTCCGCCTCCGTTCCGGCGCTGAAGCCGATGATGGGAATGTCGGCGTTCAGACCACCCGAGGCGCGCAAACGCCGTGAGGTCTCATTGCCGTCGATGCCGGGCATATTGACGTCCATCAAAACGACGTCGAACGCCTGCTCTGTGAGGATCTGGAGCGCAGATGCGCCGTCCGACGCCATGGACAGATCGACGTCCAGCGGATGAAGCACCAACGCCAGGGTCCGGCGGTTGATCTCATGGTCATCCACCGCCAGCACGCGGAGCCTGTGCTGGAGTTGGGGCGCCGTCATGCCCTGCTCGCCTTGTTCCTCGACAGGCTCGCCCTGCGGCAGGGTCGCCTCCAGCGCGAAGACTGCGCCCTGGCCAAACTCGCTGCGCGCCGAAAGCTCGCCGCCCATCAACCGCGCCAGATCCCGGCTGACCGTCAGCCCCAGGCCGGTCCCGCCATAGGTGCGCGCGACCTGCGCCGACCCTTGGGCGAAGGGTGAGAAGAGGCGCGCCATCACGTCGGGCGCGATGCCTGGTCCCTGATCGGCGACCGTCAGGGTCACCGCCACATGATCCTGCGGCTCCTGGCGGGTGCTCAGGCCAAGGGTCACGCATCCGCCCTGGGGCGTGAACTTCAGGGCGTTGGAGATCAGGTTGTTCACGATCTGACGCAGCCGGAACGGATCGCCCTTCAACCACAGCGGATCGGCGACAGCCGAAACCTCGAGCCTCAGCCCCTTCTCCTGGGCCGCCGCCGCCCAGAAGCGCGCGGTGTCCGCCATGAAGGCCGACAGATCAAAGTCCCGCGCCTCCAGCGTCATGGCGCGCGCCTCGATCTTGGAGTGATCCAGCAGGTCATTGAGCATGCCGGTCATCAGACGCCCGGCGTCCATGATCAGTTGGGCTGTCTCGGGCGTCTCTTCGGGCATCTGACCTTGCCGGATGACATGGGCCCCCGCCAAAATGGCGCTGACCGGCGTGCGCAGTTCATGGCTGACGATGGCGGCCATGGCCGCGCGATCCGCCATGGCCTGCTCGGCCTGCTCCAGCCGTCGCTGGGCCTCGTTCAGGGCTGCGAGTTCCTGCACCCGTGCTGACTTCAGACGCGACCAGATGACTGTCACAGCCAGAACCAGCAAGATCACCGAGCCGACCAGCGGCGGAAGCGCTGGAGACGTCGGGTCCGGGGCGATGACCGGCATGGCGAACAGAGCCGCGAAATAGGGCAGGGCGCCGATCAGGAACAGGGTCTGCGATCCGATGCCGGAAACCATGTTGCTGACCAGGGTGCCGGCGATGGCCATGACCGCGATGGCGGCCATCACCTGATCGCCTTTGCTCCACATGACCGCGATGGCGACGGAGAAGGTGATCGAGAACAGTCCCGCACTGGCAAGCGCCGTCAAAACGCGAAGCGCCGAATCCAGTCCTTTTGCGCCGTGCCGCCGATAGGGCTGCATCGCCAGATATTCACCCAGCTGGACCACGGTGCTGATGACTAGCCACGGAACGACCAGATGTTTCAGGCCCGCCGTCCAGAAAACCCAGGCGATCAACAGCGCCATAGTCGCGCGGACCGGCGTCTGCTTCAGCCGCTCATGGGCGGCAAGCGCCAAGTGGGGCGCCATTCTTGCGTACCAGTTCAAACGGCCGCGTTCTTGATCTGCCTGCATGAGACACAGGCCTTAAGCGGAATTGGTTAATGCGCAACCAAACGCCCTGGCCGGTCTGAAAAGGCTCGCCTTTCCTGTCAGACATTCCTGATCGCCGTTTCTCGTCTGACTTCGATGTTTCGCTCAGACAGCAGCCCTTTGACGTCCCGACTGCTGACCGTGAACCGAAAGCGCCAATGCGTGGGAGAGACACTTTAAGGCTCCGATCGCGGAGTACCTCAATCCCTCAGCCGCCGGTTCCTTGGCCTATATGCCGCCGCCCCTTCAAATCTGTCACCTAATCCGCGCATCAGCGCTTGCGCCAATCGATGCGAGCCGCTACAGACCCGCCCTCGCCGCAAGGCAGCCGCACCCGTAGCTCAGCTGGATAGAGCACCAGACTACGAATCTGGGGGTCGGGCGTTCGAATCGCTCCGGGTGCGCCACTTCGGTTTCAAGCCGAAAACTCCGCCAGCGGCTGCGTGATTTCAATAAAAGCTAAACGCCTGCGTCTGTGATGCGGACCTCGGTCTTGCAGATACGCTTTTCTCGTCTCGCGAGATGATGCTCCACCCGGCCCGTCGGCTTGTGGTCGAGACCCCAAAACTTGAAACTTATGCAGTTTGGTAGGCCCGGAGGGACTCGAACCCCCAACCAGACCGTTATGAGCGGTCGGCTCTAACCATTGAGCTACAGGCCCGCCGGGCGATGTGCGTCGCGGGATGGATGGCCTAGCAGGGGCGGGCGCTGCTTGCCAAGTCAGTGTGTGGCAAAGGCGCGTCTTTCCGCGATGTCATGTAGATGAACGAAATCTGCCAATCGAGCGTTGGCGTATATTCAGGCTGGAAAGGCGAAGGTTGTCGCCATAACGGATGACGACCTCGTCAACCGGGATCGTCCCACGGAGAGAATGATCACATGACCCGCACGTTCAAGGCCCTGGCTATGGGCGGCGCAATGGCCGCAACTGTCGCTCTGGCCGCCGCCGCTTCGCCGACCATGGCGCAGACCGTTCAAACCGGAGTTCAGACCGTGCAAGCCGCACCCGCCCTCAATCTGTCGGCCTATGGCGAGGTGAAGACCACGCCGGATGTGGCTTCCATCACCTTCGGCGTTCAGACCGAGGCCGTGACTGCCGCCGCCGCCCTGCGTGACAACGCCACGCAGATGACCCAGGTCATGGCCGCCCTGCGCCGGGCCGGCATCGCCGAGCGCGACATCCAGACCTCGGGCCTGAATGTTCAGGCCCAGTACGACTATGTGCAGAACGAACCGCCCAAGCTGCGCGGCTATCAGGCGGTCAACCGCGTGACGGTGACCATCAATGATCTGAACAAGGTCGGCACGACGGCGGACGCCGTGGTCGCCGCGGGCGTCAACCAGGTCGACGGCATCAGCTTTGGTCTGAAGGACCCGTCCGCCGCCGAGAACCAGGCCCGCCAACTGGCCGTGCGCGCGCTGCAGTCCAAGGCGCAACTGTATGCTCAGGCTCTGGGTGTGCAGCTGGGCGGCATCCGCTCGCTGAACGAAGGCGGCGGCTATTCGCCCCAACCGCCGATGCCTGCGCCCATGTTCGCTCGCGCGGCCATGGCGGACTCCACGCCCGTTTCGGCCGGTGAGCTGACGGTCCGCATCGACATCAACGGCGTGTACGACATCGTCCGCTGATCGTCAGATCGCTCAAGAAGAAAAGGCCCGCCGTCATCGGCGGGTCTTTTTTTATTCCGGCTGGTCGCAGACCGATCAGGCCGAGCGTTTGATGTTGTTGTCGTCGTCCAGCAGGACGACATTGGGCGTCCACTGCCGCGCTTCGGCGTCGGGCAACTGGCCGTAGGTGACCACGATCACCTTGTCGTTCTTCTGCACCAGGCGGGCGGCGGCGCCGTTCACGCCGATGACCTTGGAGCCGCGCGGGGCTTGGATGGCGTAGGTGGTGAAGCGTGCGCCATTGGTGATGTTCAGCACATCGACCTGTTCGTTGGCGTAGATGCCCGCAGCATCCAGCAGGTCCATGTCGATGGCGATGGAGCCTTCATAGTCCAGATCGGCCTGTGTCACCGTTGCGCGGTGCAGCTTGGACTTCATCAGGGTGACCAGCATGGCGCGGTCTCCGAATACACGCGGGGCGATATGCCCCCGCTCGCAGGCGGCTGATATAAGGATTTCGGGGCGGGTCATCAATCTTCTCGTTGCGATGCAGCGAGAACGGCGCCGTGGTTGCGAAGTCCGCACGCAGATTGCCTGACGTTCATTTGACCGTAGGCTCCGTCCCACTATGCTGGATGCTCGGTCGCTTTTGACCTGCGCGAGCCTGCCTTTCTTCATGAAACAGTTCTTCCTGACGGTTCTCGGCGTCTTCACCGGGCTGATTCTCTTCCTGGTGGTCGTGCCGGTGGTCCTGTTGACGATGGCGGTGGCGAGCTCGTCCAAGCCCACTACGCCCGCAGCGGCGGTGCTGGAGCTGGATCTGCGCGCAGGCGTGTCGGATCAGCCGTCCACCAATCCCTTTGCGGCCTTCAGCGGGGCGGGCCTTTCGGCGACCCAGGTGGTTGATGTCCTGGCCCAGGCTGGCGAAGACCGCAGCGTCAAAGGCCTGCTGATCCGCCTGCCGGAAGCGGGCATGACCCCGGCGACGGCGGATGAACTGCGTCAGGCGATCCATCGGTTCCGCAAGTCGGGCAAGCCGGTCATCGCCCATAGCCAGGGCTTCGCTCCGGCAGGGGCGGTCATGTCCACCTATATGGTCGGCACATCGGCGGATGAACTGTGGATGCAGAACACATCGGGCTTCCAGGCGACGGGCTTCTCGGCCGACAGCATGTTCCTGGGCCGGGCCTTCGCCAAATATGGCGTGAAGGCTGATTTCGAGCAGCGCTACGAGTACAAGAACGCCGTCAACGAATACACCCAGAGCGACTACACCGGCCCGCACCGCGAGGCGATGACGGCCTGGATGGACGCCATGTACGGCTCGGCCCTGGCGGGTGCGGCGCAGGACCGCAAGACGACGCCTGAGGCCCTGAAAGCCGTCATTGAGGGCGGCCCCTATACGGCGCAGCAGGCGCTGGAGAACAAGCTGATCGACAAGATCGGTCAGGCTGAAGAGGCCGAAGCCGCGATCAAGCAGCGCGCCGGCAAGGGCGCGGAAATCATCGAGTTCGGCAAATACGCCTCCGACAAGGGCGACCGCCTCGGCTCCGGCAAAAACGCCATCGCGATCGTGGGCGGCGAAGGGGCGATCGTGACCGGACGCGGCGGCTCGGGCGGCGGCTTGGGCGGCGGATCGTCAATCCGTTCGGACGATACCGCCGAGGCCATCTATGACGCCATCAAGGACAAGGACGTGAAGGCCATCGTCTTCCGCGTCTCGTCGCCTGGCGGTTCGCCGGATGCTTCGGAACAGATTTTGGCGGCGGTGCGTGCGGCGCGGGCGGGGGGCAAGCCGGTGGTCGTATCCATGGGCGCCTATGCGGCGTCTGGCGGTTACTGGATCAGCTCGGAGGCCGACTGGATCGTGGCTCAGCCCACTACCTTGACCGGCTCCATCGGCGTGTTCGGCGGCAAGTTCGTTCTGTCGGATGCGCTGGGCCGGTTCGGCGTGGACATGCGCCAGTTGTCGGTCGGCGGCGAATACGCCGACGCCTTCTCTCCGACCCAGACCTTCACGCCGCAACAGCGCGCGGCCTTCTCGGCCTCGATGGACCGGATTTATGACGACTTCATCCAGCGCGTCGCAACGGGCCGCAAACTGTCGCCCGAGCGGGTGCGTGAAATCGCCAAGGGTCGCGTCTGGACTGGGGCTCAGGCCCTGCCGCTGGGTCTTGTCGATCAGTTGGGCGGTCTGACCGAAGCCGTGGCCAAGGCCAAGGATCTGGCCAAGATTCCGGCCGCTGAATCCGTGCGCTTCAAACACTTCCCTAAATCGAAATCGACGCTGGAGGCCATTTCGGAAATGTTCGGCGTTCAGACCGAGAGCGCCAAGGCCTTGGTCATGCTGGGCGGCGTCATGGCCGATCCGCAGGCCCAGGCCGTGATGCGCCGCATCGAGGGTGACCGGATGCGCAGTCAGGGTGCGGTGGTTCTGGCCGATCAGCCGCAGTTCTGATCGCGCCTGTTCGCCCCGATCCGGACACGGGGACGTGCGACGACACGCGCGTCCCTGTTCTGCGGGTTTCCATTGACGGGAAACCATGATGGACCGACATTGGTTCTTCGGCGTTCTTCGGAGCGCCTGAAAGGATTTTTCATGTTCCAGCCTGAACGTTTCGCCACAGTCGGCTTCGCCGCACGCCGTCGACCCAATGGTTTCGTCGCCTCGGTGATGTGGGTGTTCGGCCTCGTCGCGGGCGCTGCGGCTGTCGCTGTCGGCGCGATCCTGGCGATCTTTACAGCCGTGACCGTGGCGGTGATCGCCCTGTTCGCAGGCGTGCTGGTCTTCCTGGCGGGTCTGGCGCTGAAGGCGCGCCGTAATATGACCCAGCGCCGCCGCTCCAGCGACCCCGACGTCATCGAAGCCCACAAGGTCGGTGAGACCTGGGTCGCCTATGGCTGGGAGCGCGACGGCCGCTAGGGCTGTTTTCCGATGGTCCAGATCATCGCGGCCCCGTCGCCCAACTTCAACGAACGCCGCGCGCCGCCCGACATGCTGGTGCTGCACTACACCGGGATGCAGACGGGGGAGGCGGCGCTGGTGCGCCTGTGTGACGCCGAGGCCGAAGTTTCCGCCCATTATCTGGTTGAGGAAGACGGCCGCATCTTTGGGCTGGTCCCGGAAGAGCGCCGGGCCTGGCATGCCGGTCGTGGCGTTTGGCAGGGACAGGATGACTGCAACGCCGCCTCAATCGGTATCGAGATCGTCAATCCGGGCCATGAGTTCGGCTATCGCGCCTTTCCCGACGCCCAGATCGCCGCGGTGATCGCCCTGATCAGCGATATCCGTGAGCGCTGGACCATTCCCGACAGCCGCATTATCGCCCACTCCGACCTGGCGCCCGAGCGCAAGGAAGATCCCGGCGAACTGTTCCCGTGGAAGCGTCTGGCCGAGGCCGGGCATGGCCTGTGGTTCGAACCGGCGGCTGAACGGATCAAGGCGCTGGGCGGCATGTTGCAGAAGGGCGACGACGGCATTGGCGTGATGGTGCTGCGCGCGGGCCTGCATCGGCTTGGCTATGGCGTTCGGCCCGGCGGGGATTATGACGCGGAAACCGAATCCGCCGTTCGCGCCTTCCAGCGCCACTGGCGTCAGAGCCGCGTCGATGGCGTAGCCGACGGCGAAACCCGCGCCCGTCTGGTCGGCCTGCTGCAACTGGCCAGCGCCGAGAGTGTGACGGGCGTGCTGGATTGACCTTCGCGCCGGTTGCGCGCATCTAGCGCGCGCCAGACGGCTGGGCGGTCGCGGCGGGACTTGATCCCGTCGAGGAAAGTCCGGGCTCCACGGTGAAAAGGCGGCGGATAACTTCCGCCCGGGGTGACCCGAGGGATAGCGCCACAGAAAGCAAACCTCCGGCCTTGCGAGGCCGGTAAGGGTGAAAGGGTGGGGTAAGAGCCCACCGCGTGCCTGGCAACAGGGACGGCATGGCAAGCCCCGCCTGGAGCAAGACCAAATAGGGACATCGCGCGGGGTTCGCCTCGCGGGGCTCACCGCCTCAGATGTCCGGGTAGGTCGCGAGAACCGGTCAGCAATGGTCGGTCCAGAGGAATGATCGTCGCCGCTTTTCGGAGCGGAACAAAACCCGGCTTACAGGCCGTCTGGCATTTTTTTCGACAGGTTGCGGCCTACGCGGCCTCACATCAGCCGTTGCGCGTGCGGCGGCGGGAGGCAGGGCGTGATCGCGGTCCAGCCGAGCGCCCCACGTTAAGCTTTGCCATATTTTACAGCTGCACCTGCGTTAGTCGATACGTCGTTCGTAGAGCAATGATCTTATTGTTCTTTTGCGCGCTGTCTGTCTGCCAGGTCTTATCCCCCGGTTTGCCGCCAAGTGCCCCCATCCACAGGCTTTGCGGCGTTAACCTTTTGGCCCATCAGCAAGATTAGAGTCATGCACAGGCTGTGAATACTTTGAATGTTCTTTCTATGTTCACGGTATTTGAGTGTGTTTCCCGTGTCGCAAGCCGGGAACATGGTTAAGAGTCAGCTTCAATCCCATTGAGGCCCATTTCATCCCATGCTATCCCAATTTTCATGATTGGGGCTGTGAGGCTGCGCGGCGGGCGCAAGTCAGGCATCTAGGGACGGGTCGAAAGGCTCGATTGGACAGGGCGTGTTTCTCTCGACCTACGAGAAACAATTGGACGGCAAGCGCCGTCTCCTGATCCCCAACGATTTCCGCACGGCCGAAAACGGCGCTGCGGGCGGCGTCTTCATCTTTCCTTCCATTGAAGCCGATTGCCTGGAGGCGGGCGGCGACCGTCTGTTCGCCGTCTATGCCGAAATGATCGAAGCCCTGCCGTTCGGCTCTGAAGAGCGCTCGGCGCTGGAGTGGCAGGTCATGGGCGAGCAGGTTCGCCTGTCCTATGACGCGGGCGGCCGCATCACCCTGCCGGAAGCCCTGTGCGCCGAGGCAGGGCTGGACGACACCGTCGTCATCGTCGGCCTGAACGACCGGTTCCAGATCTGGTCGCGTGAGAAGTGGGCCGCGCGCCGCGCCGAACAGCGGACCCTGGCCAAGGCGGGCATGGCCCAGATCGGCGCCCTGAAGCTGGCGGCGCAGATGAAGCTGGCGGGAGGCGGTTCGTGACGGACGCTCCGCACGCCCCCGTCCTGCTGGCCGAGGTGATTGAGGCGCTGAAGCCCGGTCCCGGCGATGTCGTCATTGACGCTACCTTCGGCGCGGGCGGCTATACGCGCGCCATTCTGGCGACCGGCGCCGAGGTGATCGCCCTGGATCGTGATCCGACGGTCCAGCCGCACGCCGATTCGGTCGCGCGTGATTTTCCTGACTGCTTCCAACTGGTCCGCACGCCCTTCTCGGGTCTGTCCGAGGCGTTCGCCGACAGCGGCAAGGCGCAGCTGGACGGCGCCGTGTTCGATATTGGCGTCTCCTCGATGCAGTTGGATCAGGCCGAGCGCGGCTTCTCTTTCATGCGCGATGGACCGCTGGACATGCGGATGTCCGACGACGGGGCCACCGCCGCCGACATCGTCAACACCTGGGACCACGGGCCGCTGGCCCATATCTTCAAACTGTATGGCGAAGAGCGTCAGTCGGGCCGGGTGGCCACCGCCATCCTGCGCCGTCGTGTCGAGCAGCCCTTCACCCGCACGCTTGATCTGGCCGAAGTCGTCGAGAAGGCGCTGGGCGGACGTCGCGGCGCGCCGATCCATCCGGCGACGCGCGTGTTTCAGGCGCTGCGCATCGCCGTGAACGACGAGTTGGGTGAGTTGGAACGTGGGCTGGAGGCGGCCGAGGCGACCCTGGCGCCCGGCGGGCGTCTGGCCGTCGTCACCTTCCATTCGCTGGAAGACCGCATCGTCAAGGCCTTCCTGACCGAGCGCACGGGCAACGCCCCCGCCGGTTCGCGCCACGCCCCCATGGCCGTTGATCCGCGCAAGCCCAGCTTCACCCTGCAGTTCAAGGGCGCGCGCGAGGCAGGCGACGAGGAGCGTTCGACCAATCCCCGCGCCCGCTCGGCCAAGCTGCGCGCCGCAATCCGCACGGATGCCCCTGCCTGGGCGCCGAGCAAGGGGAAGGTGTCGGCATGACCGCCAGTCCCTTCGCTTATCGTAAGAGCGTCCTTCAGCGCCTGTTCGACTGGAAGGTGCGCGGCGTCCGCTGGATCGAGATCATCGGCGTGGTGCTGGTCGCCGTCATGATCATGTCGGTCTATGTCGCCAAGGCAGGGGCGGCGCGTGAAAGCGCCAAGATCGCCGAGTTGGAGCGCGACATCCGCGAAACCAACCAGCGTGTGCGGTTGCTGCGCGCCGAGGCGGCGCGTCTGGAGCAGCCCGCGCGTCTTGAAGCCCTGTCGCGTCAGGCCGGTCTGGGTCCGGTCGATGTGCACAAACAAGGCGGCGAGGGGACGTTGACCGCCCTGGCGCCGGAGCCCGCCAAGGCCGCTGAAACGCCCGCCAACCCTGCTGCGGAGGGCGCGCAATGAGCGTTCAGGATCACCGCGGCTATCCGCCCCAACGGCCTGCGCCGTCTCTGGATGTTCAGGGGCGGCTGGCGCCCTTCTGGCGCTGGGTGTCGGAACTGGTCTGGCGACTGGAGCACGGGTTCGAACGCGCCCGCGCCGACGCCCGCCCGGAAGAAGACACGCGTGTCCGCATCTTCCTGATCATGGGCGTCTTCTGCTGCGTATTCGCGGGGCTGGCGCTGGGCGCGTCCTATAAGGCGCTGTTCGGAGAGACCAGCGGGCGCTGGTCTGCGGGCAATCCGAATGCGCTGAGCCGTGGCGACCTGACCGACCGCAATGGCGAGCTGCTGGCCACCAACGTCATCCACTACGGCCTCTATATCAATCCGAACGAGATCTGGGACCGTGATCTGGCCTATCGCCAGATCCGCCGCGCCTTGCCGCGCATTCCGTCCGAGCGTCTGCGTCGCGTGTTGGCCGGTGATCGCCGTCTGATCGTGATGAACGGTCTGACGCCGGCCGACAAGGCGGCGGTGCATGATCTGGCTCTGGGCGGCGTATCGTTCGAAGCCGAGGATCGTCGCGCCTATCCGCTGGGCACATCGGCGGTCCACATCGTCGGCGACGCCGATACGGGCGGGCGCGGCGTCTCGGGCGCGGAACTGGCGTTCAACAATGAAATCCGTGCGGCGGGCGAGCGGGGCGAAAGCTTCCCCCTGTCCATCGATCTGCGGGTTCAGGGCGTGCTGGAGAACGAACTGGCCGCCGCCGCCATCAAGGCCCAGGCCAAGGGCGCGGTCGGCATCGTCACCGACGTCCAGACGGGCGAAGTGTTGGGCATGGCCAGCTGGCCGAACTTCAGTCAGGCGAACCGCAGCGCGGCGCCGGACGGCGCCACCCTGAACCGCGCAGTCTCGGGCCACTATGAAATGGGGTCGGTGTTCAAGACCTTCACCGTGGCGGCGGGGCTGGACCTGGGCCTGGCGGACATGAACACCCAGTTCGACGCCTCTCAGGCCCTGCGCATCGGCAACCGCAGCATCAAGGACTTCCACGCCCAGAATCGGGTGATGTCGCTGGAGGAAGTCTATCTGCACTCGTCCAATATCGGCACGTCGCAGCTGGCGGTGCAGATGGGCGCGAACCGGATGCGCGACTATTTCGACCGTCTGGGCCTGCTGCGCGCTTCGTCGGTTGAGCTGAAGGAATCGGCCAAGCCGGTCGTGCCGCGCCGCTGGGATGACTCGACGTTGGCGTCCCTGTCGTTCGGCTATGGCATCATGGTCACCCCGGCCCAGGTCATTCAGGCCATGGGCGCCCTGACAAACGGCGGGCGCATGGTTCCGCTGAGCCTGCGTCGCGGCGGTGCGGTGGGCGCACAGACGCCGCAGATCGTCACCGAAGAAACCTCGCGCACCATTCTGGACCTGATGCGCCGCAACGTGGTCAAGGGTTCGGGCGGGTTCGCCGATGCGCCCGGCCTGCGCGTCGGGGGCAAGACGGGTTCGGCCAACAAGCTGGTCAATGGCCGCTATGAAGCCAATCACGCGGTCGGTTCTTTCGCGGCGGTCTTCCCCGTCGATGGTCCGCTGAACGCCAAGCGCTACGCCATCCTGATCGTGATCGACGAGCCGGGCTCCTATCCCAAGACCGGCGCCTATGTGGCGGCGCCCGCCGTGCGCAACACCGCCGACCGGATCGCGGGGTTCCTGGGCGTGGAGCGCCGCGAGGACCGCTGGCGCACGGCGATGGGCGAGAAGGTTCCGGCCTATCAGGACGTGGCGGGGGATGGGCTGTGAGCGCGCTTCACCTGTCTGATCTTCTGCGCCGCGACGTGGCTTCCGATCCTGTGATCACCGGCGTCACCGCCGACAGCCGCAAGGTCGCGCCCGGCGCCCTGTTCGTGGCCCTGCCTGGATCGGCGGCGGACGGCCGCGCCTTTATTCCGCAGGCCTTGGCGCAAGGGGCCGCGGCGGTGCTGGCGCCCAGCGACACGCCGGATAATGCGGCGCCGGTTCTGGTCACCTCCGGCGACGTGCGCCGCGCCTACGCCATCGCCGCGCGCAGCTTCTATGGCGCCCAGCCCAAGACCTGCGTCGCCATAACCGGCACCAACGGCAAGACCTCGGTCGCAACCTTCTGCCGGGAAATCTGGGCCGGCATCGGCCACAAGTCCGCCAGCATGGGCACCTTGGGCGTGATCGGCCAGAAGGGCGGCAAGACCTACGCCCTGACCGGCCCCGGCCTGACCAGCCCCGACGCCGCCGAGGCCGCGCGTCTGCTGGCCGAACTGGCGCGCAAGGAAGTCACCCATCTGGCGCTGGAGGCCTCGTCACACGGCATCGACCAGCGGCGTCTGGATGGGGTCGCGCTGAAGGCGGCGGGGTTCACCAACCTGACGCAGGACCACCTCGATTATCACGGTACGATGGAGAACTATCGCACCGCCAAGCTGCGTCTGTTCGAGGCCCTGCTGCCGCGCGGGCGCACCGCCGTTCTGAACGCCGATTCCGACGCCTATTCCGCCTTCGCCTCGGCCTCGATCATGGCGGGGCTGGGGGTGTTCGGCGTGGGCGAGCGCGGGCGCGACCTGACGCTGATCGGACGCAAGGCCACGCCGGAAGGCCAGCGCCTGACGCTGGACGTGCAGGGAGCGGTGCGCGAGATTCTGCTGCCGCTGGCGGGCGCCTTCCAGGCCTCGAACGTGCTGGTGGCGGCGGGCCTGTGTATTGCGGCGGGCGATGCGCCGGACGCCGTCGTCGGGGCGCTGGAAAACCTGACGGGCGCGCAGGGCCGTCTGCAGCGCATTGGCGCACGGGAAGCGGGCGCCAAGGGCGAGGTCTATGTCGACTACGCCCACACGCCGGACGGTCTGGAGACGGTGCTGAACGCCCTTCGGCCCCACGCGACGGGACGGCTGATCGTCGTCTTCGGCGCGGGCGGCGACCGCGACCGGGGCAAACGTCCCCTGATGGGCGCGATTGCAGGCCGTCTGGCCGATGTCGCCATCGTCACCGACGACAATCCGCGATCCGAAGACCCCGCTTCGATCCGCGCCCAGGTTCTGGCGGGGTCTCCTGACGCCATGGAGATCGGCGACCGCCGCACAGCCATCGAAACCGCCATCGAAATGATGGGCGACGGAGATGTGGTGGTCATCGCCGGAAAAGGGCATGAACAGGGTCAGATCGTCGGCGGGGTGACCCATCCTTTCGACGACGCCACTGTCGCGTCTGAGGCCCTGTCCGTTAATGCCTGACACCACCGCCCGCCCGCTCTGGACGGCCGCCGAAGTCGCCGCCGCCACGGGCGGCGTGCTGCATGGCGACGACCGCCCGATTACGGGCATGACCTACAACAGCCGCGAGATTGCGCCCGGCGACCTGTTTCTGGCCCTGAAGGGCGCGCGCGACGGGCATGAGTTCGCCGCCAGCGCCTTCGCCGCCGGGGCCGCCGCCGCCCTGGTCGAACATCCGGTCGATGGCGGGCCGCAGGTCGTGGTTCCCGACACCCTGCATGGGCTGGAGGCGCTGGGGATCGCCGCCCGCGAACGCGCCCCCCATGTGAAGCGCGGCGCCGTCACTGGCAGCGTCGGCAAGACCAGCGTGACCCAGGCGATCAAGGCGGGTCTTGATCTGGCGGGGCCGGCGCATGGCTCCATCAAGAGCTACAACAACCATATCGGCGTGCCGCTGACCCTGGCGCGGATGCCGGTCGAGATCCAGCGCGCCGTGTTCGAAATCGGCATGAATGCGCCGGGCGAGATTGCGCCTCTGTCCAGGTTCGTGGCCCCGCACGCCGCCTGCGTCACCACCGTCGGCCCGGTCCATATCGAAGCCTTCGCCGACGGCGAGGCGGGCGTGGCGCGTGAGAAAGCGACGATCTTCGAGGGTCTGGTTCCCGGCGGAACTGCCGTGGCCAACGGTGATGTGGCCTATGCCGCCGTGCTGGCCGATGCCGCACGTGCGGTTGGTGCACGTCTGGTTACCTTCGGCAGTCAGGCCGCGCATGACGCGCGCCTGATCGACTTCCGCCCCGACGCGGAAGGGGCCTCGGTCACGGCGGACCTGTTCGGCCAGCGGATCGAATATCGGTTGGCGCAATCGGGCGTGCATTGGGGGCTGAACAGCCTGTGCGTGCTGGTGATGCTGGACGCGCTGGACGTGCCGCTGGAGACAGGGCTTCAGGCCTTGGCCGGGTTCCAGCCGCTGGCGGGGCGGGGACAGACGCGGGTCGTGAGCCTGCCGGGCGGCGGTTTCACCCTGATCGACGAAAGCTACAACGCCAATCCCCTGTCGATGACGGCGGGGTTCAAGAGCCTGGGCGCCCGGTCAATTACAGCCGGTGGGCGACGCATCGTCGTGCTGACCGACATGCTGGAGTTGGGCGAGCAGAGCCGGGCGCTGCACGAGGGTTTGGCTGCGCCGATCGAGACGGCGGGCGTGGACGTGGTTCATGCCGCCGGGCCTGAAATGCGCCACCTTTACGATGCTCTGCCTGCCTCGCGTCGCGGTCTGTGGCGTTCGACGGCGGCGGAGCTGGCGGCCGAAGCCGCCACGCTGGTTGCGGCCGGCGATATTGTCATGGTCAAGGGATCGAACGGGTCGAAGGCGTCTGTGGTCGCCAGGGCCCTGGCTGATCTGAACAGCGCCGAAGAGGGCTTGCCCTCAGGCAGCGACGCGCCGAGCGCGACGCGGTAGGGGAACCGAATGTTTTATCTGCTGTATCTCTACTACGCCGATGTGGCGCACCAGTATCCGCTGCTGAACCTGGTTCAGTATCAGACCGTTCGGGTCGCGCTGGCCCTGGCCACGGCGATGATCGTGGCGGTCGCCATGGGCAGCCGTTTCATCAACTGGATCCGCGCCAAACAGGGGCGTGGCCAGCCGATCCGCGACGATGGCCCCGTCTCGCACCTGTCCAAGGTCGGCACCCCGACGATGGGCGGCCTGATGATCCTGGCGGGTATCGGCGTGGCCGTCTTCCTGTGGGGGGATCTGACCAACCCCTATATCTGGATCGTGTCGGGCGTGACGGCGGCCTTCGGCGTGCTGGGCTTCATCGACGACTACGCCAAGGTGACGAAGCAGACTTCGGCGGGCCTGACTTCCAAACAGAAGCTTCTGGCCCAGACCGTGGTGGCGGTGGTGGCTGGCGTGCTGACCGTGCTGTGGATGACCCATTCGCCGACATCGCCGGGGCTTGAGACGTCCATCGCCTTCCCCTTCTTCAAGGCGGTGCTGCTGAATATCGGCTGGTTCTATGTGGCGTTCGCGGCCTTCACCATTGTGGGCTTCTCAAACGCCGTGAACCTGACGGACGGGCTGGACGGCCTGGCCACCGTGCCGGTGATGATGGCGGCGGGCGCCTTTGGGGTGATCTCCTATCTGGCGGGCAACTTCGTCTTCTCGCAGTATCTGCAGATCCACCATGTGCCCGGCTCAGGCGAACTGGCGATCTTCTGCGCCGCCATGATCGGCGGGGGCGCAGGCTTCCTGTGGTACAATGCGCCGCCCGCCAAGATCTTCATGGGCGACACCGGTTCGCTGGCCCTGGGCGGCGCGCTGGGCGCCATCGCCGTGACCACCAAGCACGAGCTGGTCCTGGGCATCGTCGGCGGCCTGTTCGTGATCGAGGCGGCCTCGGTCATGATCCAGGTCGGCTATTACAAGCTGACCAAGAAGCGCATCTTCCTGATGGCGCCGGTCCACCACCATTTCGAGAAACTGGGCTGGCCGGAATCGACCGTGGTCATCCGGTTCTGGATCATCGCCGGGGCGCTGGCGCTGATCGGTTTGTCCACGCTGAAGCTGCGCTGATACGATGATCCCCGTTCCCGGTTTCGAAGGCAGACGGGTCGCGGTCTTCGGCCTGGGACGGTCGGGGATCACGGCGGCGCGCGCGCTGCAAGCCGGGGGGGCGTCGCCTGTCCTGTGGGATGACGGCGCGGCGGGCCGGATGCAGGCCCAGGCCGAAGGTTTCGCGGTCGAAGACCTGAGCGCCGCCGACTGGTCGGATTTCGCCGCCCTGGTCCTGTCGCCGGGCGCGCCCCTGACCCATCCCAAACCGCACTGGACCGTCGAGCGGGCGCATCAGGCGGGCGTGCCGGTCATTGGCGATATCGAACTGTTCGCGCGTGCGCTGGATGTCCTGCCCGCCGACCAGCGGCCGCGCGTGGTCGCCATCACCGGCACGAACGGCAAGTCCACGACCACGGCCCTGATCGGCTGGGTGCTGAAACAGGCCGGGCTGACCGTCCATGTCGGCGGCAATATCGGCGTCGGGGTTCTGGCCCTGCCGGAGCCGACGCCGGACGCCGTCTATGTGATCGAGGTGTCCAGCTACCAGTTGGATCTGACGACCCGCTTCGCGCCCGATGTGGCGATCCTGACCAATGTGTCGCCGGACCATCTGGACCGCCACGGCGGCATGGAGGGCTATGTCGCGGCCAAGCGGCGGATATTCGCGGCGCAGGGGGCGGACGCCGTCGCGCTGGTCGGGGTGGATGAGGACTGGGGGCAGGGCGTGTTCGAGGCGCTGCAGAGCGCCGGTCGCAACGTCATCAGCATCAGCACAAAGCATTCGTCTGCCAGCGGCGAAGCCTATGTGGCGCAAGCCGGGACGGTGTCGAAGGATGGCGAAGTGATCGCTGACCTGTCCGCCGCCCGCTCTCTGCCCGGTCGACACAACGCCCAGAACGCCGCCTTCGCCTATGCCGCCGCGCGGGCGCTGGGGGCGCCGCACGATGCGGCGGTCAACGGCCTGCTGACCTTCCCCGGTCTGGCGCACCGCATGGAGTCCGTGGGCCATATCGGTCCAGTGCGGTTCATCAACGACTCCAAGGCCACCAACGCCGACGCCGCGCGTCAGGCGCTGGCCAGCTATCCCTCCGTCTTCTGGATCGCGGGCGGCGTGGCCAAGGCGGGCGGGATCGCCGATCTGGCCGATCTGTTTCCCCGCGTGACCAAGGCCTATCTGATCGGCGAGGCGGCGGACGCCTTCGCCGGGACGCTGGGCGACACGCCCCACGTCATCTCCCAGACCCTGGACGCCGCCGTCGCCGCCGCGGCCGCCGCAGCCGCCGCAGCCGCCGCAGCAGGCGGCGAACAGATCGTCCTGCTGTCGCCGGCCTGCGCCAGCTTTGACCAGCATCGCGACTTCGAGGCGCGGGGCGAGGCGTTTCGCGCCGCTGTTCTGAACCTGGGCGCCGAGCCTGAGGCCAGCGCATGACCACGCCCTATACGCCTCCGTTTTCGCGCAACGACCAAAGCCATGTGGCCCAGTGGTTCTGGACCGTGGACCGGGGCCTGCTGGTCGCCGCCCTGGCGCTGATGGGTCTGGGCGTGGCTCTGAGTTTCGCCTCCAGCCCTGCGGCTATTCTGGCTGACGAATCGATCACCGATCCCTTCCATTATTCGTGGCGGATGATGGCGTTTGCGGGCGTCGGTTTGACAGTCATGCTGACCACCTCGCTGATGTCGCCGCGCGGCGTGCGGCGGGTGGCGGTGCTGGCCCTGTTCAGCGCCATCATCGTCATGGCGGCCCTGCCCTTCATCGGCGACACGGTGAAGGGCGCCGCGCGCTGGGTGAACCTGGGCCCGTTCAGCCTTCAGCCGTCCGAGTTCGCCAAGCCGGGCCTGATCGTCTTCGCCGCCTGGATGTTCGCCGAGGCGCAGAAGGGGCAGGGCGTGCCGGGCGTGACCATCGCGTTCGGTTTCTACGCCCTGACGGTCTGTCTGCTGCTGATCCAGCCGGACATCGGCCAGACGCTTCTGATCACCACCACCTTCATGGCTGTCTTCTTCATGGCGGGGGTGCCGTTCAAGTGGATGGCGGTGCTGGCCAGCGCGGGCATGGCGGGGCTGGTGTCGCTGTATTTCGTCTTTGGCCACATGCGCGACCGCCTAAGCCGCTTCACCTCGCCCGAGACCACCGACACCCACCAGATCGACAGCGCCGCCGAGGCGATCCGCGCAGGCGGCCTGGTCGGACGCGGCATCGGCGAGGGGGTGATGAAGCGCCGGGTGCCGGACCTGCACACCGACTTCATCTATTCCGTCGGCGCCGAGGAGTTCGGCCTGGTGCTGAGCCTGATCATGATCGGCCTCTACGCCTTCATCGTGGTGCGCGGGATGCGCCGGGCCATGAAGCTGACCGACCCGTTCGAGCAGACGGCGGCGGCGGGCCTGTTCATGTTGATCGGCCTGCAGGCCTGCATCAATGTGGCGGTGAACCTGAACCTGATCCCGACCAAGGGCATGACCCTGCCGTTCATCAGCTATGGCGGATCGTCCATGCTGGCCATGTGCGTGACCATGGGGTTCGCGCTGGCCCTGACGCGGCGGCGTCCCGGCGCGTATGAGCCGGGGGCCAGCCTGGGGACGCGGCGGCGGTTGCTGTAGGAACACTAAAAGAACCTTCACCCTAGGCCTTGTGCCTAGGGTCCATAAACTCAGGCTTCAACGTGTGCGCACGATTGCCGACACCGGGGGTATGGATCCCAGGCGCAAGGCCTGGGATGACGAAAAGAGTAAATGCGAGACAGGGTCGAAAGCGATCCCATGAACGGAGACCCCATGTCCAAGCTCTGCGTCGTCGCCGCCGGTGGAACCGGCGGGCATATGTTCCCGGCCGAGGCCCTGGCGCGGGAACTGTCGTCGCGCGGTTGGCGCGTGGTGCTGGCGACCGATCATCGGGGCGAACAATACGCCCATGCCTTTCCCGCCGAGGAGCGGCTGGCGCTGGACGCCGCCACTGGCTCTGGGCCTCTGGGCCTGATCAAGGCGGGCGTCGCCATCTTCAAGGGCGTGATGCAGGCGCGCACGGCGTTCGACCGTCTGGGCGCCGATGTCGTGGTGGGGTTCGGCGGTTATCCGTCGGCGCCTGCGCTGGTGGCGGCGGTGACGTCGCAGCGCCCGACGGTGATCCATGAGCAAAACGCCGTGCTGGGCCGCACCAACCGTATTCTGGCCCCCTATGTGAACGAGGTCGCCTCGTCCTTCCCCACGTTGGAACGAGCGCCGGACAAGGTGCAGGGGAGGTCACACGTCGTGGGCAGTCCGGTGCGGGCCGACATCCGCGCCCTGTTCGACCGGGCCTATGTCGCCCCGGACGCTGACGGACCCATCCATGTGCTGGTGACCGGCGGCAGTCAGGGCGCGCGCATCCTGTCGGAGACGACGCCCCGCGCGCTGGCCGCTTTGCCCGACGCCATCCGCCGTCGCCTGAAGGTGCAGCAGCAGTCACGGCCCGAGACGCTGGAAAGCGCGCAGCAGATCTATCTGGAGGCCGGGATCGAGGCCGAGGTCGCGCCCTTCTTCCGCGACATGGCCAAGCGTCTGTCGGCGGCGCATCTGGTGGTGGGGCGTTCCGGCGCCTCGACCTGCGCAGAGTTGGCGGTGGCGGCCCTGCCGTCCGTGTTGATCCCGCTGAAGATCGCCACCGACGATCATCAGCGCCTGAACGCCAAGGCCCTGGTCGATGCGGGCGCGGCAGAGGTTATTCTGGAAGACGATCTGACGGTCGAACGGCTGACGGCGGCGCTGGAAGGCGTGCTGGCCGATCCGGCGCGTCTGGCCGCGATGTCGGCGGCCGCGAAATCGGTCGCCATTCCTGACGCCGCACAGCGTCTGGCGGATCTGGTCGAGGCGACCGCCAACCGCAAATAGGCAAGCTTTGCGGGAACTCTTCGTGACCCCGCGCGTCCCTTAGGGGATGCCTCCCGAAATCATCGTCATAACCCGCCAAGTCCGCGCCCTCTGGCACCAGTTCGACTGGTTGCCGGAATGGGCGGTGATTCTGATCGTTCTGATGGTCTTCGTCGGCGGCGGCTGGATCGTTCACAAGATCGCCTTCGAAATCCTGCGCCGCATCGTGCGCAAGCGCGATGTCTTCTGGCGTGGGGTAGTTGAGCGGGCGCGGGTCAAGCTGCGCGTCCTGACCATCATCATCGGCATAGGGATCGGGGTGACGGTGTCGCCGATGCACCCGGAGCCGTCCGCCGAGATCCGCTCGATCCTTCTGTTTCTGTCGATCCTGATCCTGGGGTGGCTGGCGTCTGGCGTGTTGGACATGTGGACGGTGATGCACCTGAAGCGGTTCAACGTCGCCACCGAAGACAATCTGGTCGCGCGCAAACACCTGACCCAGACCCGCATCCTGCAACGGGTGGCCAAGGTGGTGCTGTTCATCGTCACGGTCGGTCTGGCCCTGATGACTATTGCCGGGTTCCGTCAGTGGGGCGTCAGTCTGCTGGCCTCGGCGGGGGTGGTTGGCATCATCGCCGGTCTGGCACTTCAGCCCATCCTGACCAACATGGTCGCGGGCATTCAGATCGCCCTGACCCAGCCGATCCGCATCGACGACGCCGTGATCGTCGAGGGCGAGTGGGGCAATGTTGAGGAGATCACCTCGACCTATGTGGTGGTCAAGCTGTGGGACTGGCGCCGGATGGTGCTGCCCCTGTCGTATTTCATCACCAAGCCCTTCCAGAACTGGACGCGGGAGAACTCGCGCCTGATCGGGGTGGCCTTCTTCTATGTGGACTATGAGGCGCCGGTGGACCAACTGCGCATCGCTTACGAAGGCATCGTCCAGGCCTCCAAACACTGGGACGGCGAGGTCCAGGTGATGCAGGTGACCGACATCACCGAGCGTGTGCTGCAGCTACGCTGTCTGGCCAGCGCGCGATCCGCCGGGGTGGCGTTCGATCTGCGCTGTGAAATCCGTGAGAAGCTGATGGCCTATATGCGCGATCACTGCCGCGAGGCCCTGCCGCGCGATCGTCTGGAATGGCCGCAGGGCGGCTCTTCTCCGCAGGGCGGCTCTTCTCCGCAAGCGCCTGTTGGCCCAGCCTGATGGCTTCGTCCAGCGTCAGGGTGTCGGTCGGCTTTTGCGTCGCACAGGCCACGGCCAGCAGTTCGGCGGCGTCTCCGCCAGGCGCGGCGGGATAGGCGGGGGCGGCGTCAGGGGTGGCGGGGCCTTCGGTTGCGTCGGCGCGCAGGGAGGCGAAGTCCAGCCGGTCCGCCGTCA
>RCMZ01000404.1_pt1 | contig 24317 bp, 20 predicted proteins | sample 2041141 | NCBI WGS metagenome assembly RCMZ01 (sample SAMN09708263, study PRJNA481090) | Wastewater metagenome, whole genome shotgun sequencing project. | biome: sewage; isolation source: Davis station wastewater (DW) | place: Antarctica: Davis Station | collected 2010-03-01
CGCTTCACCGCCGCAGGCCAGCAAAGCCCCGTCGGCCGCGCCCACACCACGCCCGCCGCCAACGCCGATGTGGCGGCGCTGAAACTGGCCGTCGCCTCATGCTCCAACTGGGAGTCGGGCTATTTCGCCGCCTATGGCCACATGGCCGACGAGGCGCCGGACCTGACCCTGTTCCTGGGCGACTACATCTACGAATACACGCGCGGGCCAGAACGCGCCGCCGAGGTGGTGCGTCCCTATGGGTTCGAAGAGGCGACGACCCTGGCCGGGTATCGCAACCGCTACGCCCTGCACCGCACAGACGCCGACCTGCAACGCCTGCACGCCGCCGCCCCCTGCCTGGCCATCTGGGACGACCACGAGGTTCAGGATGATTATTCCGGCGTCTGGTCCAAGACAGCGGGGGTTTCGCCCAACGACTTCCTGCGCCGTCGCGCCGCCGGATATCAGGCCTTCTACGAGGCCATGCCGATCCGCCGCACCCGTCTGGATGCGCGGCTGCAGATGCCGATCTATCGCCGTGTCCGCTATGGCAAGCTGGCCGAGTTCTTCATGCTGGACGGGCGCCAGTACCGGTCGCGCCAGCCCTGCAGCGACGGGCCGAATGGCGGCAAGGGTCAGATCGTCACCGACGCCGTCTGCACCGACCGACTGGACCCGTCACGCACCTTCCTGGGCTTTGATCAGGAGCGCTGGCTGTACGACGGACTGAAGACCGCCGACGCCCGCTGGACCATTCTGGGTCAGGACCTGCTGATGGCCGGAATGCGGTTCGGCGACGGCGGACCCGAGACCCGCTACTGGACCGACACCTGGGACGGTTTCCCCGTCGCCCGCGATCGCCTGACCCACACGCTGAACACGCTGAAGCCGCGCAACCCGGTCGTGCTCAGCGGCGACTACCACTCCTTCTGGACGGCGGATGTGAAGCTGGACAGCAACGACCCGGCCTCGCCCACCGTGGCGACCGAGTTCGTCGGCACCTCCATCACCTCGACCGGCCCCAGCTATGACGGACTGATGTCGGCCATGCCCGGCAACCCGCACATCAAATTCTTCGACAGCCGTGTGCGCGGCTATATGTCGATGGAGATCACCCCGCGCCGGACCACCACCCGCTATCAGGCGATCAGCGACGTGCGCGACCCCAAGGCCGCCCTGTCCACCCTGACCACATGGGTCGTCGAAGACGGCCGCCCCGGCGCCCAGCTGGCCTGAGCCGACAGACTTACGGAAGCCTCATCATGAACCTGAAAACCGTTTGCGCGGTCGCCATCCTGATGGCGGCGGCGGGCTGCGCCTCTACGCCAGCGACCAGTCCGACGACCCCGACCCTGTGGGAAGGGTTCAGCGACCACCCCCACGGCTATCTGGCCAAGGAAGGCGCGCCCGACGCCTCGGCCTTCCTGCCCCCGCCGCCGCAAGCCGGTTCGTTGCGGCAACAGGATGATGTGGCCCTCTATCACGCCACCCGCGCGCTGGAGGGTTCGGACCGGTGGCGTCAGGCCGCCGCCGACAATGAGATCGCAGCGCCCAACGCGCCCCGCGCCTTCAACCAAGCTCTCGGTTTTGACTTTGATCCGGTCAAGATGCCCACCCTGGCCCTGCTGCTGGGGCGGATGCTGGGCGACCTTGAGACGATCCAGACCCCCGCCAAACAGGGCTATTTCCGCCCCCGCCCCTTCATCGCCGAACCGCTGAAGACCTGTATCGCGCCAGAGCCGTGGCTCGGCCGCAGCGGCTCCTATCCGTCCGGTCATTCCGCACTGGGCTGGGCCTGGGCGCTGGTTCTGGCCGAACTGGTCCCCGACCGCGCCGACGCCATCCTGACGCGCGGCCTGGCCTATGGCGAAAGCCGCGTCATCTGCGGCGTCCATTACGCCAGCGACGTCGAAGCCGGCCGCCTAGTCGGCGCCGCCATGGTCGCCCGCCTGCAAGCCGACCCGGCGTTCAGGCGCGACATGGCGGTGGCGCAGGCTGAGTTGAACGCTGCGCGGACTGCTCCAGCCGCAAAGAACTGACAGAGCCAAAAGCGAGACCGCACAGGATCGACGCACGTCCCATTACGGTCTCGCTGGAGCCTGAAAGCATCGCGAATAAGTCGCCACGCCCCTTCGCGGCTTGGTCGACAAGGTGGTGCTGACACCCGGCGCCAAGCGCGGCGAGATGCACGCCACGCTCCATAGTGAGTTTGACTTGATCCTCGACTGTCTCAACCACCACCCCAAGCCCCTAAACGACGACACCCCCGGCGCTTATGCGACGGGGGTGTTGTTATCGGTGGGTGCGGGAGGGCGCTCCGTCCGAGATCGACACATTCTGACAGTCGGCACCTGAGCACCGGCACAAAAGCAGCTTCGACGTCAGTGCGACCTGCTCGTTGGACGACCTGCCATCTCAGGCAAGGTGGCCATTAGCGACGCTGGCGCAAAACCGCGAAATGTATGCGCCGCAGTCAGGACGCCCTGCTCATCGGCAGTCAAATCAGGGGGCGGTCCTGGACCATCGTCAGTGCCATGGGTTTCGAGCCCGACGCTTGCGTTGAGGTGACGACGAGTTGTCTACCCTGTTCGTCAAAATCTGCAGCGCGGACGTGCGAGATCCGATCAGTCCGAATCTGTTGAGAGCAGGCAGCGAATGATGTCGGCCCCCTCGGCCGAGGTCTGGCCGTTCTCGGATTTCGGTGTGACGATGCTGTAGTCGGTGTGGTGGCACCACTCTAAATCTGCGCTCGGGTCCGTGCGCGTCGTATCTATGAGATGAGGCTGCGCGATGTCATGACCTTCGGAAGCGGCCTGAAGGTGAGCCACGCCGACCGGGAAACTGTTGGCCTTGCCCACCCGCTGGCTGGACTTCGTCGCTTGCAGTCCCCCACACCAAGCGCGAGTTGTAACGGCTGAAGTATGGTGAAGGGCGGTAGAGCGAGAGGGTACACCCTACATTCGATTCGCCCTTTCGCGGACGGACCGCGCCTGCATCAGCGTGACGGCAGCCAGAGCAAAACCAGTTGAGCGATTTTGATCGACAGGCGGTTAAGCTTGCTGCTGGCCCCCGGCTTGATCTCCGTAGACCTCAAGCTCCAGGCTCAGATCATGGAAAGCGGCGTTGGCCGCCGGGACGCCGCAATAGATCGCGGCCTGCAGAATGACCTCTTTGATTAATTCTGGTGCAACGCCATGCGCCAGCGCCGCGCGCACATGCAACCGAAACTCCTCGCTGCGATTCAAGGCGATCATCATCGACAACACCATCAGCCGCCGCGTCGTGTGCTCGATCGCGGGGCGGGTCCAGATTGTCCCCCAGGCGTAACGGGTGATCAGGTCCTGAAATTCAGCTGTGTGTTCCGTCGTTTTGGCGATTGAGCGATCCACATGGGCGTCGCCCAGCACCGAGCGGCGAGTGCGAAAGCCCAGTTCAAGCCGTTCGGCTTCATCCATCGTCAATCCTCCAGAAAATCGATCACGAGACGGTCAAACGCATCCCGCTGCTCGATATTCGACAGATGAGCAGCGGCCAGCATTTCAAGGCGGGCTTCCGGTATCAACTGCGCGAGCTCCTCGGCCTTATCAGGCGGCGTGGCGGGATCGGACAGGCCGCCGATCACCAGCACCGGCGCTGTGATCCGACCGATATCCGCCCTCTGATCCATGTCGCGGATAGCGACGCAGCATCCAGCGTAGCCCTCAGGCGATGTCGACAGAAGCATGTCACGGATGGTCTCAACCTGGGCCAGACGGGTGGAGCGAAACTCGGGCGTGAACCAGCGCTCGACAACAGCGTCCGCCACCGCCGCCATACCCGCTTCGCGCACGGTTCCGATCCGCGCGTCCCAAGCCGAGGCCGGCCCCATGACCGCCGCCGTATTGGCCAGCACCAGCCGGTCTATGCGCTGCGGTGCATGGACGCCCAGCCACTGGCCCGTCATGCCGCCCATGGACACGCCAGCCACGTGTGCGCGCGCCACGCCCGCTGCATCCAGAACCGCCAGGGCGTCGCCCCCCAGCCGCGCCAGACTGTAGTCGCCGGATGGAGCCTCAGAACGTCCGTGGCCGCGCGCATCATAGCGGATGATATGAAACCGCGCCGTCAGGGCCGCCATGTCGCCGTCCCACATCTCCCATCGCGTGCCGAGAGAGTTGGACAGCAGCAAGGCCGGCTTCGAGCGATCGCCCGCCGCGGTCCAGGCGATACGCACGCCGTCGTCAGTCAGCACGGTGTTCATACGTCTCTCCCGATCATGCGTCGGATCAGCTCTGGCACGGCGGCCAGCGTCGGGGCGGGGTCGAAGATCTCGTCAAAACGTCCGGCCAGAGCCGCGCAGGCCGTCGGGTCAGCCTCCAGCACGCCACGCAGTCCGCCCCCTTCACGCACCGTCTGTTCAGAGGCGCGCTTCACCAGGGCGTGCGCCTCGGCCCGACCCAGATGAGGTGTCAACGCTAAGGCCGCGCGCTCGGCGAACAACAGGCCATGGGTCAGATCCAGATTGCGCCACATCCGCGCCGGGTCCAGCTCAAGCCCTTCTAAAACGGCCGCCATGCCAGCGGTCGCACCGCCGCAAAGTGCGAACAGTTCGGGCAGGACCTCCCACTCGGCGTGCCATCCGCCGACATCGCGTTCATGCGCCTGAGGCAGGGCCGACATCAGGGTCGCGGACAATCCGGGCGCCCGGCGCCCGGCGGCCTGAACGGCGACAAGGGCGACAGGGTTGCGCTTATGCGGCATGGCCGAGGAGCCGCCCCCGCCCGCCACCGCCGGCTCGAACGCCTCGCCCGCCTCGGTCTGCATCATCAGGGTCAGGTCCAGCGCCGCCTTGCTCAGAACGCCGATCAGCACCGCCAGAGCCGCGCCCAGCAAAGCGATCCGCTCGCGACGCGCATGCCAGGGCGGCGCCGAGGCGAACCCCAACTCATGGGCGAAGACGTCCAGAACCCGCGGCCCGTCGGCGCCCATGGCCGCCAGTGAGCCGACCGCCCCGCCGAGTTGAGGCGCCAGGTCGTCGCCCGCCGCCGCCAAAGCCCTGCGCGCGCGCCGCACACTGTCCAGCCAGCCCGCCGCCTTGAGGCCGAAGCTGATCGGCACGGCGTGCTGCAACAGGGTGCGCCCCGCCATCACCGTCTCGGCATGGTCGATAGCCAGTGCGGCCAGAGCGGTCTCGATGCGGTCCACTTCGGCGGAGATCAGCCCCAGCCCTGCCCGCGCCTGCAACACCATGCCGGTATCGATGATATCCTGACTGGTGGCGCCGTAATGAACCCACAGGGCCGCATCGGGATTTTGTTCGGCGACCCGCCTGGTCAGGGCCGCGATAAGCGGGATGGCCGGATTGCCGGTGATGGCCGTCGCCCGGCCCAGCGCCTCCGGGTCATAGAACGCCGCATTGCAGGCCCCGCCGATTGGCGCGGCCGCCGCCTCGGGGATCAGGCCGACCGACGCCTGCGCCTTGGCTAAAGCGGCTTCGGCGTCCAGCATGGCCTGTATCCGCGCAGGATCACCAAAAACCTCGACCATCGCAGGCGTCGAGAAAAGCTGTTGCGTCAGCAATGAGGTCATGAGGCCGCAGTCCCTCGTCAGACGTCGAAAAAGACTGTTTCTTCAGGCCCAGCCACCCGGATGTCAAAGCGCCAGACGCCGCCGTCGTGACGCGCCGTCAGGCTGTCGCGCCGTGCCTCTGGAACCAGGGCCAGGACCGGATCGTCGGCCAAAGCCGGATCGTCGGCGAAATAGAGCCGTGTGGCCAGGCGTTTCAGCAGCCCCCGCCCGAACACGCTGACCGCGATATGCGGCGCCTGAAGATGATTGCCGGGGCCGGGAACCGCGCCGGGGCGGATGGTGCGGAAACGATAGCCGCCGTCCTCGTCGGTGGCGCAGCGGCCAAATCCGATGAAGGCCGAGGCGGCGCCCGCGCGGCGGTCACTAAGGCAGGCGTAGACGCCGTCAGCGTCGGCCTGCCAGATCTCAACCAGCGCGTCGACGATCGGGACGCCGTCGGCGTCCGTCACCGTGCCAACGATGTCGATGACGGCCTCATCACCGATCAGCTGCTGCTTGGCGTGATCGGCCAGATGATAATGACCCGGCGGCGTCAGATCGAGACGCGCTCCGAGATCCGACCCCGTCTGCGTCAGATCGGCCCCGCCCTTCCATGGCAGGCCGTAATGAAAGAACGGCCCCACCGTCTGCCAGGGTGTCTGACCCATTTTCGTCGACTGCGGCGTGGTCATCAGGAATTCTCCATCGGCGTCGCCTCGCGCCCGCGCAGAACGATGTCGAAGACATAGGCCAGGGCGTGCGCCTCTTCGGTGACGTCGATATCGAAACGACTGATCATCCGCTGCAGGGCCTCGGGCGGCACAGCGTTGGCGATGGGATCGAGGGGGATCAGCGGATCGCCGGGGAAATACATCTGCGTCACCAGTCGACTGGCGAAGGCTGGACCGAACAGGGAGAAGTGAATGTGCTCGGGCCGCCACGCGTTGGCGTGATTGCCCCACGGATAGGCGCCGGGCTTGATGGTGATGAAGCGATATCGCCCTTCGGCGTCGGTGATCGCCCGGCCCGCGCCCGTGAAATTGGGGTCCAGAGGCGCGTTCCAATTATCCTTAGCGTGGATGTAGCGACCCGCAGCATTGGCCTGCCACAACTCGACCAGGGTATGCGGCACAGGCCGCCCGCGATCATCCAGAACCCGGCCGGAGACGATGATCCTCTGGCCCAAGGCCTCGCCCTTGTGCTGGCGGGTCAGGTCCAGCAGGGACGGGCCGGTCAGGCGCGCCCAATCCGAAGGTCCGGTCGTTTCGGTCAGGGTATGGGGAATGCGGATTAGCGGCTGGCGCGGCGAACGCTTGAGCGTCGAAGCATAGGCCTGATGCAGGGAGGCGGGCTGGCCCGCATCCTCGCGCGCATAGGGTGTCGGTTCGACCATGCTCAGACCTTCTCCACGATGAGGGCGACGCCCTGCCCCACGCCGACGCACAGGGTGACGAGCGCGCGCCGGGCCTTGCCCGCCTCAAGGGCGTGAACAGCGGTCTGGACCAGGCGGGCGCCCGACATGCCCAGCGGATGCCCCAGGGCGATGGCTCCGCCATGCGGATTGACGCGCGGATCGACATCGTCGATCCCCAGTTCGCGCAGGCAGGCCAAGGACTGGCTGGCGAACGCCTCGTTCAATTCGATCAGATCCAGATCGTCCAGCCTCAGCGACAGGCGCACCAGCAGTTTTCGCACGGCTCCGACCGGGCCGATCCCCATCACGTCCGGCTCCACACCCGCCGAGGCCAGACCCAGAATGCGCGCGCGCGGGGTCAATCCATGACGCTGCACCGCCGCTTCGGAGGCGATGAACATGGCCGCCGCTCCGTCGTTGACGCCTGAAGCGTTGCCCGCCGTCACCGTGCCGCCCGACTTCACCACCGGCCTCAGCGCCGCCAGTTTTTCCAATGACGTCTCGCGCGGATGCTCGTCGCGATCAAAGACGAACGACCGCCCCTTGGCGTCGGCCGCATCGAACGGAATGATCTCCTCGGCGAACCATCCGGCCGTCTGCGCCGCCGCCGCCTTGGTCTGACTGGCCAGGGCGAAGGCGTCCTGATCTTCGCGGCTGATGCGCCAGCGCTCGGCCACCTTCTCTGCCGTTTCCGGCATGGCGGCAGTTCCGTGCAGGGCCTGCATGCGCGGGTTGACGAACCGCCAGCCGATCGTGGTGTCCTCCAGCCTCATGCCACGCTGGAAGGCTGTCTCGGCCTTGGCCATGACCAGCGGCGACCGGGTCATGGATTCGACCCCTCCCGCCAGGATCAGCTCGGCCTCGCCTGCACGGATCGCCCGCGCCGCCGCCCCTACGGCCTCGGCGCCCGAGGCGCACAGCCGATTGAAGGTCACGCCTGGAACCGCGACCGGCAGACCGGCCAGCAGCCCCGCCATGCGCGCCACATTACGGTTGTCCTCGCCCGCCTGATTGGCGCAGCCCATATAGACCTCGTCGATCGCCGCGGGATCGAGATCGTTGCGGGCGATCAGGGCGCGGATCGGCGCGGCAGCCAGGTCATCGGCCCGGACATGGGCCAGCCCCCCGTTCCAGCGGCCTATGGCGGTGCGCGCCGCATCGCAGACATAGGCGGTCGTCATGCGAAGGCTCCCAGGTCCAGATCAGCTTCGGTGCGGGCGAGCACATCGTCGCGCGAAACACCTTCGGCCAGCTCCAACAGGCGCAGACCGCCGCCGCCCGGAACCACGTCCATAACGCACAGGTCGGTGATGATGCGGTCCACCACCCCCGCCCCGGTCAGCGGCAGGACGCAGCGCTTCAGCACCTTGGACTGGCCGTGCTTGTTGGCGTGATCCATGACCACGACCACGCGCTTGACGCCCGCGACCAGATCCATGGCGCCCCCCATGCCCTTCACCATCTTGCCGGGGATGGTCCAGTTGGCGATGTCGCCGTTCTGGGCGACTTCCATGGCCCCCAGGATGGTCAGATCGACATGGCCGCCCCGGATCATGGCGAAGCTCTGGGTGCTGTCGAAGAAGCTGGAGGTGGGCAGTTGGGTGATCGTCTGCTTGCCTGCGTTGATCAGGTCGGGGTCCGCCTCACCGTCATAGGGAAAAGGCCCCATGCCCAGCATGCCGTTCTCGGACTGAAGCGTAACCGACACCCCGTCGGGGATATGATTGGCCACCAGGGTCGGAATGCCGATGCCCAGATTGACGTAGAAGCCGTCCTGAAGCTCGGTGGCCGCGCGAGCGGCCATCTGGTCGCGGGTCCAACTCATGCGGCGGCCTCCTCGCGCGGGCGCGTCGTCAGCTTCTCGATCCTCTTTTCATTGATAGTCGAGAGTACGATCCGATCGACATAAATCCCCGGCGTATGGATGGCGTCGGCGTCCAGCGCTCCGGCCTCGACAATCTCCTCGACCTCGACCACCGTGATCCGGCCAGCCGTGGCCATGACCGGGTTGAAGTTCCGCGCCGTCTTGCGAAAGGTCAGGTTTCCCTCGGGATCGGCCTTCCAGGCCTTGATGATCGACAGATCGGCCCGCAGCCAGGTTTCGCGCACATAGTCGCGCCCCTCGAAGCTTTCGACAGGCTTGCCTTCGGCCACCACCGTGCCCACGCCGGTAGGGGTGTAGAAGGCGGGAATGCCCGCCCCGCCCGCACGGATGCGCTCCGCCAGGGTGCCTTGCGGGTTTAGCTCGAGTTCAAGCTCTCCCGACAGATACAGGCTCTCGAACAGCTTGTTCTCGCCGACATAAGACGAGATCATCTTTCTGATCTGACCATTGTTCAGCAGCATCCACAGCCCGAAACCGTCAGCCCCGCAGTTGTTGGAGATGACGGTCAGCCCCCGGACCCGAGAGTCCCGCACAGCCGGGATCAGGCTTTCAGGATTGCCCGACAGGCCGAAGCCGCCGGACATCAGCGTCATGCCGTCAAAGAGCAGATCCCGCAGCGCAACGGCAGGTGAGGCGTAGATCTTGCGGCTCATGGTTCCGGCGGTCTCATGCGTTTGCGGCCAGGACCCGACGGGTCCCGCCATCAAGGCGAAATGTCTGGCCCAGACGAACGCCTGGGCCAGTCAGTCTTCGAGGAGATCGAGTGGTCTTCAGTACTTGATGCGAAGACCCAGAGAGTAGGAACGACCAATACGGTCATAGAGCCCCGCCACCGCTGTCGAGGGGAACGGCGGTTCTGTGTTCGTCGCGTTGTTGACGGCGCCGTAGATTTCAGCCGCAGCGCTCACGCGGTACGAGCCCGACAGGTTCACATAAAAACGACTATCGACCTTGTTGTTGGCGATCGAGATCGGCGAGGCCGGATCGTAGTCGGGACTATCAGGCCCGACCAAGGCGTTGTCGATGGACCCGCCGCCCACATAACGCCCCTGAATCTGGGCCGTGAAGCGATCATCTGAATAGTTCAATGCACCGTTCAGAACCCATTCCGGTGCATTGGTCGCCCCGTTGTTCTGCCCGGAAGTGAAGCCCCCGACCTGACCGGCGCGATTGATTACGCCGCCCCGGCTCTGGATCACGCCTGCCAAATTATAGGTCGGCTTGGACCCCGTGCCGTCGTCGAAGATCAGATCCTTGGTGTAGGTGCCGAACAGGCGGGCGTTGATCCTCCCCGACCGGAAAGGCCGACGATAGCTGACCTCAAAGTCCACGCCGCTGGCTTTCAGGGACGCGACATTCAGAAGTTGCACGTCCACCGCGCGCACTGCCGTGGACGAGCCCGTTCCGGTGCGGTTCACGAACCCGCAGAAGAAGCCAGCGCCGCTTCCGGCGATCTCGCCAAAGCAGTTATCCGCCACGGTCTGTGCGGTGAAGGACGAGATCGCGCCAGCGATGTCGATGTCATAATAGTCGACCGACAATCTCAACCCAGGCACGGCGGACGGGCTGAGGACCGCGCCGACGGTCAGGGTGTCGGCCTCCTCCGGCTTCAGCGTTGGACTGGGGCTGAACACAACCGTGGTCTGCTCTGTCACGCCGGTCCAGGGATTGCGGATCGTCGTGACGCTGGAAGTCGTCGCAAACAGTTCGCTGGCGTTGGGCGCGCGGATGTCGCGCGATCGGGTGGCGCGAAGACGCACGTCACTGATCGGCTCGTAGCTGCCACCCACCTTCCACGTCGTTACGCCGCCGCTGGTGCTGTAGTCGGTGTATCGAATGGCGGCATTCAGATCGAGGCTTTTGGCCCACGCCATGTCCTGAGCCAGCGGCACGACCGTTTCAACATAGACTTCTTTGACCGACAGCTCGCCGTCGAACGGGCGGGGATTGCTGAAGGTGAAGCGACCGTTGGCGGCCAGCTCATCAGAGGTGGCGGTGGTGGTCTCCTTACGATGCTCGACGCCCGCCGCGACCGAAACCGGACCGGCCCAGGTGCTGAACGGCTCCCCGGTGACGTTGGCGGCGAAGACCGACTGCTCCAATGTGATGCGGTAGAACTGGGTGCCGTGCGTATAGTCGATGGCCTGAGCCGACGGCGATCCTTCACCAATCAGATTGATCGGTACGCACCCCTGAGCGCGGGCGACAGCGTCGCGGCAGATCGCCCGGTTTGCGACAGGATCCCAGACCGCATCAATGGCGTAGGTGAAGTTCTGAGCGATACGCAGGTTTTCAATCGTCGAATCCGCAATATTGCGCCCGAACTGGTAATAGGCGTCCCATGCCCATCCGCCCCCAAGATCGCCGTTCAGACCCGCAGCAAATCGCGTGGTGGTGCTGAAATTCTCGGCGTTGGTCGGCCCAAAATCATCATTTGCGCGCCCGATCGGGAAGGAGGCGATGCCGTTCGCGTCCATGATGTCGGCCACCGCCTTGGGCAGGAACGGATTATCACGCTTGATGACGATGGCGGTCAGACTGGAGTCCCGCGACTGAGGCGTGCGGAACCGCGCGCCCGCGCTCGCATAGCTGAGCTCTGCAAACCCCTTCAGTGATGAAGTCAGGTCATACTTGAACTGGCCTGCCGCGGCCTCACGGAAGATTTCGGGCAAAAGAGTATGCTGACCGCGTGAGTATATGCCGTCACCCGTGTAGTCGACGGCGTTTACGCCGACCGCCGTGCCATAATCAAATGGCAGCACAGCGCCTCCAGAACCGAATTGGATGCCGTAAAGCGGTCGACCGGCTGCAGCGTTTGGACCGATGATCACGCCGCCATAGGTCTGATTGTTCTGGGTCACGCCGCTGGCGTAAAAACGCGACGGATTATTTCCACGCGCACCACTGTAGGAGACCAGCTCCTCCCAGCGACGCCCCCACTCCCGGTCGTTGTAGCTGGCGATGCCGGCAGCATTATAGTATTCGCCCCCAACTACAAAATGACCACGACCATCGTGGAAGTTATCGCCAACGGCTACAGCAGCGCGGACCGTCTGGTTGTCGCCCTCCTCAGTAAGCCCGTAGGAGACGTCGGCTTTTACGCCGCTCAGGGTTGAGTTGAAGATCACGTTGACCACGCCCGCGACCGCATCCGATCCCCAGGCCGCCGAGGCTCCCCCGGTCACAGCTTCGATGCGATCCACCATGATCGTTGGGATCAGATTGAGATCGACCTGTCCTGTGGCTGACGACGGCACGTAGCGGCGACCGTTGACCAAAGTCAGAGTGCGTATGCTGCCCAATCCGCGCAAATCAGCGAAATTTTGACCGCCGCCCAGCAGGTTCTGTGGATTGGTCTGCGGCGTCTGGCTAGGCCGGAAGGCCGGCGCCTCGTTGAGGAACTCGCCGACGTTCTGCAAGCCGCGCTGCTCCATGGCCTCGGCGCCCAGCACGGTAGTCGGCGTGGGCGCATCAAATCCCGCGCGGGCGACGCGAGAGCCCGTGACGACAACCTCTTCAAGCTGAGAAAGTTCAGGCTCCGACTGTTGAGCCGACGACTGTTGAACCTTGAGGGTTCGCGCCTCAGCCGTTGTTACAGCGAAAGCAGACAGCGTTGCAGTGCACAGCAATGCTGCGCGATTGACCTTAAAGGTCATGGCATCCTCCCAATCCCGCTGCTTTGCAGCATTTTTTGCTTTTCCACCCCAACGCTCTTCGGCGCCTTTTACTCGCCAGTACCTGGCGATGCGGAGCTAGTCTCACCTCTATATTGGTGTGCAATATAGTTTTCTATGTCAACATTAATGATGTCGAATTCATCAATTTAATATTGATCATTTGGGGTGCGGACGGATGAAGGCGCACGGCGCGCTTCACCCGCCGCTCCCGCGCTTTAGCTGGCCTCCCCCGATGCGAACACCAAGGCGTCCAGCGCCACCACTCCCTCGCCCTGGGCGTGCACAACCAGAGGATTGATCTCGACCTCACCGACATGCGGATTCGACAGCATGAAGGCGCCCAGACGAGCCGCGACCTGAGCAGCCGCCGCATGATCGCGAACGGCTGTGCCTCGTCCGCCCTGCAGCAGGGACGCAGCCTTCAGACGCAACAGTTCTTCAGCGATGTCGGCCTCAGACAGGTCCGCAGGCAGGATGCGGAAGTCCTTCATCGTCTCGGTCCAGACGCCGCCAAGGCCGACGAACAGGATCACGCCCCAGTCAGGATCTCGCCGCGCCGCCAGGATCATCTCAAGGCCGCGCTCGCCCATCTTCTCGACCAGGATTCCATCCAGTTTCAGGTCTGGGCGTGCGGCGCCGACATCGGTCTGCATCCTCGACCATGCTGCACGAAGCGCCGCTTCGTCGGCGATGGACAAAGCGACCCCGCCGACATCCGACTTGTGCGCCAGATCGGCGGCCTGAGCCTTCAGCACAACTGGATAGCCGATGCGGGTGGCGACGGCGACGGCTTCATCCGGCGTCCGCGCCAGTTCGCCCTGCGGCGTCGGAATGCCCAGGCCCTTCAGAATGGCCTTGGACTGGTATTCCGCCAGAACCGGCGCCCCCAGAGGCCCGATCGGCGCTTCGGCCGTGACGCCCGATCGACGGGCGCGGTCCAGTTGACGTCCCAGGACGCTGGCCGCCGCCTGCGCGCGCAGCGCACGCTCGGGCGACCGGGTGAAGGCGATCTCGGCGTCCCGAACCCGCTCCATGAAGTCGGACGGCAGTGGCGAGCCGTCGCCCATGATAGCGAGCGACACGGGCTTCTGCGCCTGAGAAAGCGCGGGTTGCAGGCCGTCGAAATACTTGACCGCCTGCCCCGGTCCGCCGGGCGTGATGGCCACGACCACGCTGCCGATGGCCGGATCGTCCAGCACGGCCTGAAGCCCCTTGCCCAACAGATCCGGTTCACGCTGCGGCTGGGTGGTCAGGTCCAGAGGATTGGCTGGCTGGGCATAGGACGGCAGGATGGCCCGTAGTCCCTCCAGCGTCTCGGGCGCCAGACGCGGCACGTCCAGACCGATCGAGTCGCAGTAGTCCAGCGAAATGCCGCAGAAGGCGCCTGATGTGGTGACGATGCCGACGCCGCCGCCCGAAGGCGGGCCGCTGCGGGCCAGAATCTCGGCCACATCGACAAGTTCCTCCAGCGTTTCGACAATGACCGCCCCGGCATGGCCGACCAGGGTGCGCATGGCGGCGTAGTTGCCGGCCATGGCGCCACTGTGCGACTGGGCCGCCTCCTGGGCGCGCTCGCTGCGGCCGGGATGCATCAGCACCACCGCCTTGCCCTGATCGCGACAGGCGGCGACAGCGGCCAGGAAGTCCTTGGGACGACGAACCTGTTCAGCGAAGACGATGACCGAGCGCGTTTTTTCATCCTGAGCGAAGTCAGCTAGGAAGTCCTCGATGCCCAACGACGCCTCGTTCCCCGTCGAAACCCCGTATGAGATCGGCAGGTTTCGTGCCGTCAGGGCCAGGGTCAGGTGCGCCATCATCCCGCCGCTCTGGGTCAGGACCGCCACCGCCTTGCCGTCCTCCGGCGACAGAGTGGGCGTCATACCGCCGCTGAAGCCGACGAACATAGGATCGACGTAGTTGCGATAACCCAGGCAGTTCGGCCCGATCAGGAACATGCCGCCCGACCGCGCGGCGGCGACCAGGGCGTCCTGGGCGGCCTTGCCCTCCTCGCCCAGTTCGGCGAAGCCGGAGGCGAAGATGATGCTGACGCCCACACGCCGGGCCGCACAGGCCTCAACGGTTTCCAGCATGGCGGCCGCAGGGACGGCCAGGATGGCCAGATCAACCCCTTCAGGCAATTCCGCGATGCTGCTGACCGACGTGCGACCGTCGATCTCGACGCCGCTGCGGCTGACCATGTGGATGTCGCCGTCATAACCGCCGACGATCAGATTGTTCAGGGCGTTGCGACCCGCGCTGCCCGGCGTCGCCGAGACGCCGACGATGGCGACCGACCGCGGCCGGAGCGCGCGGTCGACCGGCGACCGCGCACTGTGAGAAACCTCATGCATCACGGCGATACCCACCGAGGCCCGGACGATAGGATTTTTCGTCGAGGAATTGCGACATGCCCTTCTGGCGCCCGCGCTCGGGATCCGATGACGCCGACGTCGCCGCCATGGTCCCCAACACGACCTCGGCAGTTTCCCAGTCCATCGTCTTGACGTACTTGTAGGCGTTCTTGGCGAACCGCAGGACGGTGGGGTTCTTGTCCAGCAGGGTGCGGGCGACAGCCTCGGTGTGAGCGCGCAGTTCGGCGGCAGGCACAGAACGGTTGACCAGCCCCATCTCGGCGGCCTTGCGCCCGTCGAAAGGCTCACCCGTCATGATGTAGTAGAGACTGTCGCGATGGTTCATCACTTCGGCTACGGCGCGGGTGACGTTGCCGGCGGGAATGATGCCCCAGTTGATTTCCGACAGGCCAAAGGTGGCTTCGTCCGCCGCAAAGGCCAGGTCGCACCCAACCAGAGGCGTGAAGGCGCCGCCGAAGCACCAACCGTTGACCATGGCGATGGTCGGCTTCGGATAGTGCAGCAGCCGACGCCACATCCAGTCGGTCGCTTCCTTGCGGACCTTTGCGACCTGCAGCGCACCCTGCTTTTCCGTCTCGCGGAAGTATTCCTTCAGGTCCATGCCCGCCGAGAAAGACTCGCCCGCACCGGTCAGGACAATCACACCCACATCATCGCGCAGTTCGAGTTCGTCCAGAACGGCGCCCATTTCGCGGTTCAGCGTCGGGCTCATGGCGTTGCGCTTTTCGGGGCGATTCAGCGTCACCCAGGCAAGGCGGTCGTCAATCTTCACGTCAACGACGGTCAATTGGGTTTCAACGGTGTCTGACATATTGATCCTGTCGGTTTGTGCCGACCGCGAAACCAGATCGCGACGGCGTTAGGGGTTGAAAACGGGCGGCCGCGACAGGAAGGCTCTGATGGCGGCCTCCTGTTCGGCCGGAACTTCGGTAAGGAACGCGCGCTCGATCTGCGCCACCTGCTGGTCGATCGCGGCCAGGCTCTCGCGGCCAAGCACCGATGGCTCGATCAGGGTGATGCGGCGGTTGGCCTCGTTCTCGTAGCGGACGATCAGACCCTTGGACTCCAGCTGAACCACCTGCTGGGTCACCGCCTGCGGCGTGATCCGGGCAGCGCGCGCCAAATCGGCGGACGAGCATGGTCCCTTGCGCATCAGCATCGCCAGCATCGAATAATCCGCCGTCGTCATGCCAAAGGCGCGCGTCACCTCCTCGATCCGGGCGTGACCGGCCGAATACCAGCGCTTGAGCAGATAAAAGAGCCATGGACCGCCCTCGGCGCGTGATGGCGAAGAAGGGGTTGGCGATGGCGACTGGGTGGTCATGTCGTCGAAACCTGTTTCGAACAGCGGCGCCGAACTGCGCCAAACCCCGAATTAGCACCATAGTCAGACCCTGGATCACATATCAACCTACTTTATATAAAGAAAACTGTTAGATTGCTTCCATTGTCGCCGAGAAGCGGTTGAGGTGGTGGTCGGCGTCACCCCAGCGCCGCTCGAACAGGCCGAGCCGAGCGAAGAAGTGGGCCGCTGGGTATTCCTCGGTCAGACCCATGCCGCCGTGCAGCTGGACGGCCTGCTGCCCGATCATTCGGGCGGATTCTCCCACTCGAACCTTGGCCGCAGAAACCACCCGGGCGCGCGTCGCCTCTGGCGACTCGACGGCGGAGACGGCGGCCCCGGTGATGGCTGCGGCCATCTCTTCGGCTACGGCCATGTCCACCATTCTGTGCTGCAGAGCCTGGAAGCTGCCGATGGTCGTTCCGAACTGTTTGCGGACCCGGGCGTATTCCTGTGTCAGAGCGTTGGCCGCCCGCATCGCGCCCACGGCATCGGCGCACTGCAGCGCCGTCGCCTCGTCCAGCGCCTGCTCCAGCGCCGCACGCCCATCTGCATGATCGCCCAACAGGGCGTCGGCCGGCAAATGCACGTCGGTGAACAGGATGTCCGCCGCTCCCTGTCCGTCAAAGGCGCGATAGCCCTGACGCGCCACGCCGACGACGTCCGCCGCCACCAGGAAGAGCGCCAGCCGATCTTGCCCGTCCGCGTCCTCGGTCAAGGCCGAAACCACCAGCAGGTCCGCCGCGTCGGCGCCCTCCGCCACCCGCTTCTCTCCGCTCAAGACGAAGCCGTCGCCCTCGCGTCGCGCCCTGGCCTGGATCGCCTGCACGCCGTAGCGGCTGCCCCGTTCGCCGTGCGCCAGGGCGACCTTCACCTCGCCCGCCATCACCGGCGCCAACCACCGCGCCTTCTGCTCTTCGGTTCCAGCCGCGGCGATCAATCTTCCGCCGAACACCACCGTCGGGATGAAGGGCTCCAGCGTCAGGGCCGCGCCCATCTGGCCGCAGATCAGCGCCAGATCCGACAGGTCGCCGCCCGCGCCGCCGTCAGCCTCGGCCACGCCCAGACTCAGCAGACCCAGTTCCGCATAGGCGTCCCAGGCATCCGTGGAATAGCCGGGAGCCGCACGCCGGAAGGACTGCCGCGCCTCGAATTCATAGTGACGTTCCAGCACCTTGGCGAGCGAGTCGCGCAGCATGGCCTGGATGTCGTTCAAGCTGTCGTCGCCGCTCATCAGCCGCGCCCTCCCAGGCCAAGAGCCGCCTTGGCGACGATGTTCCGCTGAATCTCGTTGGAGCCGCCGTAGACGGTGACGACCCGCGTATCGAAATGGTTCTTGAACAGGGCGGAGCACCAGTCGGCGCGCTCCTCGTCGGCATCGTAAGGCAGGCTGCCCGGCCCCACGGCGTCGACCAGAAGCTCAGTCAGCCGCTGCTGTAATTCCGACCCCTTGATCTTCAGCATGTTGGCTTCAAATCCGGGGATGGCGCCCTGCTGCACCCGGCTCAGCATCTTCAGGCTCAACGCCTCGATGCTCATCAGCTCGATCTCGGCTGATGCGACGCGCGCGCGGAACAGAGGCTGATTCAGCATCACGCCGCCCTGCCCGTCTGGCTCACGTCCAGCGATCTGCTTCAGCAGACGCAACTGCCTCTTGCACAGACCGACCCGCGCGATGTTCAGCCGCTCGTTACCGAGGACGACACGGGTGTAGTCCCACCCCTTGTGCGGCTCGCCGACCAGGCTGTCGAAGGGCAGACGCACATTATCGAAGAAGACCTCGTTGGTGGTCTGTTTGCCGTTCAGCAGCAGGATCGGCCGCACGGTCACGCCCGGCGTCTTCATGTCCAGCAGGAACATGGAGATGCCCATCTGCTTCTTGGGCGCATTGGGATCTGTGCGGGCCAGACAGAACATCATGTCCGCCCGATGCGCCATGGTGGTCCACGTCTTCTGCCCGTTCAGCACCCAATCGTCGCCGTCACGTTCGGCGCGCAACGACAGGGACGCCAGGTCGGACCCGGCGCCCGGCTCGGAAAAGCCCTGACACCATTGATGATCACCGGCGATGATGCTGGGCAGATAGGCCTGCTTCTGAGCCTCGGTCCCGTACATGATCAGGGTCGGCGCCAGCATCATCAGGCCGAAGGGGCTCAGCTCCGGCGCCCCCTCCTCGGCCAAGGTTTCCGAGAACAGATAGGACTGGGCCGGGGACCAGCCCGTGCCGCCCCATTCAACCGGCCAATGGGGCGCAGCCCAGCCGCGTTTATGCAGGGTCTTGTGCCAGACCTTACGGTCCTCTGGCGGCACGGGGATCGCATTGATCACCCGCTCGCGGGTTTCAGGCGACAGATTGGCGCGGACGAAATCGCGCACCTCATCAGCGAACGCCCTCTCCTCAGGTGTGTACATCGACCCATCCCATCTCGATTTCGGAGGCGACGCTATCCTTGCTCCAAATTTATATCAAGTGACTTGATATAAATTTAGTTGCTATGCATCACCCGCTCTCGCATTAGAGAGCAAGAACAACCTTTTTGTTGTCTTGGCCAACATTGAATGCAACGACTGACGCGGGCTTGAGCGCCCGTCATTCGGCAGGAGCGAAGCGATGCAGTCACCCGCGCAAACGACGCCCAGCGGCGCCACCGCTCAGGACTACCCCCTCAACGCCTGGTATGCGGCGGCCTATGATATCGAACTGAAGAACGAGCTTCTGGCGCGCACCCTATGTGACCGCGATCTGGTCATGTATCGCCGCGCCGACGGCAGCCCCGTGGTTCTGGCCGACAGTTGCTGGCACCGGATGCTGCCCCTGTCCAAGGGCCGTCTGGTCGGCGACGAAGTGGTCTGCGGCTATCACGGCCTGAGGTTCAACGGCGACGGCCGCTGCACCCAGATGCCGTCGCAGGAGACCATCAATCCCACCGCCTGCGTCCGCAGCTACCCGGCGGTGCAGAAGCACCGCTTCGTCTGGGTGTGGATGGGTGATCCCGCTCTGGCAGATCCGGCCGACATCCCCGACCTGCACTGGAACGACGATCCCGAATGGGCCGGCGACGGCGAGGTGATCCACGCCAACTGCAACTACAAACTGGTGCTCGACAACCTGATGGACCTGACGCACGAGACCTTCGTGCACGGCTCGTCCATCGGTCAGGACGCTGTCGCCGAGGCGCCCTTCATGACTTTCCACGGCGCGACCCGCGTCGAGGTCGAACGCTGGATGACCGATCTGGAGACGGCTCCGCCCTTCTGGCGTCAGCAGATGATGTGGAAGTTCGGCGAGGCGGACCGCGTTGATCGCTGGCAGATCATCCGCTTCCAGGCGCCCTCGACCATCGCCATCGACGTAGGTGTGGCCCGCGCCGAGACTGGCGCGCCGCAGGGCGACCGCAGTCAAGGCGTCAACGGCTATGTGCTGAACACCATCACCCCGGAGCGGGATGGCTCATGCTGGTATTTCTGGGCCTTCTGCCGCAACTATTCGTTGACCGATCAGGCGATCACCCAGCGCATCAAGGCCGGGGTCCGCAACGTCTTCCGCGAAGACGAACTGATCCTTGAAGCCCAGCAGAAGGCCATCGACGCCCACCCCGGCCGCGACTTCTACAACCTGAACATCGACGCGGGCGGCGTCTGGGCGCGCAAGCTGATCGACCGGATGATCGAAGCCGAACGGGAGCGGGCCGCAGCGGCATGAGCGGGCCTGCCCCGTCTGCCCATTAGACCCTGACGAACAGGGCTCTCTTCCCGGAAACGCCGGGCGCGCCTGATCCTGGCCGCCCCTGTAGGAGATCCGCTTTGAAAACCGAGAAACACTGGGTGTCCGCCGTCCTGCGCCGCGTCGAGGACGTGGCCGAAGACATCCGACTGTTCGAAATCGTGCCCGACGGCGGCGCCCATCCCTATCCTTCGGGCAGCCATATCGACGTCGAGGTGCTGATTGACGAGCGCCCGGCGACACGATCCTATTCCCTGGTCGGCGCCGCGCCGCTTGACGGCGCCTGGCGCATCGCCGTCAAGCGCCTGCCCCAGAGCCGCGGCGGCTCACAGCGCATGTGGTCGCTGGCCCCCGGCGCGCGTCTGCGGATCACCCGTCCGACCAGCCATTTCGAACTGCGGTCGGGCCGCCCCGGCTATCTGCTGCTGGCAGGAGGCGTCGGGATCACCCCCATCGTCGGCATGGCCCAGACCCTAGAACAGACAGGCGCGAACGTCCGCACCGTCTACGCCGTGCGCGACCGCGCCCAGGCAGCCTTCCTCGACCTGATCTCGGCGCCCGGCTGCGGCCTGGCTCTGCACGCCGACAACGAGGGCGCCTGCGTCGACCTGGCGGCTGAGATCGCCGCCCTGCACCCCGAAGGCGAAATGTACGTCTGCGGCCCTGTGGGGCTGATGGAGGCCGTTCGGCGTCAGTGGCGCGAGGCTGGACGCCCTGCCGACCGTCTGCGGATGGAGACCTTCGGCTCCAGCGGTCATCACCCGGCCCAGACCTTCACAGCCGCCATCGTCGACCGCGACATCCAGATTCAGATCCCTGCCAACCGCAGCCTGCTGGAGAGCCTGACCGAAGCCGGTGTGGACGTGGCCTCGGATTGCCGACGCGGCGAATGCGGCCTGTGCGTGGTCCAGGTCACGGCCATCACGGGCGAGATTGATCACCGCGACCTGTTCCTGTCCGATCACCAGAAGGCCGAGAACACACAGATCTGCGCCTGCGTGTCCCGCGTCGTCGGCTCGATCAGCATCGACACTGGCCACCGCGCCCACCTTTAGAAAAAAGCCCCTCCGGCCGTTCAGGGCCGAAGGGGCGGATGTCTCTTCAGATTGAAATCCGACGGGCGTGTCAGGCCCGACCTCTGAACGGCGCGCCTGAACGGATTTCAGTCGGCGCGCCATCGGCGAAGCCATACAGATCGACCGTACGCGCGCCCTGGCGGATCTTCTCGATCTTGGCCGCCTCGTCCGCCTCGCGGGCTTCGCCCTTGACGACCACCTCTTCAACGCGCTCGGCCGGGATGACCACCACCCCGTCGCGATCCCCCATGACCAGGTCGCCGGGACGGATCATCACCTCACCCATTCGCACCGCCTCCTGCAGCCAGGCCACGGCCTCATAATCCTTGCCCGTGCCGCGAATGCACACGCCGTTGGAGAAGACCGGGAAATCCATCTTGGCCAGTCCCGCCGTGTCGCGCACCCCGCCGTCGATGATCAGACCGCCTAGTCCGCGCGCCATCGCCGCCTCGTTCAGAATATCGCCCCAGTATCCGGCTTCGGTTCCGCCGCTGACATGCACCACCAGAACGTCGCCCGGCTGCGCCTGATAGAGGGCATGGTGAATCTGCAGGTTCGACAGCGGCGGGCAATGCACGGTGAAGGCGGGACCGCACAGCACCATCTCCGGCGTGACAGGCTTGATGCCCGACGGCAGCGCCCCGATCCGTCCCGCCGCCTCATGCAGGGTGGCCGCCCCCAGGCGTCGCGCCCTGCTCAACAAGTCAGAGGTCAGATCACCGGCCGCTTGGCCTTCGGCGTGTCGGTGCGTGGCGGTTTGAACAGTCATCATGCCCGCCTCCTATTCCGCCGCCTTGACCGCGACCGCCGAAGCGGCCTGGGCGCTTTCGGCCTTCTTCGCCTTCAGCGTCAGCCAATAGACCGGCTTGATGTTCCAGATCAGAGCCGAAGCCACGAGCGGCAGGATGGCGAACAGAATGAAGGACGAGGCATAAGACCCGGACATGTCATAGAGCCTGCCCATCAGCCAGGGCCCGACCGCGAACCCGGCGCTGACCATGGCCGTGAAGACACCAATCAGGGTTCCCAGCCGCGAAGGGCCATAGACGTGTTTGGTCATGATGGTGGTGTCCAGCAGCACCGCAGAATGGCCGATGGCGCGCAAGACGATGAAGGCGAAGAAGAGCAGCGGGTTCAGCAGAGCAAAGGCCAGGAGCACCGATCCACTCAGCACCACCCATAACAAAGCGAGGCCACGGTTGGATGTGCTGTCCAGAATATTGCCGACCAAAGTGCGGGTTACGATGCCCGCCAACCCCAAGGCGCTGACGCCGATGGCGATATATTCCTTGGGCAGACCGATGTCGCGGAAGATCAGCACCTGATGCTGGGTGAAGGCCTGGTCCACCATAGCAACGATGAATACGGCCACCCCAATCAACCAGAAACGCGGCTCACGCATGATCAGCGCCAAGGTGTCATCCTTGGATGTCTGCGCTGCGGGCGTAGCCTTGGGCCGACGCCCAAAAGCCATCGACTTGGCGAACAGGCCAAAGATCAACATGGGAATAGTGATTAGCCAGATGCCGCCCGATAGGGACGCAATGGCGGTGCGCCAGCCCCAATGCTCGGTGGCGAAAACCACGATGAAAGGCAGGATGACCGAACCGATCACCGTACCGACAAGCGCCATGCCCATCGCCGACCCTTGCGACGCATTGAAGGCCCTCGAGATCAGCACCTTGATCGAGACCATTGTGCCCCCGGCGGCGACGCCTAGCAGCACACCCACCAGATAATAACCGGTAAGGCTCTGAATCCACATAAAGCTGAGAAGAGCGAGCCCCCCCAGAGCAATGGTGACAATCAGCGAAACCCAGGCGCCGATATGGTCGACCAAACGCCCGGCAACGAGCGCCGATAGAGCGCCCACGGCGTATTTGGACGAGGCGAGCAGCGTCGCCTGTTCGCGGGTCCAGCCGAACTCCTTGATGACTTCGGGATATATGAACGGAAGGGAAAACGCCGGCGCCGCAAAGCCGAACAGGAAACAGGTGAACGCGATGATGAGCACGGGCCAGCCCTCGCGAAACTCCGCACGGAACTCGCTATCAAACCTGAACATTTTCCCCTCCCGGAAAACTATATCGGCTGGCGCATGTTCGCCAGGCTAACGCCTTGAGCCGTTCCGAAAGCCTATGTCGATTATGTTGCCTTAGACAATCATTTTGTTGATCTGATAACGACTCTCACTTTGGCGCATCCTCGCCGATGCAATTCGGTTTGCACCTTGTCTAATGCGGTCTCTATGCTGTTCAGATGGTGAAAAAGAGCACAGAGGCGCCAAAGCCCGCCCAACCGGGACAGCCCAAGAGTTTTCGTAATCTTCTGACGTTCCGACTGCACATGGTGGCGCGACTGTCAGAGCGCGTTTCCGAAGAATACTACCGTCGCCAGTTCGACCTCTCACTGCCAGAGTGCCGCGTCATCGGCATTACCGGCGGGTACGGATCCGTCTCTTTCAAAAAGGTGGCTAGCGACACCTATCTGGAGAAAAGCTACGCCAGCCGCGTGGTCTCATCCTTGGTAGAGCGCAACATATTAGAAAAGCAGGAAAATCCGTCTGACAGCCGCTCTGTCCTGCTGCGCCTGACGACGCACGGGATCAAAGTTCATGATGAGATGCATCAGGCGGCGATCCGACTCAACGACTGGTTGACGGCGACAATGGCTGCAGACCAACCGCAGGCCTTCACCACAACCCTGAGGCAACTCGAAGCCCGCCTGGACGCTCTGGGCCAATCCTTCGACGCCCTGGAAAATGTCGAAGAGGCCGTAAAGGACACCAGCAACGTCGCTCCCGAAGGCAGCGGCGAGACCATTCAGATTGACCGTCACCTGGCGGAATCCCTAGCGGCCGTTCTGGCCGCACAGCTTAAAACCTGACTGCCCGCTCCCAAAAGGAGCCAAAAATATATTGTAGACCAAAGCAACAATAATCATAATCCGCCCAACGATAAGACATATCTCGGGAGGCGGACATGCAGTCGGCGCAGAAAAATCACGACCAGGGTGCGGGCGACGCCCTTACGTCACCAGTCCAAGGCCATCTGATCGATGGCGAACTACGTGCGGGCGCGGACTTCTATAAGGTCGTCAATCCCGCCACCGGCCGCGCCTTCGCCCTATGCCCGTCCGCGACACAGCAGGATCTGGATGACGCCGTTTCCGCCGCGCGCCGTGAAGCTCCGGCATGGCGCGCCCGCTCGGCTGAAGAGCGACGCGCCCTGATCGCCGATTTCGCTGACCGCATGGTCGCCGCCGCCGCCGACATCGCCCCCCTTCTGACCCAGGAGCA
>RCMZ01000405.1_pt1 | contig 24311 bp, 19 predicted proteins | sample 2041141 | NCBI WGS metagenome assembly RCMZ01 (sample SAMN09708263, study PRJNA481090) | Wastewater metagenome, whole genome shotgun sequencing project. | biome: sewage; isolation source: Davis station wastewater (DW) | place: Antarctica: Davis Station | collected 2010-03-01
GGCGGGCGCTACGACGGCAGGCGGCCCGGCGGCGGGCGGGAAAACCGGGGCGGCGGTGGCGGCGGCGCGCGGCCGGGCCTGAGCGCGGCGCTATTTCTTCGATCCTTGCGGGTATCCGACGAGCGTGCTTTTCAACTCCTACGAATTCCTCTTCTTCTTCCTGCCGGTCACGCTCGGCGTCTTCTTCGCGCTCTCCGGCTACCGCTGCCTGCGCACGGCGGCGGCCTGGCTCGCGCTCGTCTCGATCTTCTTCTACGGCTACTGGAGCCCGCGCTACGTCCTGCTGCTGCTGGCGTCGATCGCCGTCAACTTCGCCGCCGGCCACCTCATCCTGCGCTGCCGCGGCGCGTCGCGCATGCGCGCGGCGAAGCGCGTGCTGGTGCTGGCGCTGGTCGCCAACCTCGGCGCGCTCGGCTACTTCAAGTACGCCAACTTCTTCGTCGAATCGCTCAACGCGGCGGCCGGCAGCCAGTGGCATCTGGCGCCCATCGTCCTGCCCATCGGCATTTCCTTCTTCACCTTCACGCAGATCGCCTTCCTCGTCGATACCTACCAGGGCAAGGTGCGCGAGTCGCGGATCGTTCCCTACATCCTGTTCGTCACCTACTTTCCGCACCTGATCGCCGGCCCCGTCCTGCACCACGCGGAAATGATGCCGCAGTTCGCACGCGCCGATACCTACCGCTTCCGGCTCGACAACTTCCTGCTCGGCATGGGCTTCTTCCTGATCGGCCTGTTCAAGAAGGTCGTCCTCGCCGACGGCATCCAGCCTTTCGTGGCGCCGGTGTTCGACGCCGACCCGGCCTACGCGCTGACGCTGATCGAAGCGTGGGGCGGCGTGCTGGCCTACACGCTGCAGCTCTACTTCGATTTCTCCGGCTATTCCGACATGGCCATCGGCCTGTCCAAGATGTTCAACGTGGACCTGCCGCTCAACTTCAATTCGCCGTACAAGGCGACCAGCATTGTCGAGTTCTGGCGGCGCTGGCACATGACGCTTTCGCGCTTCCTGCGCGACTACCTGTACATCGCGCTGGGCGGCAACCGCCACGGAACCCTGCGGCGCTACGCCAACCTCATGCTCACGATGCTGCTCGGCGGGCTGTGGCACGGCGCCGGCTGGACCTTCTTCGTCTGGGGCGGGCTGCACGGCGCCTATCTGGTCGTCAATCATCTCTGGCAGGCGCTGCGCGCGCGCCTCGGCCACGACCTCGCGCGCTCCACGCCGGCCGGTCGCCTGTGCGCGGCGGCGCTCACCTTCCTCTGCGTCGCGCTGGCCTGGGTCTTCTTCCGCGCGACGTCCTTCGACGCCGCGCTGCGTGTCCTGCAGGGCATGGCCGGAGTCAACGGCGTCGCCCTGCCGGTCGAATGGCAAGAATGGCAGGCGCTGCCGTGGGCGGCGGCGCTGGCTTTGCCCTTCGCGCCGCTCGAAGCCTTCGGCGGGCTGCGCCAGCTCGGCTGGATCGCCGTCCTGCTGCTCGTCGTGTGGACCTGCCCGAACTCGCAGACGCTGATGAGCCGCCTGGACACCCTCGTGCGGGAACGCCTCGCCGCACCTGCCCGGCGCGAGCGCTGGGGCTGGTTCTCGCTGGGCGGGATGACGGCCTGCGTGTTCCTGCTGGCGGCGATCAGCGCCTCGCACGGCATTTCCGAATTCATCTACTTCAACTTCTGAGCGACGATGCGCACGGCACTCTTCCGACTGATCTGGCTGCTGCTCGGCGGGCTGGCCGTCCTCGCCGCCTGCGAGGGCGTCCTGCGCCTGCTGCCGGTGTCGATGGGCCTCTACCGCACGCCGCAGTTCGAGCGCTGGCCGCTGCAGAATTTCGAGGCGCATCTGCCCTACGCCTACTCGACGAGCTGGGCGATGCTCAACGCGCACCGCGGCACGACCAACAACTACGGGCACATCGCGCCCTTCGACTACCGCCGCGACAGCCGCCCGCTGCTGGTGATCGGCGACAGCTACGTCGAATCGCTGATGAACGACTACGCCGACACCCTGCAAGGCCTGCTCGGCCAACGCCTCGGCGCACCCGGTGCGGTCTACGGACTGGGCGTCAGCGGCCTCTCGGCGAGCGACTACCTGGCGCTCTCGCGCCTCGCGCGCGACGAATTCAGGCCGGCCGCGGCGGTCTTCCTGATCACCGACGGCGACCTCGCCGAAAGCCTCTCGCCCCGCCTCGGCAACTACTACCTCGCGTCCGACGGCGGCGCCCTGCGCCTGCGCTACCTGCCGATGCGCGGCGAATCGCTGCAGAAGAAGCTGCGCAAGGCGGTCGGCGACAGCGCGCTGTACCGCTACCTGCAGGCCAACCTGCATTTCTCGCTCGACGACCTGTTCAAGTCGTCGGCGGCGCACGCCGCGCAGCCGGCGGCCGGCGGCCGCGCCGTGCAGGACGGCGACTTGCAGCGCCGCGTCGCCGACTGGTTCCTCGCCGAACTGCCGGCCGGGCTCGGGCTGCCGCCGCAGTGCATCGTCCTGCTGGTCGATACCGACCGTTACGCGATCTATTCGCACGCGGCGGCCGCGCCGCCGAAAGACCTGCCGGCGTCCCGCCAGTATCTGATCGAACAGGCTCGCCGTCTCGGCTTCGGTGTCAGCGACCTCGACCCGGTGTTCCGCGAGCGCTACGCGCGCGACGGGCTGAAATTCGACTACTGGCCGCTCGACCGCCACTGGAACCGCCTCGGGCACGCGGTCGGCGCGGACGAAGCCTACCGCTTGCTCTTCCCGGACGGCGCCACGCGCTGCCGGCCCGGCACGGCGGACGGCGGGCCGGACGTTGTTCGAAGCGGTGCGCCAAGCGGCGCACGGGACGGAGCGTGACGCGATGCTGAACCGCCTGCTGTTTTCCCGCCTGTCGCCCGCCGGCCCGTCGGCGCGCCTGTCGATACTGATCTTCCACCGCGTGCTGCCGCGCCCCGACCCGATCTTTCCCGGCGAGGCCGACGCCCTCTGGTTCGACCGCATGCTCGGCTGGCTGCGCGCGTGGTGCAACGTGCTGCCGCTCGACGAGGCGGTCGTCCGCCTGCGCGAAGGGCGCCTCCCGGCGCGCGCCGCCGCGATCACCTTCGACGACGGCTACGCCGACAACTGCACCGTCGCGCTGCCGCTCCTGCAGCGGCACGGGCTGCCCGCCACCTTCTTCGTTGCCACCGGCTTCCTCGACGGCGGCCGTATGTGGAACGACACGGTGATCGAAGCTGTGCGCCACTGCGCGCAGCCGCTGCTCGCGCTCGACGCGCTGGAAGACATGCCGGGAGAGGGCGCGACGCGTTTCCCGGTCGGCACGGCGGACGAGAAGCGCGCGGCCATCGAAGCGATCATCGGGCGCCTTAAGTACCTGCCGGTCGACGCGCGCCTGGCGCTGACCGAACGCATCGCGCATGCCGCCGACGTGCGCCCGGCCGACGACCTGATGCTGACTTCGACTCAGTTGCGCGCGCTGCGCCGCGCCGGCATGCAGATCGGCGCGCACACCGTCTCGCACCCCATCCTCGCCCGCCTCGACGCCGAGTCGGCGCGGCAGGAAATCGCCGGCAGCAAGCGCCGGCTAGAAGAACTGCTCGACGAACGCATCGGCCTCTTCGCCTACCCGAACGGCAAACCGGGCGCCGACTACACCCCGGAAAGCGCCGCCATCGTCCGCGACCTCGGCTTCGACGCCGCCGTATCGACCGCCTGGGGCGCCGCCGACGCGACGAGCGATCTCTACCAGCTGCCGCGCTTCACGCCTTGGGACAGAAGCCGGCTGCGTTTCGGGCTGCGCCTCGCGGGGAATATGCGTAAGAGGTGAATTTGCGCGCTGCGCGGGTGTGGCTTGTGGGAGGTGTGGTCTGCCACAAAAGCTTGCTTGAAGAGCGCATGAAGGACTGCTGTTCGGCCAAAGCAGACATTCAACAACCAATAGCAAATGACTGCTTCCATACTGGAAGCAGTTAAAAGATATCTAGCAAACAAGGAGCGAAAGCGGTAGGTTGCTAGCGACCGCTTCGCTGTGAAAAATCTATGTTGGTAGAAATTTCAATCCTGTTGATTTGTGAAGTAGTTCAAGATACGAGTTGTAATCCAATTCTTGATTGCATGATTAACTTTTCTTATATCAAGTCCAAAAGTCCAGCTCAAAATCCCCCATACGGCAGTGATTAGTATTATTGCGACAATTAGTTCTGGAGGTAGGCGCTCATTATTAATATAGTCGGGGAGCAGGTCTGCGGGTAGTGCCTTTACACATGCGATAATCAACGAGGCAAGAAGTGCTAGGCAAAAAATGGAGGACAACGCAACTGCAATTCCGCCCGCCAGCCCTTCAATTTTTTTTGTAAGTGCAGAGTAGCGATTAGCCACGTCGTTAGCGACTGAGCGCTCTTTGTTTAGTTGTTGGCTCGCTTCATCTTGGATACGTGCCAATTCTTCATCTTTCTGCTTGCGTAAGTTTTCAATTGCTTGTTCAGATTTCTGAGTATATTTTCGCTTAATGCCTTCTACGATGTCGAAGACATCCTCTTCAGAAAAGTCTTCACCAACATCTACTGAGACGTCATGGACTGCACTCAGAAGATCAGAGTCCCAGCGCACCAAGATAAAGTCTTCTTCTGATATATCACCTCGCTTGGTAATAGACTCTAAGCGCTCCAAGAAAGCATCCCAGAATTTGTCATCTGTGTAGAGAAGACTGTATGCAGTTGCTATTACTTGGTCAGTGGGTAGTTTGTTTGAGATGTTTGGGTTTTTCAACCAGAACATGATGGTGAGCCACTGCTCAGAAACGACGACTGGAATTGCGCTACGATAATTAGCTCGGCTAAAAAAGCCGTTGGCATATTTGGCAAGTCCGGCATTTCCAGTCACAAATACTGAAAATTGTTCACTTAAATCCTGAATGCATCGATTTTCACGCATGTTATGAACACGGGAAATGCAAATAGTATCGTGCTCAAGATTTTTATTTTTGTGAAAATTTTCGGCAATTGTCTTTTCGAGGGCAGCCTCATCGCATTGATGTCTTTCTTTGGCCGAAAACCCATATTTAATCGTAATCCCTTTTTTTTCGATAGTTCGGCACAAAGTTTTGATTTCTGTGTCCAACCGTACTGCGTCGTATCCTTGGGTGCGCAATAGCTCCAATGTTTTGGTATTGAATCTTGTGAATATATTTTTTTCGAAGTCGTTCTTCCAGGCTGATAGTAACCCCACAATTTCGTCGAGAGTTTTATCGAAAATGCAGATGTTGATCTTGAGTGATTTTAAGAGATCAATTAACTCTTCGTTAGCTTGCCTTTTGATTGGGCCGCTGAATCCCAGCAGCCCAACAACCAGAGGAGAGTCTAAATATACCGAAATTTTCTCGAAAGTCTTTTTGGTAGTAGCCTTGTCTGCAAAATAAAGGTACTCCGCCAAGAGCATGCCTTTAACGCATCTACTGAAATGCTCTAGCAGGTCAGGCTCTTTGCGGTGAATGTGCCCGATAAATGAGGCAATAATATGATCGGTGTTCTTTATACTCGCATCTAAATTCGCTTTGGTATAGGCTCTATGATTAAGGGCGGCGGATACATTGTCCTGAATAAACTTGAATATCAAGCCTTCTGCTTCGCTTAGGCTCAAATCCTTTTGGAATCGATCTTGAGAGAACTCAATTAGTGATTTCTTTAAGCTGTCAAGTGAAATTTCGAGGTCTTGTTTCTTTTTCTCGTAACCATTTGACCACTCTTTGATTTTTTCTGCCCGAGGAATAAAGGCATGATTTTCTCGAATCAGCAGTCCTTTATTTTTAGCTCTGCTAGTCAATACTTTTATAGCCGATAACGGGGGGCGAAAACCAAACAATTCGGATAACTTTGATTGAATGTCAATTATCTCTACTGTGGGTTTTCCGATTTCTTGAATAGTGGCTGCGATAAAGGGTAGGAATAGATCTATTTCGTCTTTGAACTTTTCGTGCTTTAATGTTTCAAGGAGTGCGAGATTAATTAAATGACTTTTCATACAAATATCTGCTCAAGTTTAATATTATATTTCCTAGATTTGGTGCGGGGCGCTTTGGGGGGCTATAATGCGATAGTTCCCTCGGAGCAACAAATAGAAATGCAATAAAGATGCCATTTGCCTATCAGTGCATTGCTCGCATCAACGCCAGACTGACGCTCCAAGCGAGGGAGTAATTTATCCCTCAATCGCGATGCGGTTTTTGGAGGAGGATATTGAGTTTGGCGTTGCTAAGGACTGGTTGGTCGATTATTGCGCTGCTCGATATTAAGCCCCCCGCTCGGAAGAGGTGACCTTATGGAGGTTATCTCCTCTGCCAAGTGCTGGGCAGGGATGGCTGTGGCTACAGAGCGAATTAGCCGGATTCCGGCAAAGCCTAGATGAGCGATACGTCGGGATGTCTGCGCATGTGGGATCGCTACGCTGGCTCAGTAACCGCTTTTGTCCGATAGAATCCATGCTATCACATCGGCATTACTGTCTGCCTCGGCCGAGCCGTTGGCGTTCAGCTATCGCTCTGAGCGGCGGCTCCAATCAGTATGCTGCCGCTGCTCTGCCCAACAGGAGAAGGTCGGCTGAGGGTCGGTTGTTAGCGTTCTCCATATAGGGAAGCAGCCGTTCGTGTCACCAGAATGCTGTACGACAGGTAACGAGCACTTTGCCGCCAGATTGAGCGCGATAGGCCAACGGCAGCTCAGGCCGATGAGCCGCTGCTAACCCAATTTTGCGTTTGGGTGTCCGTGGCGCCGCCACAGCGCTTCGGCAACCAATGCCGCAAGGACGCAGAGAATCGGCATCATCGGTTCGCGGTAGCGGAAAACCACGAAAAAGAGCATGTGCACCGCCGTGTAGGCGGCGAGCGCCAGGGCGAGCAGGGCGCTCTGGCGCGTGCGCATTTCCGGCAGGGCGAGGCCGGCTAGGGCGAGGGCGGCGAGCAGGAGGTACTGGGCGAGCCAGATTTGGCGCGACGCCGTTTCCAGCGCCGAACCCGGCCCCTTGCCCGCGTGCGTCGGCGGGCTCCAGAAGAGCAGCGCCTTGCGCATGGCGAGCGCGGCGAAATCCGCCGGGTGTTCGCGTATCCATTGCGCGGCCTCGCGGCCTAGGGTTCGCGAGGCTTGCACTTCGCCTTGCCGGCGCAGCACTTCCCAGCTTGCGCCGCGCGGCGTGTCGGCGATCGACATGAAGAAACCATCGGCCGCCGGGTTGTTGCCCAGGTAGAGGTTGAAGCCGCCGTTGGTGTTGAGCACCGGCGCGCCGACAGTTTCGAGATTGCGCAGCAGCCACGGCGCGGCGACGGCGAGCGCGGCGAGCAGCGCCGCCGCTGTGAGCGGCAGCTTGCGGCGCGCGCCGCCGGGGGAGATCAGGAGCGCGCAGGCTGCGACGGCAACGAGCGCCAGCGCGCTGTTGCCGGTGATCGCGAGCAGGCCGAAGAGCAGGCCGCAGAGGCCGGCGACGCGCAGCGACGGCTGTCGGGCGAGACGCAGCGAGCACCAGAGGACGCCGAGCATGAGCGGCGTCATGAGGTTTTCCTTGGCGAGGTATTCGGCGTAGATCCAGGACGGCAGGTAGGCCGCCCAGAACGCGGCGGCGAGCAGGCGGCCGCCGCGCCCGGCGCCGGCCTCGCGTGCGACGGCGTGGCAGAGGGCGATGCCGGCGGCGCCGAGCAGGGCGTTGGCGAGCTGCGCGGCGAGCAGGCCGGGGCCGAACAGCGCGAAGACCGGGGCGAGGACGAAGAGCGGATAGCCGGCGTTGTACATCGCGCGGTTGCCCATCGTGTCGACGAGCCCGTGGCCGGCCAGGAGGCTGAGCGCCATCTGGCGGTACTCGGCGAAGTCGCTGACCGGCGCGATGTCGAGCAGGACGACGGTGGCGATGCGGGCGAGCAGGCCGGCGAGGACGATGGCCGCCAGCCACGCCGTTTCGCGGCGGTGCGCCGGGGCGCGAGGCGTGTCGGAAACGAGGTCGGGGGGATTGCCGGGAAGATTGCCGGAGAAGCGGGCGCGCGGCATCGGAGTCTCCGCCTTCCCGCGCCTTAGCGCAGGACGAAGCCCGGCGCCCTGGCCTGCAGCCACTGTTCGAGCATGGTCAGGATCCAGACCATCTCGCCGTAGTAGCCGGGGTGTTCGGGCAGCAGTTTGGTGAGCAGGGTGTCGATGAAGTCGGCGCGCACGATGCCGCGCCGGCCCAGGCTGTGCAGCGAGTCCTCGGCCAGCCGCTTGAGGCCGGCGTGGCGGTTGGCCCAGACGCCGAAGGGCAGGCCGAAGCCCTGCTTCTTCTTGGCGATGATTTCGTCGGGCAGGAAGCCGCGCAGCGCTTCCTTGAAGAACCAGCGCAGCTTCAGGCCCTTGAGTTTGTACTCGGCCGGCAGGGCGAGCGAGAAGTCGAGCAGGCGCTTGTCGAGCAGCGGGAAGCCGACCTGCACGCCGGCCAGCCGCGTCGTTCCGCACACCTTGGGCAGGTCGTTTTCGGCCAGCGTGTAGCGCCAGTCGAAGGCGAGCGTCCGGTTGACCGGGCTGTCGGTGCGCGCCTGCGCCCACACCGCGCGCTGCTGGCGGGCCGGTGCGTCGAGGTCGATGCGGGCGAGGAAGCCGGGGCTCAGCACTTCGTCGATGCCGAGGCGCAGCAGCAGGTTGTACATGTGCATGCGGTCGGGCAGCGGCACACGCGCCTGCTCGACGTAGCTCGCCGCCTTGCGCAGCAGCGGCAGGCGGCCGGCGCCCGGCAGGCCGAGCAGCGGCTCCACGAGGCCGCCGCGCAGCGGCGCCGGAATCCGCTCGTACCAGCCGAAGATGCGCTGCTTGGCGTAGCGGCTGTTGCCGCCGAACAGTTCGTCGCCGCCGTCGCCGGCCAGCATCTTCTCGATGCCGTCGGCCTTGGCCAGGCGGGCGCAGTAGTAGGCGGGGAGGGCGGACGAGTTGCCGAAGGGCTGGTCGTAGTGCGCCGCGACCTCGGGGATGCTGCGCACGAGGTCGTCCGGCGTCACGTAGTACTCGTGGTGGTCGGTGCCGAAATGGCGCGCCGCGATGCGCGCGTACTCCATCTCGTCGTAGCCGGCGGCGTCGAAGCCGATCGAGTAGCTGGCGGCCGGGCGGCCGGCGACGGCGCAGAGCATGCCGGCGACCGTCGAGCTGTCGGTGCCGCCGCTCAGGAAGCAGCCGACCCGCGCCGGGTCGAGTTCGCCGACCTGACGGGCGACCGCGTCGCGCAGCAGCGCGCGGAATTCCTCGCGCAGGCTGGCGAAGGCGGCGGGCCCCTCGCTGAAGGTCGGCGTCCAGTACGGCGCCACGGTCAGGCGGCCATTCTCGAACAGCGCGTAGTGGGCCGGCGGCAGCCGGAAGACGTCCTTGAATATGGTGCGCGGCGAGGCGATGGCGTGGCCGAACAGGTAGTCGAAGATGGCCTGCGGGTCGATCTCGGCGCTGGCGTCGCCCGGCGCGTCGAGCAGTTCGTCGGCGCGCTCGGCGAAGCGCAGGCTGTCGCCGACCTGGCGGTAGCACAGGCTGCGCACGGCGAAGCGGTCGACCGCGAGGAAGACCCGTCCGTCCGGCAGTCGCAGGGCGACGGCGAAGTCGCCGCCGACGGCGGCCGGCGCACCCGTGCCGCCGCGCGCGAAGGCTTGCCGCCAGGCCGTTGCGATGCCTTCCTTGGCGGCCGTGACGGCGAACACGGGGTCGTCGAACAGCGGCTGGCCGAGGCACAGTTCCTGGATCGCGGGCGGCATTGTCGCCGCCTCGGGCGCGGAGGCGGGCGGGAGAGTGGGGGACGGGGCAAACTGGCGTTGGGGCACGGCGGTCTCCTCGGTCGAAGGCGGTGCATTCGTCGCGTCGAGGCTCACTGGAGGCCCCTCTTGTCGCTGCGTGGCGCTTTTCCCGAGCGCGGGAGCGCGCTCACACCAGCACCTCGACCGGCGCCGGGTGGCCGAGGAAGCCCTGCGGGCTGGCCGACAGGCCGTAGGCGCCGGACTGATAGACGACGACGAGATCGCCGACGTCGGCGACGGCCAGCGGCATGCGGTCGGCGAGCAGGTCGAGCGGGGTGCACAGCGGGCCGACGACGCTGGCGGTCTCGCGCGCCGCGTCGGCCATGCGGTTGCCGATGGCGACCGGGTAGTTCTTGCGGATCACCTGCCCGAAGTTGCCGGACGCCGAGAGGTGATGGTGCAGGCCGCCGTCGACGACGAGGAAGACCTGCCCGCGCGAGACCTTGCGGTCGACGACGCGGGCGACGTAGAGGCCGGCCTCGCCGACCAGATAGCGGCCGAGTTCGACGACCAGCGCGGCCTGCGGCAGTTCGCGTGCGGCGCGTTCGGCGAGCGCGGCGAGGTTGGCGCCGATCGGCGCCAGGTCGAGGCGCTGCTCGCCGGGGAAGTAGGGGATGCCGAAACCGCCGCCGAGGTTGAGGACGCGCACCGGCGCCTGCGCGTCGGCGGCGAGGTGCAGGGCCAGTTCGTAGCTGCGGCACTGGGCCTCGACGATGGCCTCGGCCTTCAGGTTCTGCGAGCCGGCGAACAGGTGGAAGCCCTCGAAGGCGAGGGCGCCGCCGGCGCGGGCGATTTCGCCGAGCAGCGCCGGCACCTGTTCGGCGTCCACGCCGAACTGCCGGGCGCCGCCGCCCATTTTCATGCCCGAGCTTTTCAGCTCGAAATCGGGATTGACGCGCACCGCGACGCGCGCCGGAACGCCGAGTTCGGCGCCGAGCGCGGCGAGCGGCGCGACTTCGCGGAAGGATTCGAGATTGACCAGGATGCCGGCGGCGACCGCCTGCCGCAGTTCCTCCGGACGTTTGCCGGGGCCGGCGAAGCTGACTTCGTGCGGGTCGGCGCCGGCGTCGAGGGCGATCTTCAGTTCGCCGCCGGAGGCGACGTCGATGCCGTCGACGAGGCCGGCGAGGTGGCCGACGAGCGCCGGCATCGGGTTGGCCTTCATCGCGTAGTGCAGCTTGACCGCCGGCGGCAGCGCGGCGCGCAGTTCGCCGACGCGCCGCGTCAGCAGGTCGCGGTCGTAGGCGTAGAACGGCGTCTGCCCGACGCGCGCGGCGAGGCGGGCGAGCGGGACGCCGCCGACGACGAGTTGGCCGTCGCGCACGGGAAACTGCGCCATCGGGGCGTGGCTCGGCAAGGCGCGTTCGGGGCGTTCGAGGCGTTCGGAGGGTTCCTGGCGTGCGGCGGGCTGCATTGCGTGTCGTGTCCTCGTGAGGCCGGGTTCAGGCGGCGTTCTGCCGTTCCACCCAGTCGGTGGCGAGCGTCTTGCGGTCGATCTTGCCGTTCGGGTTGCGCGGCAGCGGGCCGTCGCGCACGTCGATGTGCGCCGGCACCATGTAGGCCGGCATGCGCTGGCGGCATTCGGCGAGCAGCGCGGCGGTGTCGAGCGCGCCGCCCTGTGGTGGCGTGGCGATGACCTGGATGGCTTGGCCGAGCGCCGGGTGGTCGACGCCGAAGGCGACGCATTCGCCGACCCGCTTCGTCGCGTAGAGGATTTCCTCGACCTCGGTCGGGCTGACGCGGTAGCCGGAGGTCTTCATCATCTCGTCGCGCCGGCCGATGAAGTAGAGGAAGCCTTCCTCGTCCATGCGCACGGTGTCGCCCGAGAAGACGGCGATCTCGGGCAGCACCAGCCCCGGCTCGCGGCCGGGCGTGTGCGCCGGCAGCGGTTTGTAGCGCTCGGCGGTCTTCTCCGGGTCGTTCCAGTAGCCCAGGCCGACCAGCGCGCCGCGATGCACGAGTTCGCCCGGTTCGTTGGGCGCGCAGGGCGAGCCGTCCTCGCGCAGGACGAGGATTTCGGCGTTCGGGATGGCCTTGCCGATCGAGTCCGGGCGGCGGTCGACCTCGGCTGGCGGCAGGTAGGTCGAGCGGAAGGCCTCGGTCAGGCCGTACATCAGGTAGGGGCGGCTGCGCGGCAGGCGCGCGCGCAGCGCGGCGAGCGTTTCGCGCGGCATGCGCCCGCCGGTGTTGGCGAAGTAGCGCAGATGCTCGCCGATGCCCGCCGGCCAGTCGAGCTGCGCGAGCTGGATGTAGAGCGGCGGCACGGCGGTGAGGCCGGTGACGCGGTCGCGTTCGAGCGCCTTGAGTACATCGCGCGGCAGCAGGTAGTTGAGCAGCACGACGCGCGCGCCGCTGTGGAAGGCCGTGGTCAGCTGGCTGAAGCCGGCGTCGAAGGAGAGCGGCAGCGCGGCGAGCAGGGTGTCGTCCGGGCCGTTCTGCAGGTAGCCGGCGACGCTCTTGGCGCCGGCTACCATGTTGCGGTGCGAGAGGACGACGCCTTTCGGCTTGCCGGTGCTGCCCGAGGTGTAGAGGATCGCCGCCATGTCGGTGTCGATCACGCGGTGGCCGGCGGCGGGCGGCGCGGCGAGCAGGTCGTCCCAGGCCAGGTGGGCGAGCGGACCGCCGGGGAGCGTTTCCGGGCGGGCGCCGGTGAGCACTACGTGGCGCAGGTCGTGGCAGCTTTCCAGGACCGGGGTGAGCAGCGGCAGGCGGTCGCTCGACGTGATCAGCGCGCGCACGTTGCAGTCGCGCAGGATGTAGGCGACCTGCTCGGCCTTGAGCAGCGGGTTGAGCGGCACGAAGACGCAGCCGGCGGCCGGCGCGGCGAAGCTGGCGATCACCGTCTCGAAGCGCTTTTCGAGGTAGATGGCGACGCGCTCGCCGCGCTGCAGGCCGAGGCCGAGCAGGCCGCCGACGCAGCCGTCCACCGCCTCGTACAGCTGCGCGTAGTTCATCGATTGCGCGCCGTGGCTCAGCGCGACGGCTTCCGGGCTGCGGGCCGCGGTGCGGGCGATCAGTTCGGGGAGCAGGGTCGAATCGGTCATGTCGGGTGGCCGGAGTGTGGGCAAGGTCGCTGGCAAAAGTTGTAACGAATGCGGTAACGAATACGGTAACAAATGCGCTGGCGGGCGTAGCGGCGAAAGCGCCGGCAGGGTCGGCGCCCGGGACGGGAGCGCGGTTTGCCGGCGGTAGGCGTTGTTCGCATGCCGATTCTAGCCAATCGCCGATCGCGCGACCGTGGAATTGTTCCGCATCGCAGCAAGCAGGCGCCGGCCGAATTTTCCGGCGAAATGGCGCAGGCCGGCGCTCAGGCCCGTCAGCGTGCCGGGATCGAAGGCGACGATGCCGAGGCGTTCGCGGCGATGCGGCATCCAGTCCCGCTTGTAGGCGTCGTCGCCGGTCAGGTAGTCGACCTCGCGCACGCGGTCGATGTCGATGACGTGGCGCATCAGCGCGGCGGACAGCACGGAGCCGGGCGATAGGTGCGGGTGGCCCTTGTCGTAGGCCAGCTTGTAGATCATCGCGCGCCCGTCCTTGACGAGCCAGAGCTGGGTCGCGATCGGCCGGCCGTGAAAGCGCAGCATGCCGAGGCGCAGCCAGCCGTGCGCGGCGGCCATGCGGCACAGGCCGGGAATGAACTCGGGGAAGGGCTCCGGCCGCTTCCAGCTTTGCCGGTAGACGGATTCGAAGTCGGCGATGGCCCGTTCGAGCGCCGCGCCCGGCGCGTCGTGGATGTCGATGCCCCAGTCGCCGGCCCGCTCCAGCTTCTTGCGGCCGCGCACGATGGTGTTCTGCAGCAGGGCGGGCAGGTCGCGGAAGTAGTCGTCGAAGGAGCGACCGGCGAGTTCGAGATACCAGTTGCCGAAGCAGAAGTAGGTGTCGGTCCAGTAGCCTTCGCCGGCCAGCGCCGCGAGCAGGCGCTGGAAGAAGGGGTTGGCGGTGTCGAGCGGCTGCAGGTTGATGATCGGCCATTGCCGGCTGCGCGCCCGCAGCTGGCGGCAGATGGTCCGCCAGTCCTCGGCGGAGAGGAGGCTGACGTCGCCGATCGGGCCGTACAGGCCGCTGTAGTAGTTGCTGAGCCCGACCAGCGCGTCGGCGCCGAAATCCGCCGAACGCATCCGGCTCGCCAGCGGCAGGCAGAAGCAGGTCTGGTTGAGCGTATCCTCGACGGCCAGCAGGTGCAGCTGCGCGGCCGGGTCGAAGCCCGTGCGCGCGAGGTTTTCGTACCACTCCAGGGTGCAGAACGGGTCGGCGTCGGGCGACGGCGAGGCGAGCGCGGGCAAAGCGTCGCGCAGCGCTGCGAAATCAGCCAAAACCCGGACGCGCATATTCATTGCCATGGTGATTCCAGTGGTTCGGCGGACTTCCGTCAGGCACGCGAAATGCGACGATTATCCCTGTCGCGCGGGTATGACGCCGTAAAGTATGTCACAGGTCGACGCGGCATCTGCCCGTATAATTTCGCCCTGGAAAAGACCGTGCGGCCGGTATGTCGCGCAACAAGGAGCTGATGTGAATATCAAACGGGAAGTCCTGTCCATTCTCGACGAAGTGCTGAGCCTCAAGGGGCGTTCGGCCGGTTTCGACGTCGATACGCCGCTGCTCGGGGCCATCCCCGAGCTCGATTCGATGGCGGTGGTGGCCGTGATCACGACGCTGGAAGAGCGCTTCGACGTGGTCGTCGAGGACGACGAGATCGACGGCGCGGTGTTCGCCACGGTGGGCACCCTGGTGGACTTCGTGCAGGGCAAGCTGGGGTAGGGCGTGAGGGCACGTCTTTCCGGGGCGCATGAAGCCGGGCGCGGGATGCGCCGTCCGGCATCGCACGCGCCCGGCGAGCGTGCCCGGCGTGCGCCGAAAGGCGTGCCGAAGCGCATGCCGATAGCGCTGCGTAGCGCGGCTCCCTGAGGCCGGCGGCCATGGCGTGCGAAGCCTTCTTCCTGCCGGCGACTTCGGGTCAGCGCTACTGCCTGTTCCATCGCCCGGCCACGGAAGAGGCGGCGCGCGGCGCGCTCGTCTATGTGCATCCCTTTGCCGAGGAGATGAACAAGGCGCGGCGCATGGCGGCCGTGCAGGCGCGCGCGCTGGCGGCGGCCGGCTACGCCGTGCTGCAGATCGACCTGCACGGGTGCGGCGACAGTTCCGGCGACTTCGCCGACGCTTCATGGGCGGGCTGGCTCGACGACGTCGAACTGGCCTGCGCCTGGCTGCGCGCGCGCTGCGCCGCGCCGCTCTGGCTGTGGGGGCTGCGCAGCGGCTGCCTGCTCGCCGCCGAGGCGGCGCAACGCGGCGCGCCGCCGGCCGGCCTGCTCTTCTGGCAGCCCGTCGTTTCCGGCAAACAGCATCTGCAGCAGTTCCTACGCCTGAAGACGGCCGGCGCCATGCTCGGCGGCGCGGGCGAGCGTGCGGAAAACGAGGCGGCTGGCGGCGCGGAGAGCGGTACGGGGAAAGGTAAGGCAGGCGGTGCGACCGACCGCCTGCGCGGCCAGCTCGCGCAGGGCGAAACGGTCGAGGTCGCCGGCTATGCGCTGGCGCCCGCGCTGACCGGCGGGCTGGAGCGAGCCGAACTGCTGCCGCCGCCGGCGGCCAGCCGCTGCGAGTGGATCGAACTGGCGGCGCGTCCCGCGGCGCCGCTGTCGCCGGCCGCCGAACTGCGGCTGGCGCGCTGGCGGACCGCCGGGCATGCCGTGCGCGGCACCGTCGTCGCCGGGCCGGCCTTCTGGCAGACCAGCGAGATCGAGGAAGCGCCGGCGCTGGTCGACGCGACCCTGCGCGTCCTCGCGCAGGCCGGTGCGGGGTGTGCCGTGGGCGACGACGTGGGCGACGACGCGGGCGGCGGTGCGGGCGGCGGTGCGGAGGGCGGTGCCGGATTCGTTACCGGCGAAGGTTGCGGCAAGCGCGCCGGGAATGGTTCCGGCGAGGATTCCGGCCAGGACTCCGTCCGGCCTTCCGGTACGGCCTCGAAGGGCGAAGGGGAGGCGGCTCCGGCATGAATTTCAGCGAAGAGATTCTTGCCTTTTCCTGCGCCGGGGAGCGCCTGCAGGGCGTTCTCGCCCGTCCCGCGGCGCCGGCGTCCTGCGGCGTCCTGATCCTGGTCGGCGGCCCGCAGTACCGCGTCGGCAGCCATCGGCAGTTCCTGCTGCTGGCGCGCCGCCTGGCCGCCGCGGGCCATGCCGTGGCGCGTTTCGACTATCGCGGCATGGGCGACAGCGAAGGCGCGGCGCGCAGCTTCGAGCAGGTGAGCGACGACGTCGCGGCGGCGCTCGACGCCTTCCGCGAGGCCTGTCCGCAGGTCGAGAAGGTCGTTCTCTGGGGACTGTGCGACGCCGCCTCGGCGGCGCTGCTCTACTGCGGCGAGCGGCGCGATCCGCGCGTCGCCGGCCTCTGCCTGCTCAATCCCTGGGTGCGTTCCGAGGCGTCGCTGGCGCGCACCCAGGTCAAGCACTATTACGGGCAGCGCCTGCTGCAAAGGGAGTTCTGGGCCAAGCTGGCGCGCGGGCAGGTGCCGCTGCTGGCGGCGGCCCGCGGCTTCGCCGGCAGCCTGCGCCGCGCGGCGGCACGGCGTACCGCGGTGGCACCGGGCGCCGCTGCGTCGCGGCCTTTCCCCGAGCGCATGGGGGCGGCGCTGCGCGATTTTCCGGGGCGCGTCCTGCTGCTGCTGAGCGGGAACGACTACGTCGCCCGGGAATTCGCCGACTACGCGGCCGGCGATCCCGTCTGGCGCGCCGCGCTGGCGCAGCCGCGCGTGGCGCGGATCGACGCGGCCGGGGCCGATCACACCTTTTCCAGCGCGTCCGGGCGCGCGCTGGTCGAACGCTCGACGCTGGAGTGGCTGGCATGCCTCGCCGACTGACGCTGGTCCAGCTCGCCTTCCGCCCGTCCAGCGCGAATCTCGGGCGGCGCGTGGTCGATGGCGCGGCCTTCACCTTTCTCGGCATCGCCATCCGCGTTCTCATCACCATCGGCTCGATGGCGATCCTGGCGCGCCTGCTGACGCCGGCCGACTTCGGTCACGTCGCGATGGCGACGGTGGTCACCGAGCTGGCCGCGCTGTTCTCGAACTTCGGCTTCGGCTCGATCCTGATCCAGCGCCCGCGTATCGCGCGCATCCAGATCGACACGATGTTCTGGGCGGCGCTGGGCCTCGGCGTCGCGCTGACGACGCTGGTCTTCCTGTTTTCCTTCCCGGCCGGAAAGCTGTTCAACGACGCGCTGGTCGGCCAGCTGCTGCAGGTGCTCTGCATCTCCTTCGTGCTCGAGGAACTGACCGTCGTGCCGCGCAGCCTGCTGGCGCGCATGCTGATGTTCCGCACGGATTTCGTGGTGCAGGCCGCGATGCTCCTGTGCCGCGCCGGCACCGCCGTGGCGATGGCGCTGGCCGGCTGGGGCGTGTGGAGCCTGGTCGGCGGCGCGCTCGCCGGCGCGCTGGTGCAGACCGCCGCCTACGCCGCCGTCGTCGGCTACCGGCCGCGCCTGCGCTTCAGCAAGGTCTTCCTGGCCTCGACCTGGCGCATCAACGGCGGCTATTTCGGCAACGGCATCCTGTTCTACGTCAATTCCAACCTCGACCTGTTCCTGGTCGGCCGCCTGCTCGGCGCGGTGTCGCTGGGCTACTACCAGAACGCGCGCTCGCTGACCGACGAGGTGCGCACGCGCATGGCGATTCCGCTGCAGCGCGTGCTCTTCCCGGCCTTTTCGGCGGTGCAGGGCGATCTCGAACGCTTCCGCGCCGGCATCCTGCGCAGCGGCCGCCTGCTCGCGCTGGTCGTCATCCCGATCGGCTTCGGCATCGCGGCGGTGGCCGAGGAACTGGTGCCGCTGCTCTACGGCGCGCAGTGGCTGGCGATGATCCCGCTGCTCAAGATCATTTCCATGGGGTCGGGCATCCGCGCCGCGACGACCATCGGCTCGCCGATCTTCAACGCGACCAACCGTCTCGGCCTGTCCTTCCATCTCTATCTGGCGAGCACGCTGGTCAGCGTCGCGGCGCTCTTCGTCGGCAGCCGCTGGGGCCTGCTCGGCGTCGCCTACGCGATCCTCTTCTCGGCGCTGATCGCGCTGCTCTTCTTCCGCGTCGCGCTCGGGCTGGTGCGCATGGGCACGCGCGACGAGTGGCGGATTCTGGGCGTGCCCTGCGTTGCTTCGCTGCTGATGCTGTTCGCCGTCATGCTCGCGCGCGACCCGGTGTATGCGGCGACGGAAGCGCTGTCCGGGCGCCTCGCGGCGCTCGTGCTGCTCGGCGCGCTGACCTACGCGGCCGGCGTCCTGCTCATGGCGCGCAGCTATCTGCGCGACGTGCACGAGCTGTTCCGGCATTTCAGGCGCGCCTGAGGCGGATCGGGAAAGAGGGCGAAATGGGAGAAACGGTCGATGGCGAGGGACGCACGGTGGCGAACGACGCTGGCTCCGGCGCATGCGGGACGGTTTCCGCGCCGCCGGCGGGCGAGGCGAAGGCGAACGTCATGGCCGCCGGCGCGCCGCCGGCCGGGGCGGGCGACGGGATGAGCGTTTCGATCCTGGTGCCCACCTACAACCGCGCCAACTACATCGGCGAGTGCCTCGACAGCCTGCTCGCCCAGACCGAGCCGGCGCTCGAAATCATCGTCATCGACGACGGTTCTGAGGACGGCACGGCCGATCTGCTACGCGCCTACGGCGAGCGCATCCGCTACGTACGCAAGGACAACGGCGGCAAGCCGAGCGCCGTGAATCTCGGCCTCGCGCTGGCGCGCGGCCAACTGATCTGGATCTTCGACGACGACGACGTGGCGCTGCCGGACGCCATCGCCAGTCGCACCGCCGCGCTGCGCGCGCGCCCGGACGCCGGCTTCGTCTTCAGTTCGCACTACTACGGGAGCGACGACGCGCAGGGGCGCATCGTGCGCGGCCGCCCGCACGTCGTCCCGGCCTACGGCGACGACCGCTTCTTCGCCGAATTGATGAAGGGCTGCTTCTTCCATCTGGCGACGGCGCTGGTGCGCGCCGAGGTCTATCGTGAGGTCGGCGGCTTCGACGCGGAACTTCTCAGTTCCGAGGATTACGACATGCAGCTGCGCCTGGCGCGGTATTGCCCGGCGGCCTTCTCCCCGGCGCCGAGCTTCATCTTCCGCCAGCACGGCGGATTGCGCGGCGCCAAGGCCATCCGCTACGCCGGCCGGCAGCGCGCTTCGGTGTTCCGCCGCTTCGATCAGCGGGTCGGGCGCAAGCTGCGCGCGACGCTGCCGCTGGGCGACTATCTGGTGCCGCGGCAGCCCGGCGCGCTGGCGGCCGAGGCGACCCGGCAGGCGCTGCTCGCCCGCATGGTCGTGATGGGCAGCAAGGGCTGCATCGCCGAGCTGTTCGACGACCTGCGCACCTTGCTCGGCAGCCCGGGGCGCGACGACGTCCTGCACGAGCACGAGGCGGCGTCGGTGACGGCGGCGATCTGCACGGGTTACGCCGCCGAGGCGTGCCGCGCCGAATGGGCGGATTTCATGCGGGAAGTGGCGACGCTCAAGCGTTACGCCGCCGGCGGCGCGGCGATCCGCGCCCTGGCCCGCGGCTTCTACCGCATGGCGCGCGGCTACCCGGGCTCGTTCGCGCTGCGCGCCGCCCGCCTGCGCGCCGCCGCGCAACTCCATCTGAGCGCGCTGCGCGCGGCCGCCGCGCGGGACGTCACGTGATCATGCAAGAGCGAAAGGGACGGCAATGAGCGACCAGCAACTGGCTTACGAGCCGAAGAAAAAGCGCTATTTCGAGACCGAGCGCCCGGAGATGCTCGACTTCGTGCCGCGCAGCGCCGCCCGCATCGTCGAGTTCGGCTGCGGCGCCGGCGTCTTCGCGCAGCGCATCAAGGAGCGGCAGGGCGCCTACGTGGTCGGCGTCGAGCTGATGGAAGAGCCGGCCCGGCTGGCCGACGAGCGGCTCGACAAGGTGTTCCGCCGCGACGTCGAGCAGGGCCTGCAGTTCCTCGCCGGCGAAACCTTCGACTGCGCCGTCTTTCTCGACGTGCTGGAGCATCTGCGCGCGCCCTGGGACGTGCTCGAGGAGCTGAAGGCCTACCTCGCGCCGGGCGCCGTGGTGGTCGCTTCGATCCCCAACCTGCGCCACTACGAGGTCATGAAGTCGCTGCTGCTGCGGCGGCGTTTCGAATACCAGGACGAGGGCGTGATGGACCGGACGCACCTGCGCTTCTTCACGCGCGACGACATCGTCCGCCTGTTCGAGGCGAACGGCTTTGCGGTGCAGCGCATCGACGGGCTGAAGGGGCATTTTCCCTGGAAGTTCGCGCTGCTCAACAAGCTGCTCGGCGGCGCGCTCTCGGACATGCGCTATCTCCAGTTCGGCGTCGTGGCGACGCTGGCGCCGGGCGCCCGGGGGTAGGCGGGCGCCGCCGGGGGCCGGGAGTGCCGGTCGAACGGAGGACGGAGAGCGCGGTAGGCAACGGTGGAAGATTCGGGAAAGTGCTAGTAGACGGCGGCGGACGGTGTGCACGGCAGACCATCCGGCGTTTTTTTGGAGGAATCGGACGATGTTTGGACAAGGCTTGCGGAAAGGCGGGGCGACGGTGCATCTCGTCAACCCGATGATCAACGCCTGCGGCGGTTCCGAGAACCGGACGGTTCAGCTCTACCACCTCCTGTCGCAGCAGGCCGAGACCCACGTCTGGTCGGAGCACCGGGTCGACGCGCACCTCGAATCGCGCCTGCCGATCCGCCGCATCCGCCCCATTCTGCGGCGCTATCCGCGCGGCGGGAACCTCGTCTTCGTCGGCTGCTATTTCCGCATCGGCGACTGGCTGCGGCATGCCGCGCCCGAGCGGATCATCGGCCTCTACAACACGCAGGACGCGGCCAATCTCGACCAGTTCATGACCATCCTCCGGCGGCACGACTTCGATTCGCGCTGCGAGATGGTCTACGCCTCGCAGTGGCTGCACCGGCGGACCGGCGTGCCGGGCGTCGTGCACTTTTCGCCGATCGACCTCGCCGCCTTCTCCCGCCCGGCGGACGGCGCCGTCGCGGCGGCGCCGCGCCCCTTCACGATCGGGCGCATGAGCCGGGACGTCGCCGACAAGCACCATCCGGACGACGCCGCCCTGTACGCGTGGCACGCGCAGGCCGGCGGCGCCGTCAAGGTGATGGGGGGGCTGGTACTCCGTCAGCATCTGGACAGACACGAAAACATACAATTGCTGCCAGCCGGCAGCGAGCCGCCGATGGATTTCCTGCACGGCATCGACTGTTTCTTCTACCGGACGGACCCCGGGTTTTTCGAGCCTTTCGGACGGGTGGTGGTCGAGGCGATGGCCTGCGGACTGCCGGTGGTCTGCGGTGCGCACGGCGGCTACCGGGAGTTCATCGAGCACGGGCGGAACGGCTTCCTGTTCGAGAGCAACGAGGAGGCGCGGCAGATCATCGCGCGCCTCGGGAGCGACCGGGCCCTGGGCGAGGCGGTCGGCGCGGCGGCGCGGCGGACCGTGGAGGACATGTACTCCGAGCGGCAGCTGGCCGAAATGGCGAGCTTCTACGTGAAGCCCGCGCCGGCGGAGGCGCCGTGATGGAGTTCCGAGCGAGGCCGCGACGGCGGCCCAACACGAAGCAGAACAGACCGATGACGAACGCTACCCGACTGATCGCCTTCCACCTGCCGCAGTTCCACCCGATTCCCGAAAACGACGAATGGTGGGGCAAGGGCTTTACCGAGTGGACCAACACCGGCAAGGCCCGGCCGCTCTTCGCCGGGCACCGGCAGCCCAAGGTGCCCGCCGATCTCGGCTACTACGACCTGCGCCTGCCCGAGGCGCGCGCCGCGCAGGCGGAACTGGCGCGCGAGTACGGCATCGAGGCCTTCTGCTACTACCACTACTGGTTCGGCGGGCGGCGCCTGCTCGAACGCCCGGTCGACGAAATCCTCGCCAGCGGAGAGCCCGACTTTCCCTTCTGCCTGTGCTGGGCGAACGAGAGCTGGACCGGCATCTGGCACGGCGCGCCGAAGCGCGTGCTGATCGAGCAGACCTACCCCGGCGAAGCCGATCACCGGGCGCATTTCGAATTTCTCCTGAAGGCCTTCCGCGACCGGCGCTACCTGACCGTCGACGGGCGCCCGCTGTTCCTCATGTACCGCGCCTGGCAGATTCCCGAGGTGGCGGGCGTCCTCGACCTCTGGAACCGGCTCGCCGACGAGGCCGGGATCGCCCGTCCCTTCTTCGTTGCCGTGTGCTCGCCCAATTCGGCCTGGGACCCGCTGCGGCACGGCTTCGCGGGCAGCGTGACGCCGCGCATGCCGGTGCTGCGGCAATGGATCTCCTGGCGTGATCCGCTGGCCAAGCTCAGCCGCTGGTGGCGGGCGCGGCGCGGCTGGCCGACGGTCTACCGGCACCGGGACGTCATCGACGGGATGCTGTCCGCCGACACCCGGGGCGGCACCGACTATCCCTGCGTGATTCCCAACTGGGACAACACGCCGCGCTCGGGCAAGCGCGGGCTGGTCCTGCAGGGATCGACGCCGGAGCTTTTTCGCGGCCACCTGCGCCGGGCCATCGCGCTCGTCGCCGGCAACGCGCCGGAACGGCAGATGGTCTTCGTCAAGTCGTGGAACGAATGGGCCGAGGGCAACCATCTGGAACCCGACACCGTTTTCGGCCGGGCCTGGCTCGAGGTGGTGCGGGACGAACTGGCGCGCGCCGCATCCGGCGTGCCCGGCGGCGCATCCGAAGCCGTATCGGACGCCGCCCCGGACGCCGCGCCCCATGTCCCGTCCGACGCCGCCGCCGCCGCCGCGGCCGAGCGCGCGCGATGAATGCGCGCGCGCCGGAAACGGCGACCTCGGCGCCCGTCGCGGATTTCCCTCCGCTGTCCGAGGTGCCGCTGGTTTCCGTCGTGATGCCCGCCTACAACGCCGTTCCCTATCTCGAAGCGGCGATCCGCAGCGTGCTCGAACAGGATTACCCGGCCATCGAACTGATCGTCGTCGACGACGGTTCGAGCGACGGCACGCCGGAGTTCGCGGCGGGCTTCGGGGAGCGGGTGCGCGTGCTGCGCCAGCGGAACGCCGGCCCCGCCGCGGCCCGCAACCGGGGCATGGCCGCCGCGCGCGGCGAGCTGGTTGCGTTTCTCGACGCGGATGACGTATGGTTGCCGGGAAAGCTGCGGGCGCAGGTCGATTACCTGCGCGGCCACCCGGAGGTCGGCGTCGTCTACGGCGGTTTCCTGCGCTGGAGCGCCGCTCCGGACGGTTCCTTCGGCCCGCCGCCGGCTCCGCCCGGCAGCGATCCCGGAGAGCCGCTGGTGCGGGAACAGTCCGGCTGGATCTACACGGGGCTGCTGTTCGACAACATCGTCCACGTCATCACCGCGATGCTGCGCAAGCCCGTGATCGATCGCCTGGGCGGCTTCGACGAAACCCTGCGCACCGGCGAGGACTACGACTTCTGGCTGCGCGCGTCGCGCCTGTTCCAGGCGGCCAAGCTCAACCGGACGCTGGCCTGGTACCGGCTGCACGCGGCGAGCACGACCCGGGTGCCGCGGGCGGAGAACAACGAATACCGGGTGCTGTCGAAAATGCTGGAGCAATACGGCGCGACGGGGCCGGACGGCATTCCGGCCTCTGCTTCAAAGGTGCGCGAGCGCCTGTTCCAGCTGTGTTTTTCGCACGGATATTTTCACTACTGGCAGGGAAGTCCGCGAGTGGCGGCGCAGGCGTTCCGGGCAGCGCTCGGGCATGCGTGGCTGCGGCCGAAGGCCTGGGGGTACTGGGTCCTGGCGACGCTCCGGGCGCGCCTTGCGCAGTTCGGGAGTCAATGATGCAAACGCCTGTCGAAAAACGCGCGGCGCGCGCCGCCGAATTTTTCTCTTCCTCCTTCCGCCGGCCTTTGCGCGGCCTGCTCGGCGCGTGCCTCGTTCTCGCCGGCTCGCCGCTTTTCGCGGGCGAGGCCGACTGCGGGCCGCTGACCAACCACTTCGGTCCCTTCGACTACTACACGGCGCCGCCGGACCAGCGCCGGCTCGTCGAGCGGCCGCATTTCTCGCCGAACATCGAACAGCTGAAAAAGGGCAATTCGGGCACGCTGGGCGCCGAGATCAGCTACACGCTGTCGGTGTTCCCCAACCATCCCCGCGCCCTGCTGTCGATGTCGCAGCTGGCGCTGCGCGAGAAAAGGGCCAAACCGACCGACTCCGGCTACACGATGGACTGCTGGTTCGACCGGGCGATGCGCTTCAGCCCCAACGATGCGACGGTGCGCATGCTCTACGGCATCTATCTGCTCAAGGTCGGCAAGGCGGAAACCGCCACCCGATATCTGGAAGAGGCCGCCGAGCTGGGCGGCGAAAACGCCAACCTGAGCTACAACCTCGGCCTCGCCTACTTCAGCCTGAACGACTACGCGAAGTCGCTCGATCACGCGCACCGCGCCTACGCGCTGGGCTTCCAGTTGCCGGGGCTGCGCAACAAGCTGCAGCGCGCCGGCAAATGGCGCGAGGCCGAGCCGTCCGCGCGTCGGGCGGAAGAGGACGCCGCGCCGGCGCCGGTCGCGCCCGTCGCGCCCACCACGGCGACGCTGGCCGAATAGTTCATGAG
>RCMZ01000490.1_pt1 | contig 24260 bp, 21 predicted proteins | sample 2041141 | NCBI WGS metagenome assembly RCMZ01 (sample SAMN09708263, study PRJNA481090) | Wastewater metagenome, whole genome shotgun sequencing project. | biome: sewage; isolation source: Davis station wastewater (DW) | place: Antarctica: Davis Station | collected 2010-03-01
GAGGGCGGCACTGAGTGGCGGTGACAAATGGCAGGGGTAAGACAGTTGCTCCCACAGGTCCTGCCAGCAGCACCACTGAACGGTGGGAGCGGGCCTGCCCGCGATGGCGGCGGTACAGGCGATGCACTTCTGGCCGCTGCAACACTGCCACCGCAGGCACGCACACCGCCTCAGAACGGTACTGTCAATTTCATCCAGTACGCCTGCCCTTCAGCACGGTTGCGCACTTGGGTTTCCTGCTCCCATTTGGCAGTGAGGAACCAGCCGTTGGGGTTGGTGTACTTCACCGAGGGGCCAACGGCGAAAACCCGGCCCTTGTTATCGTCGATGCGCTCGCCGTACTGGCGGTCGTCGGTAGTCTGGCGGTAGACGTAGCCGCCCACCCCCACCACCCAGCCATTGCCCAAGCCCCAGCCCAGGGCGTAGTCCACGTGCAGTTCCTGGCCGGAGCGGTAGTCGGTGTCGTCATTCTTGAGGTTGAAGTCGTACATGATCTTCGCGTCCAGGTTCCACCCCGCCGGGTCGATGTACGACAGCGCCAGCACCGGTTCGATGCCCCAGTAGTTGCGCCCGATGTTGGTCTGGTCGTGGCGCTCGTAGCGCCCGGTCGGGGCCAGCAGGTCGAGGGCGACGATGGCGTGCATTTTCTCGCTCAGGTGATAGCCCAGGGCCGGGCCGAAGATCACATCCCCCAGGCCTTGCTTGCTTTGCGAATGGCCATTGATCGAAACCTTGAGGTCCACCAGCGGCACCAACGCATGGAACGCCAGGCTGGCGCCCAGCACCTGCTGCTCGGTGACCCAGATCAGGCGCGGGGCGATGGAGTTGGCGCGAATGCGCAAGTCCACCGGCACCTTGCGCCCGTCATTGCCGCGCAAGGTGTCGGCCTCGTAATGGCCGACAAAAAACTGCGAGTACAGCCCCGGCGGCGGCATGGCCCCGGACAGGTAGTTTTCTGCGCCATTGGGGTAGGTAGAACCGCCGCCCTCGGTGGCCAGCGCCGGCAGCGCGACGCCGGCCAACAGGCCGCACAGCAGGGAAGCATTGGTTTTGCAGGTGAATGGGCTCATCAGGGTTGACCTTTTATTGTTGTTATCCGGGTTGATGGCGTTGCTTCTCTGTGGCCAGCGGGCTCGCCCGCGCTGGGGTGCGCAGCAGCCCCCAAACCGTGCCCGGCCGAACAGCGATTTACGGCCGCTACGCGACCGAGCGCGGGCGAGCCCGCTTGCTACACACAAGGCGCTAGATGCGCTTGAACAGTGCCGAGCGGTTGCCTTGGCTGGCGCCGTCGGCGGCGCTGTAGAAACGCTCCATAAAAATGTCGCGCTCGAACAGGCGCCCTTGCATCAGGCAACTGATCGCCGCGTCGATCATCGGCGGCGGCCCGCACAGGTAGGCCTTGTTGGCGCTGAAGCGGCCGTCGAAATGGGCCTTGGCCGCTTCGTGCACGTAGCCTTTGAAGCCTTGCCACTGCGGGTCGTCGTCGGCCTGGCTGAGGGCCGGTACGTAGCTGAAATTGGCGTGGCGCCGCGCCAAGTCCTCGAACAGTTCGCGGTTGTACAGTTCGGCGCGGTTGCGCGCGCCCTGGAACAGCACGATGCGCCGCCCATCACCGCGTTGCAGCAGGTCGAGGATCATCGATTGCGGGCTCGACAGCCCCGAGCCGCCGGCGATGAAAATCAGGTCGCCAGCCTGGGAATCACGGACAAAAAACTGCCCGTAAGGCCCGGCCACCGCCACTTCATCACCCACCTGCAAGCCCTGGTGGATATACCCGGTGGCCGCCCCACCCTCCACCCGCCGCACGTGCAGCTCTATTTCGTCGGCGCGGGTGGGCGGGTTGGCCAGGGAAAATGCCCGGGTGCCGTCGATGCCCGGCAGTTGCAGGTTGATGTATTGCCCAGGTTGGAACGCCATGGGCCGGTCCAGTTTCAGGTGCAAGCCCTTGATGGTGGGCGACAGGTCGGTCAGCGCGGTGACCCGCGCCCGGTAGTCCTGTACCGGGTGGCCGGCGAAATCGGCGTCCACGTCCAGGTCGGCCTCGATCACCATGTCGCTCTGGGGCATGGCGCAGCAGGCGAGGATCTTGCCCTCGTCGCGCTCCATGTCCATCAGGGCGAAGGTGGACGCCGCACCCAGGTCGGCTTCGCCTTCCAACACCTGGACCTTGCAGGTGGCGCAGGTGCCGTGGCCGCAGGCAAACGGCAGCCACACGCCCTGGCGTAGCGCCGCTTCGAGGATGGTCTGGCCCTCCTCGACCTCGATCTGTTCGCCAGTAGGCTCGATGGTGACTTGATAACTCATGGGCGCCTCCTCAATTGCCAGTGCCGGCGATGCCGTTAAGCCCAGGGGTGTCCAGGTGCAGCAGGCTCTTGTGGTCGATGCCATTAGCCGCCAGGCTCAGGGCTGGGTCGGGCACGAACGGGCGGTCGTTGAGGCGCCAGTGGGCGGTGGTGAAATCCACCTGTGCCGCATCCGGGTGCGCCACCAGGGCCGGGCGCAGCACCTGGGTGAGGAAGTCGGCAAACAGCATCTGCGGCGGCAGCGGCCAGGTGAACGGCGCGCAAAACATCAGGTGGCGTTCCCAGCACAGGTACACCAGTTGCAGGCCGTTGAAGTTTTCCTGGCGATCCAGGGCGATGGCCTCGTAGGGGCCGATGGCAGTCACGGGCATGGTCTTGTCCTTTCTTGTTATGGGTCGATGCCCCGGGGCTAAAGCCCCGGGTTGGGCGGGTTCAGCCGGCCTTGTGGTTGGGGTGCCATTGCTGCCAGCGCTGGTGCTCGGTGGAGCCCAGGTACTCGAAGTTGTCTTCGCCGGGGGTGATGTTGTAGTAGTCGCGCACCACCGACTCCACGTCCGCGCCGCCGCAGTTGCCCTGCAGGATCTGGTGCACCGGCAACCAGGCCTGGATGTACTTGTGCGGCTCGAAGGTGAAGATGTCGCAGCAGCCATCGGAGCAGAAGTGGTAGCGCTCGCCCTCATGCTCGGCGCTGCGGTGGCTCAGGGTGCTGGGGTCGTCGGGCTCGCTGAACGCCAGGGGGATCTGGCAGATCTGGCACAGCATCGGCAGGGTCGGGTTGTAGAAGCGCTCACCCTTTTCCTGCAGGGCGCGCCAGTGCTCGAAGCGCGGGCGGTAGATCGCGTCGAAGGTGTCCGGGTACTTTTGCGAGAGCCAGTCCAGCTCTTCGTCGGTGGGCATCCAGGTGTGGAAGTTGGTGGCTTGGCTGTACTGGTAGAAGATCGACCAGGCCTGGTGGGTGATGTGTTCCTTGCCGATGTTGGCCTCTTCCACGTACTTGGGCGCGCGGATGCCGTAGCGCTCCAGGTCCTTGAACAGCGCCCCGCCCGCCTCCTCGAAGTACACGCCCCAGGCCTCGGACCAGGACATGACTTTGTTGGGCAGCATGTAGTCCATCATCATGCCCACCAGGGTCAGCAGGCGATAACCGCGCCAGAACCACTTGTCGATCCAGCGCTGGATGATCGGCACGTTGTCTTCGTGCTGTTCGAGCAAAAACTTGATGACCTCCAGGCCCAACGTCATGTGCCGCGCCTCGTCGGACTGGGCCGAGAAACCGAAGGTTACGGTGGCCATGTCGCCGTTGAACGCCGCGCCGGACATGAAAGGCACGAACAACAGGTTGGTCAGCACGTACTCGAAGGAAAACGAAATCGCCGTGAGGAACTCGAACGGCCCCGCCGTGCGCGCGTCCTCGAAGAACGACTTGGGCACCGAGAGGAACCACACCCGGTCGTGCATATGGGCGAAATCATGCAGGCCGTTGAAGTGCTTGTTGTAGTGGCTCATGGCGTGGATCTGGGTCTGCACATGGCGCAGTTCATCGATGGCCTGCATCTGGCAGGCCACCCGTGCACCGGCGCCACTGAACTGCCGGCCAACCCGGGCAAACCCTTGGTAGGCCTGGTATTCCAGAGGCGTGACGCCGGACAGGAACAGCTTCAAGGCGTTGACGTAACGGGCGTCCGACAGGCTGGTGTGGCCGTTGTTCTGGGCAAAGGCATCGAAGATCGCGTAGAGCTTTTTCTCTTTCTCGGCCTGGTACTTCCAGTAGGTGTCCATGGTCAGGCGAAAGGGGTCTTCCCACTTGTCCCAGTCGGTGATCTTGATGCCCTCGAAGCGCTCCAGCGGGTAGATGTCTTCGTGGCGCTGGTAGCTCGGCTCCCAGTCCAGGTCCCGGGTCATGCAACGGTATTTTTCTTTGGCGTTCAGGCGTTTTTTCACGGCCATGACGGTTCTCCCGCAAATGTTCTTATTGTTGAAAAGCTACGGCACGCACGCCGCGGGTCAGGTGTTCCAGTGCAGGGAAAAACAGTCGTCCTCTTCCTCGACGTTGCCGCCCAGGGTAATCACGTACATGAGCATTTCCTGGATGTCCCAGGGGCTGGCGGTGAGGGCCTCGACCGTCTCGCGGCGGATGTCCAGGCGCGCGTCGGCCTCGATGCGGATCATCGACGGCTGGTGCTGCACCACGGCGCCGGGGTTGTCCTGGACGATGGCCTCGACAATGGCGCGGGCGTAATCGTTGTCCTGCAGGTTGATGTACACGCGCGAGGTCATGGCGCCACCCCGCTCAGGCCGATTTTCTTCAGGCGCACGGCAAACTCGCTGCACACCGCGTCCAGCGCCGCGTCGCCCGGGCCCATGGCTGCCAGCGGGCGCACGGCGGCCAAGGCGCGGCGGCTCCACTGATCGACCCAGGTTTCGACCCGCGCCAGGTTAGCCGGGCTTTCAGCAATCACGGTCTTGACCAGGGCATCGACCCAGCGCTGGCTCTCGGCGAACCACAGGCGCATGAACTCGGTGAGCATGCCCACCTGCCCGGCGCCGTTGGCGCTCAGTTGTTCGTCGAACTTGTGGAACAGCAGCGGGTACACCAGGCCATCGCTGACCAGGTTCTGCGCCAGGGTCAGCTCGAACCAGTCGCGCACCACCAGGCTGTCCTCGACATAGCGGCGCAGGCCTTGCCAGGCTGGGTCGCCCAGCCATTGCTGCTTGGCTTTGGCCAGCAGCAGGACGTCGCCGTCGTCGAGCATCAGGCCGATGCGCGACAGGTACTGGGCAATGCCCAGGCGATCCATGGCGTGGAACATGTGCATCTGGGTCAGGCTGGTGCCCAGGCCATCGGCGGCGATGTTGCTGTTGTTCATGTTCGCCCCCAACTCGGCGTGACGCAGGGGCAGCAGCAGCGCGCTGATCTGCGTCAAGCTCACGGGGTCGAGGCCAGCAAGCATGTTGCGCTTCTCGCAGAAGGCGTAGTCGTGCTCGGCGTTTTCCTGCATCCGCGCCCGGGCCTGGACGTAGGCGCCGTAGTAATACTGGCGCGGGTCGCTGACCTTGCCCCAGTCGGCCATGACCACGGCGGTGCGGGTCGGGTCGTTGAGCAATTTGTCGGGCTGCCACAGCGGGCGGTAATGGAAATTGGTGGCGGCCTCCAGGTCGAAACTGGCCTCCTGATAACGGCTGGCGGGCTTGTCGCCAAAACGCCGGCGGGTATGGCTGAAGGTATGGCGCAAGGTCTGCACCGTGGTGGTCTTGATTTCTACACTCATGGCTTGGGGTCCTTTGTTTTTGTTATGGGCCGGTGTGCGCTAGGCGTCGCCGTAGCGCCACTTGCGCATGTCGGCCTCGATGGCCGCGCACATCTGCGCATCCATGTGCTGCACCCGGTTGGCCTGGCAGAACTGGGCGAAGGCCGGGCGCGGCATGACCAGTTCGACATACAGGTCGGGCGTGCCGATGGCGAAGTCGAACTCGACGAAAGTGGCGGCTTCGTCACTGCGTACCCGCACATAGCGCGGCAAACGGTCGAACGGGGTGGATGGGGTGGGCATGCTCAACTCCTCACAGGGGCCAGAGGGGCTAGAGCAATGGCTGTGCCAGGACCGTTTCAAAAACCTTGGATTATTTCTATCCCATTGATTTACATCGTTAATAAATAAAATTAGGGAGCGCGCCGGGGTGTCTGGATGGTCTCGACCCCAGCCCGGGCGAGCGGGGTTTTTCATCATTTGATCCATCGCCCCAAGGCCGTTTGAGCAAATGGTGCAAGGCGCTGTGGCAATTGACTTTCGCGGCGAATTCAGGCCGTTTAATAAGCGCCTGAAAGCAACCTGTGGGCGCCTGCCACACCGCCACAGGCAATACCCAAAGTCCCTACTAAAAAAACAACAGGGGTTAGCGTGCATGAGCATCAAATACCGGGCCACGGAGCACGCTCCGCTGGTCAAGGACCTGGCCGAACGCATCCGATTCCTGGGCAGCGAAGGCAAAATCTGGCTCGACGAACAACGCATGTTGCTGATGCAGGTGTCGGCCATGGCGTCGTGCCGGCGCGAGTTGATCGAGATGATCGGCGAAGAACGGGCCAAGGGTTTCTTCCTGCGCCTGGGCTATCAGTCGGGCCTCAAGGACGCCGAACTTGCCCGCAAACTTCGCCCTAATGGCAGCGATATCGAGATGTTTCTCACCGGCCCGCAACTGCATTCCCTTAAGGGCATGGTCAATGTGCGGCCGCTGAAAATGGACATCGACCTGGAGCGCGGCCACTTCTACGCCGACATCGAATGGCTCGATTCCTTCGAGGTGGAAAACCACCAGAGCGAGCACCTGCCCTCGCACCAACCGGTGTGCTGGATGCTGCTGGGTTACGCCATCAGCTACACCTCGTTTTTCGTCGGGCGCCAGATCATCTTCAAGGAAATCAGCTGCCGCGGCTGCGGTGACCTGCACTGCCGGATCATCGGCAAACCCGCCGAGCAATGGGACGACGCCGACGCCTTTATGCGCTATTTCCAGAGCGACCCGATCATCGAAGAGCTGCACAGCCTCAAGATCCAGATCGAGAGCCTGAACCAGCGCCTGGAACTGCGCGCCGGGCAGTTCTATGGCATTGGCCAGTCGGCGATCTACCGCAAGACCTGCGCCCTGATCGACAAGGCCGCGCCGGGCAAGACCTCGGTGCTGCTGACCGGCGAAACCGGGGTGGGCAAGGAAATCATCGCCCGCAGCGTACACCTGCGCAGCGAGCGCGCCGACGGGCCGTTCATTGCCCTCAACTGCGCGGCAATCCCGGCGGACCTGATCGAATCGGAGCTGTTCGGCGTGGAGAAAGGCGCGTTCACCGGCGCCCACCAATCACGCATGGGGCGCTTCGAGCGGGCCAATGGCGGCACCCTGTTTCTCGATGAAATCGTCGAACTCACGCCCAGGGCCCAGGCCAGCCTGCTGCGGGTGTTGCAGGAAGGCGAACTGGAACGGGTGGGCGACAGCCAGACCCGCCGCGTCGATGTGCGGGTCATCGCCGCTACCCATGAAGATTTGGCCCAAGCCGTCAAGGCCGGGCGTTTTCGCGCCGACCTGTATTACCGCCTGAACGTCTACCCGGTGAAAATCCCCGCCCTGCGCGAGCGCCGCGAGGATATCCCGCTGCTGATCGAACACTTCCTCGACAAGCTCCACGCCACCTACCCGAAGAAAAACCTTGGCCTCTCCGACCGCGCCCTGGAGGCCTGCATGCGCTACGACTGGCCAGGCAATATCCGCGAGTTGGAGAACCTGATCGAACGTGGGGTGATTATCACCGACCACAACCAAAGCATCTGCGTCGACGCCCTGTTCCCGCACCTGGGCGACGAAGCCCAGAGCATTGGCCTGGGCAGCGACGGCAACCTGGTCAGCCAGGAACGGGACGTGGCCAGCGATTGGGCCGAACAACTGATGGACCGTGGCCTGAGCCTGGAACAGGTCGAACAGGCCATGCTCAACAGCGCCCTGCAACGGGCCGGGCAGAACGTCTCCGAAGCCGCACGCCTGCTGGGCATGACCCGCCCGGCGTTGGCCTATCGCTTGAAAAAAGCGCCGTTGTAGCAAGGGCTTGCGACAGAGGGGAGCGGTGCGTCAGGGCTGCCGCCATCGCGGGCAAGGCCCGCTCCCACAGAGGCTGCGGCTTGCCACACATCCCGCCAGCACCACGCCTCCACGGTGGGAGCGGGCCTCGCCCGCGATAGGGCCGGTACAGGCGATGCACCGCTGGCGGCAGGAGGGCGGCTATCACCGTTGAGGCCTATCACCGGAAAAATTGACAATAATCATTATTATTCGCAGCAAAGCTTCCTAGACTCGGGTTCCCACTCCCTCGAGCCCAGGAAATTCCCATGCGCACGCCCGTTTCGCTGTCTGTTGCCCTGCTGCTTCTGTCGCCCCTGGCCCAGGCCAAGGAATACCCGATTGGCGAACCGCAGTTCTGCCCTGGGCTGGAGGTGGGCGCCGTGTATTTGCAACCCATCGAGATGGCGCCAGCAGGGATGATGCGCGCCACCGCCGATTCCGATGTGCACCTGGAAGCCGATATCCGCGCCACCGCCGACAACCGCCAGGGCTTTCAGGAAGGCAGTTTCGTGCCCTACCTGAATGTGGCCTTCAGTTTGAAAAAACAGGGCGCCAGCGACGAGATCAAAGGGGATTTCCACGCCATGGTGGCCAATGACGGGCCGCACTACGGCGACAACGTCAAGTTGCTCGGCCCAGGCAAGTACCAGCTCACGTTCACTGTGCTACCACCCTCGGGCCACGCTTCGCTGGGCCGCCACACCGACAAGGAAACCGGCGTCGAACCCTGGTTCGAGCGCTGCGAACTCCAGTACGAATTCGTCTACGCGGGGATCGGCAAGAAAGGCGGCTATTGAATGGCGATCCCTTCCCGCTTCGCCCAGACCCACCGGCGCTTCGGCGCGCTGCTGTTGGCCCTGGCGGTCACGCCGCTGGCCGCCGCGCCGCTGCCCACCTATGAGCTGAGCATCGACGACGGCCATTTCACCCCGGCCCTGTTGGAAGTACCGGCGGGGCTGCGGTTCAAGATCGTGCTCAAGAACATCGGCCAAGGCCCGGCGGAGTTCGAGAGCACGCCGCTACGGGCGGAAAAGGTACTGTCGCCGGGGGTGACCACCTTCGTCGTGATCCACCCGCTCAAGCCTGGCCACTATCCGTTCTTCGACGAGTTCCACCCGCAATTGCCCGAGGGCGGCATTCTCGCCCGCTAACCGCTGGAGCCTTGCATGAATCAATCGATGTTCATCGTCTGGCGCGAAAGTGTCGAAGCCCTGTTGGTGATCGGCATTCTCCAGGCCTGGGTCGGCCAACAGGCCCAGGCCTCGCGCCTGCACCGTTTCCTGTGGGGCGGCGTGCTGTTGGGGCTGCTGCTGTCGGGAGTGCTGGCCGGGCTGATCCTGTTTGCTGGCGAGGCCATGAGCGGCGCGGCCAATGAGTGGTTCCAGGCTGCGCTGACCCTGGTCGCCAGCCTGCTGATCGTGCAGATGGTCAGTTGGATGCACCGCCACGGCCGCACCCTGCGCCACGACCTGCTGCGCGACGCCGATCACCAGGTGGCGCGCCAGGGCGGCCTCGGCCTGCTATTGCTGGCGATGCTGGCGGTGAGCCGCGAAGGCAGCGAAACCGTGGTCTTCCTCTATGGCCTGGGCGCGCGCCTGCAAGGCTCGGCCCTGGGCCTGTTCGCCATCGGTGGCGTACTTGGCCTGTTGCTGGCGGGCCTGACCGTGGCTGTGTTGCACGGCAGCCGCCGGTTCATTTCCTGGCGCAGTTTTTTCGCCATCAGCGAAGTCATTCTCCTGCTGCTGGGCGCCGCGCTGCTGGTCAGCGCCACCGAGCGCATCGGCGGCCAGTTGCTTGCCCTGGATGTGCCGCAATGGGTGTATGGCGCGGTCGGTGAGGGCCTGTGGGACACGGGCCCGTGGTTGGATGACGGCCGTGGCCTGGGCAGTTTCCTCGCCGATTTTGCCGGCTACCGGGCCAGCCCCAGCGCCGCCGTGCTGCTGGCGGTGGTGGCTTACTGGCTGGGCGTCGGTGGCTGGCTGCGCCGCGCCTCCCGCGAGCGCCTGCCATGTCCGGCCTGAGCCTGGGCAACCGTTGGCTCGCACGCCTGGGCGATGGCATGCGCCGCCATGGCGCAGCGATCCGCGCCATGCAATGGGCGGTGGTGCTGTTCTACGCCGTGCTGCTGGTGATCCCAGCGTGGCTGCCGTTGCCCGACAGCCAGGCGCGGATGCTGGATAACCTGACCCTGTTCGCACAGTTTCTGTTCTGGGGCCTGTGGTGGCCGTTCGTGCTGTTGTCCATCGTCCTGTTCGGGCGCCTGTGGTGCGGCGTGCTCTGCCCCGAAGGTTCCCTCAGCGAATGGGCCAGCCGCCACGGCCGTGGCCTGGGCGTGCCGCGCTGGCTGCGCTGGGGTGGTTGGCCGACCCTGGCGTTCTGCCTGACCACCCTCTACGGCCAATTGATAAGCGTCTATGACTACGCCCAGGCCGCGTTGCTGATCCTCGGCGGCTCCACGGTGGCCGCCGTGGCGGTGGGCCTGATGTTTGTGCGCGGCAAGCGCATCTGGTGCCGCTACCTGTGCCCGGTCAGCGGCGTGTTCGCCCTGCTCGCGCGCCTGGCCCCGGTGCATTTCGCCGTGGACGAACAGCGCTGGCTGGCCAACACCGCCCCGCGCCTGCCCCCGCCCAACTGCGCGCCGCTGCTGGACATCCGCCGCATGCGTGGCGCCAGCGACTGCCATGCCTGCGGGCGCTGCAACGGGCAACGCGGCGCGGTGCAGTTGATCGCCCGCTCCAGCAACGCGGAAATCCTCGACGCCGACCCGCGCAGCGTATCGCTGTGGGATGCGCGCTTGCTGCTGTTCGGCGTGATCGGCCTGGCCATGGGCGCCTTCCAATGGACCGTCAGCCCCTGGTTCATCACCCTCAAACAGGCCCTGGCGCAGTGGCTGGTGGAGCACGATGTGCTGTGGCCCCTGGACGACAACGCCCCCTGGTGGCTGCTGACCCACTACCCGCAACTCAACGACAGTTTCAGTTGGCTCGACGGCGCCAGCATCGTCCTCTACCTGGGCCTGAGCGCCCTGCTGCTGGGCGGTGGCCTGATGCTCCTGCTGCGCCTGGCCGCGCGCCTGGGCCGCCAGCCCTACCTGGCGCTGGCCCTGACCCTAACCCCCGTGGGCGCCGCCGGGTTGTTCCTCGGCCTCTCGGCCACCACCGTCAAACTGCTGCGCTACGAAGGCCTGATCCTGGCCTGGGTACAACCGGCCCGCGCCTTGCTGTTGCTGGCGGCCATTGCCTGGTGCCTGGCCCTGGGCTGGAAACGCCTGGGCCGCGACCCCGCCGCCCCCACCCGCCGCCTCGCCGCCATGGCGTGCCTGATAGCCGCAAATGGCGGCGTGGGCCTCGGCTGGTGGTTGCAATTCTGGGGGTGGTAGAGGGGGGGTGAGCGAAAAGCTGCAAGCTCCTGCCTCTGCTTGCAGCTTGTAACTCACAGCTCACAACTGCTCCCCCTCCTATCCTCGCAAGATGAATTCCGGAAACAGCTCGCGCATTTGCGCCCATAGTTCTGCCTGGCGGGTTTGGGGGGAGATGAGGGACAGTTCGGGGTCGAGCATGCGGGCGGTGCGGACCAGTTGGATGGCGAAGCGTTTTACCCCGCGCTCGCTCAGTTGTTCGGCCAACTCCAGCAGGCGCGGCGGGTCGAACAAGTGCCAGTGCACGGTGGTGCGGCATTCGTAGTCCACGCCGCTGTCGAGCAGGTGGTCCAGGCTGCGCCAGTTGGCGGCACCGCTGCCGGCCACGCCGGTCACGCTTTCGCTGTCCTGGGGCAGGGCTTTGACGTCGAAACCTACCCAATCGGCCAAGCCCACCACTTTGGCGAACGCTGCGGGTTTGATCCCGGCGCTGTGCAGGCCGATGCGAAAGCCCATTTGCCGCACTTCATGGATGGCCGCCGGTAAGCCTTCTTGCAGGGTCGGTTCGCCGCCGCTGAACACCACGGCGTCGAGCAGGCCTTGGCGGCGTTGCAAAAACGCCAACACCCGGCACCAATCCAGCTCGGCGCTACCGCGCGGGCCGATCAGGTCCGGGTTGTGGCAGTAACGACAACGCCAGGCACAGCCCTGGCAAAACAGCACGCAGGCCAGTTGCCCGGGGTAGTCGAGCGTGGTCAGGGGCACCAGGCCCCCGACCCTGAGCATTCGACTCATTGGCGGGCGGCCATGGCCGCGGTTTCGGTGAAGTGCTGACGCTCGCGGTGTTCCGATTGCTTACCGGGGTTGAAGGCCGCGACGGGGCGGTGGTAGCCCATCACCCGGGTCCAGACTTCACAGCGTTGGCGTTGGTCTTGCGGCAGGGTTGCGGTGGCATTCATGGTGAGACTCCTTGCGGTGGGTAAAGGGAAATCAGTCGGCGCTGCCAAGCACCTGGGCCTGTTGCAGCAGGGCTTCGTCGCACTTGGGGCAGAACTCGTGTTCGCCGTCGAGGTAGCCGTGCACCGGGCAGATGGAGAAGGTTGGCGTCACGGTCAGGTACGGCAGGCGGAACCGGCCCAGGGCGTTGCGCACCAGTTGCTTGCAGGCCTGGGTCGAGGAAATGCGCTCGGCCATGTACAGGTGCAGCACGGTGCCGCCGGTGTATTTGCATTGCAGCGCATCTTGCAGTTCCAGCGCCTCGAAGGGGTCGTCGGTGAAGCCCACCGGCAGTTGCGAGGAGTTGGTGTAGTACGGCGCCGTGGCGCAACCGGCCTGGAGGATGTCCGGGTAGCGCTTGAGGTCTTCCTTGGCGAAGCGGTACGTGGTGCCTTCGGCCGGGGTGGCTTCAAGGTTGTACAGGTGGCCGGTTTCTTCCTGAAAGCGCAGCAGGGTGGCGCGTACATGGTCGAGCAGGCGCAGGGCGAATTCGCGGCCCTGTTCGGTGTGCGTGCCCTCTTGGTCACCACTGAAGTTGCGCAGCATCTCGTGCAGGCCGTTGAGGCCGATGGTGGAGAAGTGATTGCGCAAGGTGCCCAGGTAGCGCTTGGTGTAGGGGTAGAGGCCGGCGTCCATGTGGTGCTGGATCACCTTGCGCTTGACCTCCAGGCTCTCCATCGCCAGTTCCATCAGGGTGTCCAGGCGCTGCAACAGGCCGCTGGTGTTGCCCCGGAACACATAGCCCAGGCGCGCGCAGTTGATGGTCACCACCCCCAGCGAACCGGTCTGCTCCGCCGAGCCGAACAGGCCGCCGCCACGCTTGAGCAGTTCGCGCACGTCCAGTTGCAGGCGGCAGCACATCGAGCGCACCTGGTTGGGCAGCATGTCGGAGTTGAGGAAGTTCTGGAAATACGGCAGGCCATAGCGCGCGGTCATCTCGAACAGGCGATCGGCGTTTTCGCTGTCCCACGGGAAATCATGGGTGATGTTGTAGGTGGGGATCGGGAAGGTGAACACCCGCCCCTTCGCGTCGCCGGCCTGCATCACTTCGATGTAGGCGCGGTTGAGCAGCTCCATTTCCGCTTGCAGGTCGCCGTAGGCAAAAGGCATTTCCTCGCCACCGATCACCGGGATCTGCTCGCGCAGATCTTCCGGGCAGACCCAGTCGAACGTCAGGTTGGTGAACGGCGTCTGGGTGCCCCAGCGCGACGGCACGTTGAGGTTGTAGATGAACTCTTGCAGGGCCTGGCGGATCTCGGGGTAGGTCAGTTGGTCCTTGCGCACATAGGGCGCCAGGTAGGTGTCGAAGGAGCTGAACGCCTGGGCGCCGGCCCATTCGTTTTGCAGGGTGCCGAGGAAGTTGACCATTTGTCCCAGGGCGCTGCTCAGGTGCTTGGGCGGCCCCGCCTCCACTCGCCCCGGCACGCCGTTGAGGCCTTCGTGCAGCAGGGTGCGCAGGGACCAACCGGCGCAGTAGCCGGCGAGCATGTCCAGGTCGTGGATATGCAGGTCGCCCTCGCGGTGGGCCTGGCCGATTTCATGGCTGTAGACCTCATCCAGCCAGTAGTTGGCGGTGACCTTGCCCGACACGTTGAGCACCAGCCCGCCCAAGGAGTAGCCCTGGTTGGCGTTGGCCTGCACGCGCCAGTCGTCGCGGTCCAGGTACTCGTTCATCGAGGTGGCGACTTCCACCAGGGTCTTGCGGTCGCGACGCAGGCGTCCGTGTTGCTCGCGGTAGACGATATAGGCACGCATGGCAAAGAAGTAGCCGGCGTCCATCAACACCCGCTCCACCCGGTCCTGGATCTGCTCGACATGCAAGCGGCCATGGCCCTCCAGGCGTGCGAGTACGGCGTCGAGCAACACCTCGGCCTCAACCTCGGTGTACTCGCCCGTGGCCCGCCCAGCGGCGATCAACGCCTGGCGGATCTTATCGGCATCAAAGGCCACCAGGCTGCCATCGCGCTTATGCAACCGGTTCAGTCCCGCCGTAATCAACGTGCTCTGCATCCCGCCTCCAGACACTACATATAGGTGTTTATAGTTTTAAAAACACAAGATGCGGGAAAGACTACGGACAAAGCCCCCTCAGGCCATTGACCGACATCAAGTTTTGCAGGCGAAAAAAACCGCCCACAGGGGCGGCAAAAGGGAATTGATCGCATTAGGTGCGGGCCCTGCCCGCGAGGAAGCCGGGGCAGGCGCTGCACTTCTGGCGGCCGGAATGCCGCCATCGCGGGCAGGCCCGCTCCCACAGAAGAGAAACAAATCCCGCCCACAGCCACAGAGGAAAAACAAACCTCGCCCACAGCCCCTTAACCGCCACTCACACTCATAAACCGCAAAATCTGCACCGAACCATCGGGGCTGAAGTCGTGGCGTTGGGGTTTGCCGCGCAAGGCGGTTTGGATGGCTTCGATCAGCGGCGCGTCGTTCAAGGGGTAGCGGCGCAGCAGGCCGCGCAGGTCCAGGGCGTTTTCCTGGCCCAGGCACAGCAGCAGGCGCCCTTCCACGGTCATGCGCACCCGGTTGCAGGTGGCGCAGAAGTTGTGGCTGTTGGGCGAGATAAAGCCAATGCGCGTCTGCGCGTGGCGGGCCAGGCGCACATAGCGCGCCGGGCCGCCGCTGCTTTCGGTGCTGTCGAGCAGGGTGTGATCGCGCTCGATCAGCGCCCGCACCTCGTCACTGGAGCAGAACGACTCGCCGCGTTCGCGGCCCACCTCGCCCAGGGGCATCTCCTCGATAAAGCTGATGTCGATGCCCTGGTCGATGGCGTATTGCACCAGCGCCGGCACTTCGTCGAAGTTACGCCCCTTCATCACCACGCAGTTGAGCTTGACCCGGGCGAACCCCGCGTCCCGCGCCGCTTCGATCCCGGCCAGCACCTGGGCCAGGTCGCCGTTGCGGGTGATGGCGCGAAACCGCGCCGGGTCGAGGCTGTCCAGGCTGATGTTGATGCGCTTGACCCCCGCCTCCACCAGCGGCCGCGCCAGGCGCCCGAGTTGCGAGCCGTTGCTGGTCATCACCAATTCGCGCAGCCCTGGCAGCGCGGCGATGTGCCGGCATAGGTCGACAATCCCCGGGCGAATCAGCGGCTCGCCTCCGGTCAGGCGGATCTTGCGCACCCCCAGGCCGACAAACACCCCGGCCAGGCGCTGCAACTCTTCCAGGGTCAGCACCTGTTGGCGGGGCAGGAAGGTCATGTTCTGCGCCATGCAATACACACAGCGAAAATCACAACGATCGGTGACCGACATCCGCAGATAGTCGATCTGGCGTCCAAAACCATCCTGCATGACTGTTTTCATCCCATACTCCCCGTTGGCCAAAGGCTCACTGCACCAGCGGCGAGTCCGCGCCCTGCAAGGCGATACCGCGCACATCGGCGGCGCCGATCAGGGTTTGCAGGTATTGCACCAGGGCCTTTTGCCACACGCCTTGCTGCAACTGAGTGCGGATCGCCACCGCCACCGCTTCATAGGGCAGCGGCATGCCTTCCACGCGCTGATCGACGCTCACCACGTGCCAGCCGTAGCGGCTTTCCAGGGGCTTGGCGCACAACCCCGGGGCCAGGGTGAACAGTTGCCGCTCGAACTCCGGCACCGTCTGGCCCTTGCTGATTTGCCCCAGCGCCCCACCCTGGGCCTTGGACGGGCAGGCCGAATACTTGAGCGCCAACTCGGCGAAGCTGCCGGGCAGGTCAGCCAGGCGTTGCACCAGGATGTCCGCCTGCTCGCGCGCCAAGTGGCGCGCCTCGGCGTCGTCCGGCGCGCACTCCAGGAGGATGTGCCGCACCGCCAGCAACGGTGCGCTGTGAAAGCGCGCCCGGTTGCTCTCGTAGTAACGCAGGCACGTGGCCTCGTCGCATTGCGGCACCTGCACTTCGCGCTCCAGCAGCAGGCGGGTGGCCGCTTCCTCTTCGTTTTCCCCGGCGCCGACCTGCAACAGCAGGCCTAGCTCGGCGATACGCTGCTGCAACAGCTCGCGGATCACCAGGGCGCGGGCGGCCAGGAACACCGCCTCCTCGCGGCTTTCAGCCGGGTGGTATTGCAGCTCCAGGGCCATGGCCTCGGGGGTGATGGCCACGCCGTTGACGCTGACGATGGGCCATTCCTGCTCGCTGCTGGCGATCAACTCTGGCGCAGCCTCGGCCACGGGCTCGAATTCCACCGCGCCGCTGGCAGCCGCCACTGGGGCCAGGCTTTCTTTATTGGACGACCCGCAGCCACCGCCGCCGTTGCCGCCGCCACATCCGCAGCCACTAGACATGATTGCCTCCTTGGGCTTTTTGCCGAACGATTTGATAACGCCGCCCCAAGTACCACACCGGCGCGCTGACGATATGCACCAGGCGGGTGAACGGGAACAGCACGAACAGGGTCAAGCCGAGGAACACGTGCAGCTTGTAGGTCAGGCCCACCGGGGCGATGGCCGCCGCCGCTTCCATCGGGCGCAGCATCACGGTGTTCTGCGCCCAGTCGGCGAGCAGCACCATCACCGAGCCGTCCATGTGGGCGGTGGAGGCGGCGATGGTCAGCAGGCCCAGGAGCAACTGCGCCAACAGCACGAACAGGATCAGGATGTCCGAGGGGCTGGAGGTGGCGCGTACCCGTGGGTCGGTCAGGCGGCGGTTGATGAGCATCAGCAGGCCGATCAGGCACAGGCCGCCGAAAAAGCCGCCCGAAACCATGGCCAACAACTGCTTATGCTCGGTGCTGATGACGTGGTGGTAGATCGACGCTGGGGTCAGCAGGCCGACAAAGTGCCCGGCCAACACAAACAACACGCCGACATGGAACAGGTTGCTCGCCACGCGCATGCCGCGCCCGCTGAGCATCTGGCTGGAGCCGGCCTTCCAGCTGTACTGCGACAGGTCGAACCGCGCCCAACTGCCGATCAGGCAGATCGCCAGGGCGACATAGGGATAAATCCCGAAGGCCAACAGATTCCACTTATCCATGCTTCACCTCCACGGCAGGCGCGCCGGCCTGCCCTTCATGCTGAAAATCCACCCAGTGCAACGGCACCGCGCTTTCCTCGCGGGCCTTGCCCGGGGCGCTGGGCATCGAGCTGCAACGGTCCTGCTGCTCGGCCTTCATAAAGTCCACAGCCTCTTCTTCCCAGACCTTGTCCAGGGCTTCGAGGGAGTCGTCGCGTACCTCCGCCGCCACTTGCTCACGCAACTCGGCCACGGCCTTTTGCGGCTCCATGCCGGCGATTTGCAGCAACGCACGAAAGCAACTGGCGTAAGCGCTTTCGCGCTCGTCCAGGCGCGCCGCCAGCAGGGCCAGTAAATGCCCGACATCCGCCAGGCCCTCGCGGGCCTCGATGTCTTCACGGGTGGAGAGGAACTCCAGGTACAACGGGATGTAGTCGGGCAGTTCCTTGACGCCGATGGCGAACCCCGCCGCTTCGTACTGGGCCATCATGTCGACCATGGCCTGGCCCCGGTCGCGGGACTCGCCGTGGACGTGCTCGAACAGCAAAAGCGACAGCGAGCGGCCACGGCCGAACAGCGCGCCGTAGTGTTCCTGGCCGTCCATCAGGTCATTGCCGCAGATCAGCTCCAGCAGCTCGAACAAACCGCCGCGCTGCTTGGGGCTGATTTCCCGGGCCTGGATGATCGCCTGCTCCAGTTCATCGCGCCCCTCTATCAGGCCCTGGGTCGGGTAATCGAGGAGCAACGAAATCACTTTCAGGATGCGCATGCTCATTCCTCCCACAGCTGTACGGTTTTGAGCACGTCGCGGCGGTTGGCCTTCTTCGCGCCGAACATGTTGGTATCGGAACTGCCGCTGCAGCCGCTGCCGAAGCTGAAACCACAACCCGAACGCTCGGCGAAGGCGTCGCTCAGGGCCTCTTCACGGTGGGCGCTGGGCACGACGAAGCGGTCTTCGTAGTTGGCGATGGCCAGGTAGCGGTACATCTCTTCAACCTGGGCCACGCTCAGGCCGACGTCTTCCAGCACTTGCAAATCCTGCACGCCGTCCACCTGTTCGGAGCGCTTGTAAGCGCGCATCGCCAGCAGGCGCTTGAGGGCGCGCTTGACCGGTTTTTCATCGCCGGCGGTGAGCAGGTTGGCCAGGTAGCGCAACGGAATGCGCAGGCTGTCGACGTCCGGGATCACCCCGTTCATGCCCACGGTGCCAGCCGCGGCGGCGTTCTGGATCGGCGACAGGGGCGGCACGTACCAGACCATCGGCAAAGTGCGGTACTCGGGGTGCAACGGCAGGGCCAATTTCCAGTCCACGGCCATTTTGTACACGGGCGAACGCTGCGCCGAGTCGATCACCGACTGCGGCACGCCATCGGCCAGGGCCTGGCGAATCACCGCCGGGTCATTGGGGTCGAGGAAAATTTCCAGCTGCTTCTCGTACAGGTCCTGCTCGTTGGCGGTGCTGGCCACCTCGCTGATGCGGTCGGCGTCGTAGAGCAGCACGCCGAGGTAGCGGATGCGCCCCACGCAGGTTTCGGCGCACACGGTGGGCATGCCGGCCTCGATGCGCGGGTAGCAGAAGATGCACTTCTCGGATTTGCCGCTTTTCCAGTTGAAGTAGATTTTCTTGTACGGGCAACCGCTGATGCACATGCGCCAGCCGCGGCATTTTTCCTGGTCGATCAGGACGATGCCGTCCTCTTCACGCTTGTAGATCGCGCCGCTGGGGCAAGACGCCGCGCACGCCGGGTTGAGGCAGTGCTCGCACAGGCGCGGCAAGTACATCATGAAGGTGTTTTCGTACTCGCCATAAATGTCGGCCTGGATCTGGTCGAAGTTCTTGTCCTTGCGCCGCTTGGCGAACTCGGTGCCCAGGATTTCCTCCCAGTTGGGGCCCCACTCGATTTTTTCCATGCGCTTGCCCGACACCAGCGAACGCGGGCGGGCCACCGGTTGGTGCTCGCCCAGGGGCGCGGTGTGCAGGTGCTGGTAGTCAAAGTCGAACGGCTCGTAGTAGTCGTCCAGGCTCGGCAGGTCGGGGTTGGCGAAGATGTTCGCCAGTACGCGGAACTTACCGCCAATCTTCGGGTTGATCGAGCCGTTGGCGTTGCGCACCCAACCGCCCTTCCACTTGTCCTGGTTTTCCCATTCCTTGGGGTAGCCGATGCCGGGCTTGGACTCGACGTTGTTGAACCATGCGTATTCCATGCCTTCGCGGCTGGTCCAGACGTTCTTGCAGGTGATCGAGCACGTGTGGCAACCGATGCACTTGTCCAGGTTCAGCACCATGCCGATCTGTGAGCGAATTTTCATCTCAGTTCTCCTCGATATCGGTCGGCAATGGGCGCGGCAGGTCATCGCCGCTGGAGCCATCGAGCCAATCCACCTTGGCCATCTTGCGCACCACGACGAATTCGTCGCGGTTGCAGCCCACGGTGCCGTAATAGTTGAAGCCGTAGGCCTGCTGGGCATAGCCGCCGATCATGTGGGTCGGCTTGAGCACCACCCGGGTCACGGAGTTGTGGTGCCCGCCACGGGTCTTGGTGGTTTCGGAACCGGGCAGGTTCACGATCCGTTCCTGGGCGTGGTACATCATCACCATGCCCTCCTTGACCCGCTGGCTGACCACTGCGCGGGCGGTCACGGCGCCGTTGATGTTGAAGCACTCGATCCAGTCGTTGTCCTCGATGCCGGCGCGCTGTGCGTCGATCTCCGAGAGCCAGACAATCGGCCCGCCACGGCTCAAGGTGAGCATCAGCAGGTTGTCGCTGTAGGTGCTGTGGATGCCCCATTTCTGGTGCGGGGTGATCCAGTTCAGGACGATCTCGGTGTGGCCGTTGCTGCGCTTGTCCTTGACGCCGGCGATGGTCTGGGTGTTGACCGGTGGGCGGTAGCTCATCAACTGCTCGCCGAAGGCCTGCATCCACGGGTGATCCTGGTAGAACTGCTGGCGGCCGGTGATGGTGCGCCATGGGATTGGTGTAGCCGGCGTTGTAGCTCACGTGTTCGTCTTCCAGGCCCGACCAGGTGGGGCTGGAGATGATCTTGCGCGGCTGCGCCTGGATATCGCGGAAGCGGATCGCCTCGTGGGCCTTGGGCAGCGCCAGGTGGCTGTGGTCGATGCCGGTGAACTGCGACAGTGCGGCCCAGGCCTTGACCGCCACATGGCCGTTGGTTTCCGGGGCCAGGGACAGGATCACTTCGGCGGCGTCGATGGCGGTGTCGATTTTCGGCCGGCCCTTGCTGATGCCTTCATCGCCTTCGCGGTAGTTCAGTTCACCGAGAAATTTCACCTCGTCATCGGTGTTCCAGTTGATGCCCTTGCCGCCGTTGCCGAATTTTTCCAGCAAGGGGCCGAGCGAGGAGAACTGCTTGTAGATGTTCGGGTAGTCGCGTTCCACCACATGGATGTTGGGCGCGTTCTTGCCCGGTTGCGGCGCCACGCCGGCGGTTTTCCAGTCGGTGCCGCCAAAAGGCTGGGCCAGTTCGCCGACGCTGTCGTGCAACAGCGGCACGGTCACCAGGTCTTGCTCGACGCCCAGGTGGCCGTCGGTCATGGCCGAAAACGCCTTGGCGATGCCTTTGTAGATTTCCCAGTCCGAACGCGATTCCCACGCCGGGTCGATGGCGGCCGACAGCGGGTGGATGAAGGGGTGCATGTCGGAGGTGTTCATGTCGTCTTTTTCGTACCAGGTCGCCGTGGGCAGCACGATGTCGGAGTACATGCAGGTGGACGACATGCGAAAGTCCAGGGTGGTCACCAGGTCGAGCTTGCCGATGGCGCCCTCCTCGACCCATTCGGCCTCGGTGGGCGTGCAGTCGCCGACCTTGCCGCTGTCTTCGTTCATCACCCCGTTCTTGGTGCCCAGCAGGTACTTGAGCATGTACTCGTGGCCCTTGCCCGAGGAGCCCAGCAGGTTGGAGCGCCACACAAACATATTGCGCGGGAAGTTCACCGGGTTGTCCGGTTGCTCGCAGGCAAAGCGCAGGCTGCCGTCCTGCCAGGACTTGACCACGTAATCCTTGGGCGCCATGCCGGCCGCGGCCGCGTCACGGCATACGTGCAGCGGGTTCATGTTCAGTTGCGGCGCGCTGGGCAACCAGCCGGCGCGTTCGGCGCGGATGTTGTAGTCCAGGGCGTGTTGGGGGAACTGCGACTTGTCGGCCAGGGGCGAGAGCACGTCGTGCATGTTCATTTTTTCGTGGCGCCACTGGGAGCTGTGGCCGTAGAAGAAACTGGTGCCGTTCATCTGCCGTGGCGGGCGGTTCCAGTCCAGGCCGAAGGCCAGGGGCAGCCAGCCACATTGCGGGCGCAGTTTTTCCTGGCCCACGTAGTGGGCCCAGCCGCCGCCGGTCTGGCCGACGCAGCCGCAGAGCATGAGCATGTTGATGAGGCCACGGTAGTTCATGTCCATGTGGTACCAGTGGTTCATCGCCGCGCCGACGATAATCATCGAGCGGCCTCGGGTCTTGTCGGCGTTGTCGGCGAACTCACGGGCGATCTGGATGGCTTTCTCACGGCTCACGCCAGTGATCTGCTCCTGCCAGGCCGGCGTGCCGGGCACGCTGGCATCGTTGTAGTCGCGGGCCACGTTGGCGCCGCCCAGGCCACGGTCGATGGCCAGGTTGGCGGCCGACAGGTCGAACACCGTGGCCACCTTGACCTGGCTGCCATCGGCCAGGGTCAGGTTGTGCACCGGCACGCGGCGGTACTGCACCGCATCGCCCGCCACGTGCTGGAAGTAGTCCTGCACTTCGCCGGCGAAATAGGGGAAGCCCACTTCGGCCACATCGGCGCCGATCAGGCTCAGTTTGAGGTCGATTTCACGGCCTTCGCCGCCCTCGCGCGGCAGGATGTTCCACTTGCCCTTCTCGCCCCAGCGGTAGCCGATGGAGCCTTGCGGCGACACCAGTTCGCCGCTTGCGTCCATGGCGATGGTTTTCCACTCGGGGTTGTTCTCCTGGCCCAGGTTGTCGGCCAGGTCCGAGGCGCGCAGGAAGCGGTCGGGCTGGTAACCGGCACCCGGGGCGAAACCGGTCATGGGCTTGAGCAGCACCAGCACCGGCAAGTCCGTGAAGCGCTTGGCGTAATCGGTGAAGTACGCGCTCGGTTTGTCCAGGTGGAATTCTTTGAAGATCACATGGTTGAAAGCCTGGGCCAGGGCGGCGTCGGTGCCCTGCTTGGGGTTGAGCCACAGGTCGGTGAGCTTGGCCACTTCCGAGTAGTCGGGGGTGATGGCCACGGTCTTGGTGCCCTTGTAGCGCACCTCAGTGAAGAAGTGTGCATCCGGGGTACGGGTCTGCGGGACGTTGGAGCCCCAGGCAATGATGTAGTTGGAGTTGTACCAGTCGGCCGATTCCGGCACGTCGGTCTGCTCGCCCCAAACCATGGGGGACGCGGGCGGCAGGTCGCAGTACCAGTCGTAGAAACTCAGGCACACGCCGCCGATCAGCGACAGGTAACGCGAGCCGGCGGCGTAGCTGACCATGGACATGGCCGGGATCGGCGAGAAGCCCACCACCCGGTCAGGGCCGAATTCCTTGACGGTGTAGACGTTGGCGGCGGCGATGATTTCGTTGACTTCGTCCCAGTTGGAACGGATGAAGCCACCCATGCCGCGCTTGCTTTTATAGGACTCGGCCTTGGCCTTGTCCTCGACGATGCTTGCCCAGGCTTCCACCGGTTTCATGGTCAGCCGTGCTTCGCGCCACAGCTTGAGCAGGGGCTTGCGGATTTTCGGGTACTTGAGCCGGTTGGCGCTGTAGATGTACCAGCTGTAGCTGGCGCCACGGGGGCAGCCGCGCGGTTCGTGGTTGGGCAGGTCGTTGCGCGTGCGCGGGTAGTCGGTCTGCTGGGTTTCCCAGGTAATCAGGCCGTTTTTCACATAGATCTTCCACGAGCACGAGCCGGTGCAGTTCACCCCATGGGTGGAACGCACGATCTTGTCGTACTGCCAGCGCGAACGGTAGACGTTCTCCCAGTCGCGGGACTCCTGGCGGGTCTCGCCGTGACCATCGGAGAATTCGCCTTGCTTACGCTTGAAAAACCGCAGTTGGTCCAATAGATGACTCATGTCGCTTTCCTCTCAGGCTTGCTGCGGGGTTCTGTGCCCCGCCCACGCAATGGTTGGATTCGGGTCGGTTAGCAGGGGGTCTGCGCACCCTTGCGGGCGTACCACCACCAGGTCACGGCAATGCAACTCAGGTAGAAGCCGACGAACATGTAGAAGGCCGCCTCCGGGCCGCCGGTCAGGGCCATGGAGCTGCCGAAGGTCTTAGGAATGAAAAACGCACCGAAGGCGCCCATGGCGGAGCTGAAGCCCAGCACCGCGGCCGACTCCTTGCCGGCGTTGCGCAGCGCTTGCTCGCGCGCGGCGGGCGGTTGGCCGGCGCTGGCCTTTTCGTGGAGGGTGCGAAAAATCACCGGGATCATGCGAAAGGTCGAACCGTTGCCCACCCCGGTGGTGATGAACAGCAGCATGAACATGCCCAGGAACCCGTAGAAGTTGCCGCCCTGGCCGTTGTGCGGCAAAAAGTGCAGCACGCCGAACACCATCACGATCATCAACACGAAGTTCCACAGGGTCACGCGGGCGCCGCCCAGTTTGTCCGCCAGCCAGCCGCCCAGCGGCCGCACGAGGGCACCGACCAGGGGGCCGAGGAAGGCGAATTTGAGCGCGATCACGTCCGGGAACGAGGTTTTGATAAGCAGCGGGAACGCCGCCGAAAAACCGATGAACGAACCGAAGGTGGCCAGGTACAGCCAGCACATCAGCCAGTTGTGCTTGCGCTTGAAGATCACCGCTTGCTCGCTGAACGAAGCGCGGGCGCTGGACAGGTCGTTCATGCCGAACCAGGCGATCAGGGTTACAGCGATGATGAATGGCACCCAGATGAAACCGGCGTTCTGCAACCACAATTGGCTACCGTCGGCCAGCACTTGCGGGTTGCCGCCAATGAAGCCGAACACACCGAAGGTAATCACCAGCGGCACGCAGAACTGCATCACCGACACCCCCAGGTTACCCAGGCCGGCGTTCAGGCCCAGGGCCGTGCCTTG
>RCMZ01000408.1_pt1 | contig 24105 bp, 23 predicted proteins | sample 2041141 | NCBI WGS metagenome assembly RCMZ01 (sample SAMN09708263, study PRJNA481090) | Wastewater metagenome, whole genome shotgun sequencing project. | biome: sewage; isolation source: Davis station wastewater (DW) | place: Antarctica: Davis Station | collected 2010-03-01
CATCTCGCGCCAGCGGCTGCGGAATTTGGCGCGCGCGTCGTCGTCCATGGGGAACTCGCGCCCGGGCAGCAGGCGCACCTCGGGCACGGGGTACAGGCTGCGCTGGCTATCGGGGTCGAAGGTGCGGATGCTGTCGATCTCATCGTCAAACAAATCCACCCGGTAGGGCACCAGCGACCCCATAGGGAACAGGTCGATCAGCCCGCCGCGCACCGCGTATTCGCCGGGGCTGACCACCTGCGACACATGGCTGTAGCCCGCCAGCGTGAGCTGGGCCTTGAACTTGGCCTCGTCGAGCTTTTGCTTGACCTGAAAGTGGAACGTATAACCCGCCAGGAACGAGGGCGGCGCAAGCCGGTACAGCGCTGTGGTGGCTGGCACGATCACCACGTCCGCCTCGCCCTGGCTGATACGCCACAGCGTGGCCAGCCGCTCGCTGATCAGGTCCTGGTGGGGTGAGAAAGTGTCGTAGGGCAGCGTCTCCCAGTCGGGGAACAGCGCGCAGCGCAGCGCGGGCGCAAAGAACGCCATTTCCTCGATGAGGCGCTGCGCGTCGGTGGCATCGGCCGTGACGATGGCGGTGGTGCGGCCGCCTGCCTTGTCGCGTTCGGCCAGGCGGGCCAGCAGTAGGGAGTCGGCGCTGCCCACGGGGCGGGGCAGGGTAAAACGTTTTCCGGGGGAGAGTTTGGGCAGTTCCATGCGGACGGTGTCGTCTGGGCCCGCCCCATCCCCTGGGGCGCGAAACGCGCACGGGCTGGATGGGAGGGCAGCAGGAGATTTTAGAATGAGCGACCCATGACTGCTTCTTTGTTGAACCCTCCGCTTGCCCCTTTGTCCGCTCACGGGCGTTTTTGGGCCCTGGTGCCCTGTGCGGGCATTGGTTCGCGCGCGATAGGAGCTCCTGCAGGACCGGCCACCGTGCCGCTGATACCAGCGGCCTCCACACCCCCATCAGAAGAGAGCGCGGCGCAGTCAGGTTCTACGGTGGGGGTGTTTTCAGCAGCCGGTGCGGTGGCAAGCGTGCCCAGCGCACCTTTGCCCAAGCAGTACCACCCGGTAGCGGGGCATCCTATGGTGTTGCACACGCTGGCGGCTTTTGCGGGGGTGGCGCGTCTGCAGGGCACGCTGGTGGCGGTGGCGCCGGGCGACCATTTTCTGGCCGCACATGAGCACCCGGCTTTTTTTGTGGTCGAGTGTGGTGGCCTTACACGCGCCGACACGGTGCTGGGTGGCTTGCAGGCCCTGCTGGCGCGCGGCGCCCTGCGTGACGACTGGGTGCTGGTGCATGACGCAGCGCGGTGTTTGGTGACATCTGCGCAGATCGACGCGCTCATTGATCAGTGTGCGGGTGATACGGTGGGTGGGCTTTTGGCCCACAAGCTGGCCGATACGCTCAAGACATCCATCGATGGGCCGGGTGGTGTGCGAGTCGCCTCGACCATCGATCGCAGTGACAAGTGGCTGGCACAGACGCCGCAGATGTTCCGGCTGGGCCCTTTGATGGAGGCCATCGATAAGGTGGGCTCCAATGTGACGGACGAAGCCAGTGCCATGGAAGCCATGGGCTTGCACCCGCGCCTCGTGCCGGGGGGAGCGCAGAATTTCAAAGTGACGTATCCGGATGACTTTGCACTGGCCGCTGCCGTGCTGGCACAACGTGCACACGGCACCACATTGGATCGTTTTGGTGGCGAGCGTGGGCTGGTTTCGGCGACACCGGGCAAGGTGAAGCTGTTTTGACCCCCGTGGGGCCCTACGCGCTTGTCCGGCGGACGGCAACAACAAACGGCAACATTGCAAGGCAATAGGATGAATTTCAGAATAGGCGAAGGCTGGGATGTGCATGCACTGGTGCCGGGCCGCAGGTTGGTGATCGGTGGTGTGGACATTAGCCATCCGATGGGTTTGCTCGGGCATTCGGATGCCGATGTGCTGCTGCATGCCATCACCGATGCCTTGCTGGGTGCCGCAGCGCTGGGGGATATTGGCAGCCATTTCCCGGACACCGATGCCCGGTTTCGCGGGGCCGACTCAGGGGTCTTGTTGGCCGAGGCTACACGCCGCGTGCGTGCTGCCGGTTTTGAAGTCGGCAACATCGACAGCACTGTGGTCGCTCAGGCGCCCCGCCTGGCCTCACACATTGCGGATATGCGTATTGCGATTGCGCGCGCGGTGGGCGTGACGCAAGCGCAGGTGAACGTCAAGGCCAAGACGGCCGAGCGCCTCGGGCCTGTGGGGCAGGGCCTGGCGATGGAGGCGCGAGCGACAGCGTTGATCTATGCGATAGCGTAGAAGAAGCCGTCGCCGCACGGTGAGAGGCAAGAGCCCTGGCCATGATGCCTACCCGGTACAGGGGGGGCGGTCATTCAGGCAACGCGGTCCTCTGAGCGGCGGCGGGGCAGCTGGCGTTTGATGGACGGACGCTGCAGGCGCTGCTTGGGGTCTGCGCCTTCGGGAAGGTCCGTGGCGCGTTGCAGTTGCAGGTGCGCCACCAGCCCACCCGTGCTGGAGTTTGCCAGTGCAAAAATTCCCCCCATGCGTTGCACCGTTTTATCGACGATGGACAAGCCCAGACCCGCCCCGGCGGCAGCGGTGCGCGCGGAGTCGCCCCGAAAAAACGGTTTGGTCAGGTTGGATAGTTGCTCGGGCGGCACGCCTGCTCCGTGGTCGCGCAGCTTGATCAGTACCCAGTTCTCGCGGCTTTTGGCGACGATGTCGACGCTGGTGATCCCGGTGTCCTCGGTCTTGCCATAACGCCTGGCGTTTTCGAGCAGGTTGGAGATAACGCGCGCAAGCTCGACCTCGTCCGCCAGCACATTCACGTCTTCGGGCACCGACATGGTGATCTGCAACTCGCGATGGTCCTGCACGGCATAGACGCACGAGGACACCACGGCACTCAGATTGACCGGCGTCAGGGTGACGTGATCCGGCCGCGCATAGTCCAGAAACTTGTCGATGGTGGCGTCCAGTTGCACGATGTCGGCCACCATGTGTTCGCGGGCGACCTCATCGTTCACACTCATCTCGGTTTCCAGCCTCAGGCGCGCCAACGGCGTGCGCAAGTCGTGTGAAATGCCGGCCAACATCACCGCGCGGTCCTGTTCGAGTTTTGCGAGTTTCTGTGCCATGCGATTAAAGCCAATGTTGACCTCGCGGATCTCGCTGGTCACGGCTTCTTCGTCCAGGTGGCTTGCAGCAAAGTCGCCATCCTTGACCCGGTTGGCTGCGTAAGAAAGCTGTTTGAGTGGCCGATTGATCAATCTTGCAATGGCGGCAGCACCTGCCAGCGACAGTGCAGCCGCGGTGATCAGCCAGATCAGCCACGTGCGTCCGCCGGCCGGGCTAAAGCGCGAGCTGTCCATCAGCAGCCAGTTGGGATCGCCGTTGATATTGAACCCGACCCACAGCCCACTTTCACCATTGACGCTTTCGGCCACGATCGTATCCGGCCCCAGGCGCCGGGTCAGCTCATCAGTAAGGCGGTTTCCCAGGGCCGTGGGCGACATCACCTCAAACTGGTCTTTGGGCTCGCGCGGGAGAATCCGCACCCCCTCCTGGTCTGCCATGGTTTTGATCAGAGACACGCGTGCGATGGCGTCGGAGTGCACAAGTGCAGCCCGGCTCAGGTTGACCAACGATGCCAACTGCTGCGCCGTTTGTATCGTCCGGGGTTCAAACTCCAGCGCGCGTAGCGTTTGCAGCCACGCCAGGATACTGCCCACCAGCAGCAACGCGAGCAGAAAAAAAGTGCGCCAGAAGAGATTCAAGCCCACACGGGCGCGCTGCTCACGCGCCCTGCGGATCGCTTCAAGTGGCGCGGGGCTTGTGGCGTCGGAGGGGGCGGTCGCCTCCCTTCGGCCAGAAGACCTGCGCTTGCCCTCGGGTTTTTGCATGGAGATCAGTTGGTTCCGTCCGGCACGAACACATAACCCACGCCCCACACGGTCTGGATGTAACGCGGTGCGGCCGCATCTATCTCCACCAATTTGCGCAGGCGCGAAACCTGCACATCCAGGCTCCGGTCAAAGGGTTCGAACTCGCGGCCCCGGGCCAGCAGGGCCAGTTTTTCGCGCGACAGCGGCTGGCGGGGGTGGCGGACCAGGGCTTTGAGCATGGCAAATTCGCCGGTGGTCAGGGGGAGCTCTTCGCCATTGCGGTGCAGCGCACGTGTGCCCAGGTCGAAGGTGAACGGGCCAAAGGTGACCACCTCGTTGTCTCCGGACGGTGCGCCAGGCGCTTCCTGTGCGGGGCGGCGGCGCAGCACGGCGTGAATGCGGGCCAGCAGTTCGCGTGGATTGAACGGTTTGCCCAGGTAGTCATCGGCACCCACTTCCAGGCCTACGATGCGGTCCACGTCCTCGCCTTTGGCGGTGAGCATGATGATCGGTGTGCGGTCATTGGCAGCGCGCAGGCGGCGGCAGATCGACAAGCCGTCTTCGCCAGGCATCATCAAGTCCAGCACGATGATGTCCACTGTCTCGCGCAATAGCAGGCGGTTCAGCGCTTTTCCATCTTCCGCGACCATGACTTCAAAACCTTCTTGTGTCAGGTAGCGACGCAGCAAATCACGGATTCGGGCATCGTCGTCCACCACGAGAACTTTGTCGGTGCGGTTGGTTGTTGTGGCCATGTTGATCTCAAGTCCAATTTGTAACAGAGCCGATTCTGACCACTTGGGGCGCCGAAGTTCGGGTTTTGGCGGTGGGTTTGACCAACTGTTACAAGTTTTGCGAGGCGTGGCAAGCTGTGTCTATCGGCTGGTCCAAAGGGTATTACGCATGCGGTTAAGGTGTGAGCCCGCGCCGCCCGAGAGAAGGGATCGATCCGATATGAAGGAAATTTTTGCCATGAAACTGAAGACCTCACTGATTGCTGCAACCGCTGTGCTGGCTTGTGCCGGCACGGTTTTCGCCCAAACCGCCCCGGTCTCCGAGCCACGGAATGTGGTCCAGTTGACGGCCACCGGAACGGTGGAAGTTCAGCAGGACCTGCTGGTGCTCAATCTGGCGACTAGCAAAGAGGCTGTTGATGCCGCCACGGTGCAAAGCCAGCTCAAGCAGGCACTGGATGCCGCCTTGACAGAAGCCAAGCGCAACGCGCAACCCGGGCAGTTGGATGTTCGCACGGGCCCTTTTGGCCTTTATCCGCGCTATGGCAAGGACGGCAAGATCAATGGCTGGCAAGGCCGGGCCGAATTGGTGCTGGAGGGCAGAGACTTTGCCCGCATCACAGCAGCGGCGGGCAAGATCCAGACGCTGGCCATCAACCAAGTGGCATTTGGCTTGTCGCGCGAAGCCCGCGCAAAGGTGGAGGGAGAGGCGCAAACGCAAGCCATCGAGCAGTTCAAGGCACGGGCGTCCGAGCTGGCCAAAGGCTTTGGCTTCAGCAACTACAGCCTGCGTGAGGTGTCGGTGAACAGCAATGAAATGATGCCTGGCCCCCGCCCGCGCATGATGGCCGCTGAAGCGAAGATGGGCTCTTACTCCGACTCTGCCGTACCGGTAGAGGCAGGCAAGGCGCAGGTCATCGTGAACGTCTCGGGCTCCGTGCAGATGCGGTGAGCGCTTGCAGGGCGGTTGCCCTGCATTTTTTGATCAAAATGGCTCCTTGCGCTTTGTTCATAAGCGCAGCAAGCTATTAAAAAGAGAGCGATTTGGGTGGCTCCATCCATCCATTTGTCTGGATGGAGCTGTGCGCGTGATGGTCTTGCGGGAACTGGGCAATGCGCTGCGTCGCTTCCCCTGTGCTTGTGTGGTTGCTGGCGTTGGCGTTATTGAGCCGCCCAGCCTCCATCCATGTTCCAGGCCGCGCCGCGCACATTGTTGGCGGCGGGTGAGCAGAAGAAAACTGCCAGCTCGCCCAATTCTTCCGGGGTGGTGAACTGCATCGAAGGTTCTTTTTCGCCCAGCAAGAGTTTCTTGGCCTCGTCGTTCGAGATGCCATGCTCTGCTGCCTTGGCGTCAACCTGTTTTTGCACCAATGGCGTAAGCACCCAGCCCGGGCAGATGGCGTTGCAGGTGACGCCGGTCGTCGCGTTTTCGAGTGCGATGACCTTGGTCAAGCCCACGATGCCATGTTTGGCTGCAACGTAAGCGGATTTTTGTGCGGAGCCTACCAGCCCGTGCACCGATGCCACGTTGATGATGCGGCCCCAGTTGGCGCTTTGCATGGCCGGCAGAGCCAGCCGTGAGGTGTGAAAGGCGCTGCTCAGGTTGATGGCAATGACCGCATCCCAGCGCTCCACGGGGAAGTCCTGCACGTTGGCGACATGCTGGATGCCCGCGTTATTGACCAGAATATCCACACGCCCGAACTGGGAGGCGCTGTATTTCAGCATGTCTTCAATGTCTGCAGCGCGGCTCATGTCGGCGCCGTGATAAGCGACTTGCGCGCCGGTCGCTGCGCCCGCTTCCAGTATCTCGGCGCGCGGGCCGTCTACGTCGCCAAAGCCGTTGAGCACGATGTTGGCGCCTTGGCGGGCCAATGCCTTCGCGATTCCAAGACCAATGCCACTGGTGGATCCTGTGACGAGTGCAGTTTTGCCGTTCAGCATGAGAGTCTCTCCGAATGAATTACGATGCAATACGAGGGAAGCCGGGTATGCCTTGCACATCAAAGTGTGCCGACTTTCGCAAGCATTATCGAGCGCTGATCCCGGATTCCGCACCCATGATTGAACCTACGCTGAACTACGTACTGTGCCCTGGCCCTGCCGCACAGAGCACTTTACCGGTCAATCCGACCCTTGCGCCTGCGCCCCACGGACAGCACCGGATGGCCTACTGGGAATGGAACGCCACGGACAACCCATCGCATCCTCACGTGGTCATTTGCGTGCATGGACTGTCGCGCCAGGGGCGCGACTTTGACACGCTGGCGCGGTCGCTCAGCCGCCATGCCCGGGTGATTTGCCCAGATGTCGTGGGGCGTGGTCAAAGCGATTGGCTGGCTGATCCCTTGGGATACCAGATACCGCAGTACGCGGCTGACATGCTGGCATTGCTGGCGCAGGTGCATCGAGCGGCGCCCATCGCCTCGCTCGACTGGGTGGGGACCAGCATGGGCGGGTTGATTGGTATGGCTGTGGCCGGCCAAGCGGGCCTGCCGCTCCCCACGGCAGTGCGTCGGCTGGTGCTGAACGATGTGGGGCCCGTCATCCAGTGGGATGCGCTGCAGCGCATCGGTCAATATCTGGGCCAGCAGGTGCGTCTTGAGTCGTTGCAACAGGCCGCAGATGCCCTGTGGGCAGTCTCAACCAGTTTCGGTCCCCATACCCCCGCACAGTGGCTGGAGCTGTCGCGTGCGATGGTGCGGCCGCTGCCCGACGGCGGCTTTGCGCTGCACTATGACCCCCTGATTGCCGTGCCTTTCAAAAGTCTGACACAAGCGTCGGCGACAGCGGCCGAGGCTACGTTGTGGCAACTGTATGACCACATCACGGCACGCACCCTGCTGCTGCGTGGCGCTCAGTCCGACCTGCTGTCGCGCGAGACGGCGCAGGCCATGGCATTGCGAGGCCCGCATGCACACGTGGTCGAGTTTGATGGGGTGGGGCATGCGCCTACGCTTGTGGCGGTAGACCAGGTGGCTGCCGTGACCGAATTTTTGCTGCCATCCCAAGGTGTTGTGACCGGATGAAAACCTATCCCCCCGCACAGGCGCCAGCAGCCCCCCAAGTCGATGTTGTTCCACAGCTCATCGCTGCAACGGCCCACACGCTGCCCGAGCAAGTGAACGCGTTGGTGCGTGCGCGCACGTTTGCCGAGCCGCTGATGGCAGGCGAGACCCTTGACTCTGGTGAGAACACGCTCGCGCATGCCGATGCAGTGGCCGCCATTCTCAAGGGCATTGGTGGCTCGGAAGCCATGCAGGCTGCGAGTTATCTGGTGCATGCGTGTATTCACCTCAACAAGCCCGAGGAGGTCATCGCTAAAGCCTTTGGCGCCAACTTTGCAGCGCTGGCTGTTGAAACCACCAAGCTGATGCGTGTGCAGCTGCAGGCGCGTGGCGCACAGCAACTCGATGATCCTGCCATCCAGACGGAAAACGTGCGCAAGATGCTGCTCGCGTTTTCTCGCGACCTGCGGGTGGTGATGTTGCGCCTGGCTTCTCGCCTGCAAACACTGCGGTTTCATGCCGCCACCAAGCGTCCCGTGTCGCCCAGCCTCGCCCGTGAATCGCTGGAGGTGTTTGCTCCCCTGGCCAATCGCCTGGGTATCTGGCAGGTGAAGTGGGAACTGGAAGATCTGTCGTTCCGTTTTCTGGAGCCCGACACCTACAAAGAAGTGGCGCGACTGCTCGATGAGAAGCGCGGCGAGCGCGAAATGTACATGGAGCAGCTGCGCGGGCGGCTGGAGTCGGATTTGCGTGGGCGCAGCATCAGCGCAAGTGTTCAGGGGCGCCCCAAACACATCTACAGCATCGTCAAGAAGATGCGTGGCAAGTCGCTCAACTTTGACCAGGTGTTTGACATCCGTGCGCTTCGGGTCGTGGTTCCGACGGTGAAAGACTGCTATGCGGCGCTCAGTTGGGTGCACGAACAGTTTGCGCCCATCGTGGAGGAGTTTGACGACTACATCGCTCGCCCCAAACCCAATGGCTACCAGTCACTGCATACCGTCGTGCGAGACGATCACGGCAAACCCATCGAGATCCAGATCCGCACCCAGGCCATGCATGAGCACGCAGAGCATGGCGTTGCGGCGCACTGGGCTTACAAGGAGGCGGGCAGCAAGGGGTACGCGGGTGTTTCTGCGGCTGGGGAATACGACTCGAAGATTGCGGTGCTGCGCCAGCTGCTCGCGTGGGAGCGTGATCTGGTGGGCGCGTCTGCGCACCGGGGGCTTTTTGAAGACCGCATTTATGTGCTGACACCCGATGCGGCGGTCGTGGAACTGCCGCAGGGCGCCACGCCGGTGGACTTCGCATACACCGTGCACACCAGCCTGGGGCACCGTTGCCGTGGCGCGAAGGTGGATGGTTCCATGGTGCCTCTGAACACCGCCTTGCAAAACGGGCAAACGGTGGAGATATCCACTGTGAAAGAAGGCCGGCCTTCGCGGGACTGGCTCAACGCCGAGCTGGGTTACCTCGTCAGTAACCGTGCGAAAGCCAAGGTGCGTGCCTGGTTTAACGCCCAGGCCAACCACGAAACGGTGGCCCGTGGCCGCGAAGCGGTAGAAAAGCTTTTGCAGCGCGAGGGCAAGACGGCCGTGAAGCTGGATGATCTGGCGGTTCAGCTGGGCTTCAAGTCTGCCGATGCGTTGTTTGAAGTGGTGGGTAAGGACGAGTTCTCGTTGCGCAATATCGAAACAGTGTTGCGTCCTCCCGAGCCTGTCGTTGCGCCCGATGATTTTTTGTTGCTCAAAAAAACCCGAAGCAACGATTCGGCATCCAAAGGCGCTGTGCTCGTGGTGGGCATCGACTCGTTGCTGACCCAGTTGGCCAAATGTTGCAAACCGGCGCCACCGGACGCGATCAGGGGATTTGTCACACGTGGCAAAGGAGTGAGCGTGCATCGCGCCGATTGCAGCAATTTCCGCGAAATGGCTGTGCGCAACGGTGAGCGCGTCATTGAGGTCGAATGGGGTGCTCCAAAGCAGGCAGCCTATGCGGCGGTATATCCCGTGGATGTGGCTGTGGAGGCTGCCGACCGACAGGGGCTGCTGCGCGACATCTCGGAGGTATTCGCTCGCGAGAAAACCAATGTGATCGGCGTGCAGACCCAGTCCGTCAAAGGCACTGCTTGGATGACTTTCACGGTGGAGGTCGCAGATTCCGGGCGCCTGAACAAGGTGTTGGGAATTGTTGCCAGCGTGGTTGGTGTGCGATCTGCACGCCGCCGCTGAGAGGGAAAAGTCACCCCGCGTGGATTTTTATTGAAATTTCCTGAGGCGTGATAATTTTTTGTATATAATCGTAGGCTAGACAACGACAGGCGCGTAGCTCAGCTGGTTAGAGCACCACCTTGACATGGTGGGGGTCGTTGGTTCGAGTCCAATCGCGCCTACCAAGTTTTCCCTCTGAAAGAAACCAGCTTTCAGAATTTCGGGGAACTCTTGGGAAACTTTTAAAGTTCTACTCAGATTAAGCCGCCTTATTTTTGGCGGCTTTTTCGTTTCTGAGTGCTGCCTCCAGCTTCGCCTTTTCCCTCCCACGGTCGGCGCCGTCGATCCACTTTGCATAGACGCTGAAAAGCATCTTCGCGTTCTTGTGTCCCATCTGACGGGCAATGTATGCAGGGTTCACCCCGGCGGCCAAGGCGTTAGCGGCGTAGGTGTGCCGGGTCTGATATGCCCGGCGGCGCCTGATGCCAAGGCGGCGGAGGGTTGGCGTCCAGTAGTGATCGCGTTGACTGCGCTCGTCGTGCCAGGCCCGGTTTGTCACGGGGTTCTGGAAGATTGCCGCATCCTGACCGCCCATGAACGTCCAGGGCTTCATGGCCTGCAGCGCCGCGACGGCGCGGGCCACGAGGTCTACGTCCCGGGCGTTGTAGGTTTTCAGTGCCTTTTCTTCGCCAGCCGTGCGTGCACGCTCCACTCGTACGGTCTCATGGTTCCAGTCCACGTCGCCCCACCGCAGTGCGATCAGCTCTTCTGGCCGCATGCCTGTGAGGAAAGCGAACTCGAAGTAGGCATGGACGCGCGGGTCGTAGCGTTCGGACATTTCACCCATGATGCGCTCCATCTCGCCGATGGACAGCGGGTCTGGGGATGCGGCTTGGTGCTTGCTGTTCTCTATCCCCTCCATGGGATTTTCTGTCTTCAGCTCGCGACCGGCCAGCACAAACACGCCGCGCAACGGGATCAGGTAATTGTTCAGCAGCTTCGCTGACTTCCACGGATAGGCTCCTACCTTGGCTGCCACCGTTGCGTGGGTGAGCTTCTCCATCGGCGCCTCGGCCCCGAGCAAGCTCTGCCAGATGGCCAGGGCGTTCTCGTACTGGCTGAGCGTGCGCTTGGCCAATCGGCCCTTCGTCTCCAGCCACATGGAGCACCATTGGCTGAAGTTCTTCTCCTCGGCCGCCGGTGCCATGCTGGCCGCCCGCGAGCTGTCCGGAAAGAAGCCGGCCAGCACGAATGCTTCGAGCCGGATCTTGTCGCGAATCTCTGCAGCAACACGGTGCGCATATTTCACATTGGCAGCGGTGGGAGCAACAGGCTTGCCGGCCACCGTGAGTGTCTCGCGACAGCGTTTCCCGTCGTGCACGAAAAACAGCCGAATGCTCTTCTCGCGGACCTCTACTCCGTTTCTAAAAGGCAAAGTCGACGCCCGGGAAGCCATCGCCAAGTTCAACGAGAAGAACCCGAACCGGCGGATTCAGCCGATGAAGCTCGCGCAGAGCGTGAACATGCGGCATAAGCGGATCCGGGAAGCGCAAGAGGGTGTGTACTTGCCGAGCGAGCGCCGGGAGGTGCTGGAGGCTGGGCGGTTTGCGACCGGAGACTGACAAGGCAATGTCATATTCCTAGCTATACTGTAGTTTTATCCAGTATTTCTAAAGGACTCGCCATGGAAGTAATCGAAACTCGCTACACCGTCGCTTTGTGTGACTTCCCCGGTCTGCCCGATAAAGATCGTATGGCGGCAGAGGCTCGCTACATCCGTGCGCTTGAGCGTCAGTTGGGCGGTGACGAAGTTGTTGAGCAGGCGCTGCGCACGGTACTGCGATTGGAGGAGTCTGATGGTGATGACGTTAATTCAGAGGACAAGGCAACGATGGGCCGTTGGACCAAGGCTGTAAATGCTGCTCGTCAGGCTGGCTATCAAGGCCTAGGCGAGGCCGAAGAGGCTTACTTTGAGGTCCGTCTGGCTTGAACCTGGGCCAGGAACCGCCATGTCTGCCGACCAGATCGTCCAAACCGCCCTTGCCATCCTTGGCCCGGCCGCAATCTGGCTCTCACAGAGCCGCACCATGCAGTTCCAGCGTTGGGCCTGCATCGTGGGACTGGTCAGTCAGCCGTTTTGGTTCTGGTCGGTGTGGAGCAGCGGGCAATGGGGCGTTGGCGTGGTGGCGGTGGTTTGCGCGCTGGCCTGGGTCAAAGGGTTGTGGGTTCACTGGCTGGCGCCGCGCCCGCCAGGTAGTGGAATGGCTACGCTCACGCTGCCACCTGAGAGCAATCTGAAATGATCGAGATGGGCACGAAAAACCACTTGGGCTGATGGTGAATTTTGACGCTCCCCTAAACTGATACGCATAAAAACCTTAGAGGAGCGGAGATGAGTTTGCGTCGTGTCTTGGTCGGCTTAGCTTTCTTGGCTGCTGCGAATGCGGCTCAAGCCATATACACAATCGATATTGACCAGAATGGCGCGGATGTCGTCATGACTGGCTCTGGCAAGATCAACACCAGTTCGATGGCCGTGCTGACAACCGTCGGGCAGTGTGCTACCGGCACCGGTTTTATCGCTTCCAACATTCTATGCCTTGGAATTGAAACTACTGCCGATCAATACAGCAATGTGCTCACCCCAAGCCTGGCTGGCTTTAGCACTGCGGCACAAGCCGGTACTACTTCATCAGGGCCCGCCATCTACATTCAAGGTGCTGATCTTTTCTTGCCGGTGGGGTATGTGTCTGAGGCTCCTATCTCGAACTCAATGACGTTCGCTGGCAAAACCCTCGCGGGAGTGGGCTTGACCGTCGGAACCAGGACGCTCTTCTTGCCCTCGGGTGACGAGATCGTCATCAACGTTGGGCAGGCGCCGCCCGTTGTTCCCGCCAAACCGGCCAGTATCCCAACGCTTAGTGAGTACGGATTGATGGCTACGGCATCAATCATGGCAATGCTGGGCATTGCTGCTATGAGGCGAAAGCGGGGCTGAGGGAAACCAACCCGACAGAATCGGGGAGCTTTCGCCGAATCAAGGCGCCGTGCCGTGTTCAGCGGGAAAATGGCCTTGAATGAGGTTCATGACATTTTGACCATCAATAGTTCCTTGCGCCCGATATCGTGCACAGGGGGGTCTTGCGTCACGACGACCGAAGCGGCTACAAAATATTCCAAAAATTATTCCGGCAGGGTCACAGCCTCCCGCCCGCCGTCCTGCCGTACTAGGGACGCGCCTGCTGCCCCAACCTGTACCACGGGCACGCCCGCCAGCGATCCTGGGTACACGTTGCCGGCCTCCGGCAGCATGGCAGTCAGGGACTCCCGGTGCTCTCGCTGGAACTGGCGGAACAGGTTAGGCCCGAGCTCAATGCGTGTTGGCATTCGTCGGCCCGCGCGTGGTTCCGAATAAATGACATCCACAAGAGCTGCAATGAAATTGGTCATCTGAACCTAATAGTGGGTCTAAATGAGTAGTGTCAGCAGGCTGTAAATGTCATTCTCCCGCAGTTGATACGCTCCAGCAAACTCTTCGGCACCTCATGGCGTGTTCGAGTCCCTGCGGCCTTGGAATCTGAGAAAACTGCTTGTGCCGCGTAACCTGCAAGGAGAGCAAATGGCAGAAAAATCGGTGATTTACATTTTCACCCGCGACGATAAGTCAATTTCAGGCTTTATGAGATCCAACAGGGCTTCTACCGATGCGATTGGCATGGTGGTTAACTGGTCTGCTTCCGCCGGTCGTTCCTGCCAAACCCTGCAAGATCAAGATGATTTGCTGATCGCAAAGTTGAGCTACCAAGAGGAGGGCGAGCAAGCTGCCGCTGACGACCTGAATCGTCGGTGTACCGAGCTAGGATTGAAGCGGGAGACCATCAACGAGCATCATGTAGACAAGCTCCGGGCCGCTGAATAAAGAGGCGAATATCCCCAACCAAGGTTGTGGTCGCAGAAAGATGCCGGGGAACTACCCAGGGAACTATTGGGGGATCGCTGTCGGTTTCTGATGGATTCGCCACTGGAGAAGACCGACACAGACCTGCCTAAATTCCCTAGCAAAGTGGTTCGAGTCCAATCGCGCCTACCAAGTTTTACTGAGAGAGACCAGCTCTCAGTTTTACAAAAAACTTGGTGTGGATTTTTAATAAATCCGCACATCATCAAACCGTCGAATTCGGCGGTTTTTTTGTTTTCTGAGGCAGTTTTTACGAATGTCTCTTCATGGCTGCAGCGTTGTGTGGATCGGCCCTTCATTTGCAAACTCCGGCATGCGTTCGGTAAGACATTGACCGCTGTCGCTGCCGCTTTATGGCTTGCCGTTTGCCTCAGCCGTTGGGGTGGTGCCGGGCACGCAGGTCCCTTTGTCGATGTGACCTCGCACCTTTGGTAGGCACTCCGGATATTCGCGCTGGATGAACGTGACGAGCGCCTCGCGAACGCGGCACCGCAAGTCAAACGCCAGCCCGGATGAACGCGCAGAAACCAATATTCGGATCTGAATGGTTCGTTCGGTCACATCGGTCAGTTGCAACACGCTCACGCGACGGTCCCATTCGGGGGCCGCTTCCAGTACGCGTTGTAGTTCGGCGCGCAGCGGGTCTAGGGGGAGTGCATAGTCGGCAAAAATGAAGACGGTGCCCAGAATTTCGGAGCTGGTGCGTGTCCAGTTTTGAAAAGGGTGCTCTATGAACCATTGCAGCGGAATGATCAGGCGCCGCTCATCCCAGATGCGCAGCACCACATAGGTGCTGGTGATTTCTTCCACCCGGCCCCACTCCCCTTCGATGATGAGCACGTCGTCGATACGGATGGGCTGGGCTAGTGCGATTTGCAGGCCCGCGATGATGTTGCTGAACACCGGGCGTGCTGCGATGCCTGCCACGATGCCCACCACGCCGGCAGATGCCAGCAGGCTGGCACCCACCTGCCGCGCACCCGGAAAAGTCATCAACATCATGGCTGTGCCAGCCATGATGACCCCCGTCATCGCGATGCGCGACAGCACGCGGGCTTGGGTGGCAATACGGCGGGCTGCGAGGTTGTCTTCGACGTCTGCTGGGTGCTGCGCAATGATGCCGTTGGCGAGTCCGCCGATGGCGGCAATCAGCAGCCAGCAGCCGCAGGCGATGACGGCCAGCCCATTGATATGGCGCACTGCATTGATGTAGCGCAGGTCATCGCTGGCAGCTTGCCAGACCAGTTGCAGTGCAATCATGGGCAGCAACACCCGCATGGCAGGGATGCAGCTTATGGCAACTGTGTGGGCCACGGGGATGGGGTGTGTGGCATGGCGTACAAGCACCGTAGCAACGCGATGGGCGGCAACAGCAATCAGCACTGCGACGATGGCGGCCAATGTTGTGACCATCCAGGGGGAGAGTTGAAGATCTATGGGCATGGACGGGGAGGCAGGCAAAGTGCGCACTGTCGCATTGGGGCATCAATGTGTCTGTCGGACAGCGTGCCGCATGTTCTTGAAGCCCTTTCATGTATCGATGCATCGCGCATCGGTGGGTCTTGGTGTTTTTACAGTCATTTGAAGAAGCGATTCGTCGAATCTGAGCAGTGAATTTACGTTCGGTGGAGTCTGCAGTGCGTCGCGCTGTGCACGCCATGGTGTGTCGTCTCAGGGTATTCCTTTGCCACTCGGACGGTGTGGTTTCCCTAGAATGTGTTGCAGTGCAATACATGGGTGTCTACCCGAGGAGTCCGTTGTGTCCGAACAGAAAAATGCGACGTCCAAGTCGGCGCAGCGTGTCATCAAGAAATATCCCAACCGCCGGCTGTATGACACAGACACGTCTACCTACATCACACTGGCCGAAGTGCGCCAGTTGGTGATGGCCAGCCAGCATGTGGTGGTGCGGGACGCCAAGACGGGCGAAGACCTCACCCGCAGCATCTTGCTGCAGATCATTCTGGAAGAAGAAGCGGGCGGTGCCCCGATGTTCACCGAAGCTGTGTTGGCCAACATCATTCGGTTTTATGGCCATGCCATGCAGGGCTTCATGGGTGCCTATCTGGAGAAAAACGTGCAGGCCTTCACCGACGTGCAGGCAAAGCTGGCCGAGCAGTCGCAAAGTGTCACTCCCGAGATGTGGGCGCAGTTCATGAACCTGCAGTCTCCTATGCTGAAGGGCATGATGGGCAACTATGTGGAGCAATCGCAGTCCATGCTGGCGCAGATGCAAGAGCAGATGCAAAAGCAGACAGAACAAATGCTGGGTGCGTTTGGCCTCAAAAGGTAATCGTGCGTAGCACGCGGGTGTACCCGACGAGGAGGAGGGGGTTCCCGCTTCGGGGTTTCTCCTGTTTGTGGCGCGCGCGTTTTACTCGCTGAAGGTCGCTGCAAACGTTTTGAGAGCAGGTCATCCCCCTGTTCAACGCCGGAACTGGGACAATACGGGGATATGAGCGAAGTACTGTCCCCCACAAAAACCCCCAAAGTCGGATTTGTCAGCCTGGGCTGCCCCAAGGCGCTGACCGATTCCGAACTCATCCTCACGCAGCTGAGCGCCGAGGGTTACGAAACATCCAAAACCTTCCAGGGTGCGGATCTGGTCATTGTCAACACCTGCGGGTTTATTGATGATGCCGTCAAGGAAAGCCTGGACACCATTGGTGAAGCCCTGGCTGAAAATGGCAAGGTCATCGTCACGGGTTGCCTGGGTGCGCGCGCAGGCGAGGACGGAGGCAACATGGTGCGGCAGATGCACCCCAGCGTGCTGGCCGTCACCGGCCCACATGCCACGCAAGAGGTGATGGATGCCGTCCATTTGAACCTCCCGAAGCCGCACGATCCCTTTATTGATCTGGTTCCTGGTAGTTTCGGCGTCGCTGGTATCAAGCTCACCCCCAAGCACTACGCCTATCTCAAAATCAGCGAGGGTTGCAACCACCGCTGCACTTTCTGCATCATCCCGTCGATGCGTGGTGATCTCGTATCGCGCCCCGTTGGGGATGTGCTCAGCGAAGCCAAGGCCTTGTTTGAAGGCGGTGTCAAGGAACTGCTGGTGATCAGCCAGGACACGTCTGCCTATGGCGTGGATGTGAAGTACCGCACCGGTTTTTGGGATGGCAAGCCCGTCAAGACCCGCATGCTGGAGCTGGTGCAGACCTTGGGTGAGATTGCTGAGCCCTACGGTGCCTGGGTGCGCCTGCATTATGTGTACCCCTACCCCAGCGTGGACGATGTCATCCCGCTCATGGCCACCGGTCGGATCTTGCCGTACCTGGACGTGCCGTTTCAGCACAGCCACCCCGACGTGCTCAAGCGCATGAAGCGCCCCGCCAGCGGCGAGCGCAACCTCGAACGTATTCAGCGCTGGCGCGAAGCTTGCCCTGAGTTGGTGATCCGCAGTACTTTCATCGCAGGTTTTCCAGGTGAAACCGAAGAAGAATTCCAGCACCTGCTTGATTTCGTGCGCGAAGCCCAGATCGACCGCGCCGGTTGTTTTGCCTACAGCGACGTAACAGGCGCTGCCGCCAATGAATTGCCCGGCATGCTGCCGGTCGAGGTGCGTGAAGAGCGACGCGCTCGTTTCATGGCTGTGGCCGAGGAAGTGTCGATTGCCAAGCTGCAGCGCCGCGTGGGCGCCACCATGCAGGTGCTGGTGGACTCTGCCCCTGGCCTGGGGCGCAAGGGCGGCGTGGGTCGCAGTTACGCCGATGCGCCCGAGATCGATGGCACCGTGCAACTGCTGCCGCCCGAAAAAATCAGCAAGACGATGAAGGTGGGCGAATTCACCAAGGCCCGCATCGTGGGGGTGCGTGGGCACGACCTGATCGCGCAGCCTTTCTAACAAAATCGGCTTGCCATCCGATGGTGGTGGGCGTGTGTTTGGCGGCGGTGGCTTCCACCCTCTGTGGAGGGTGGGGCCATTGAACAACACGCTTTAAAGCGCCGCGTTCAATGGTGCTGGTTGGTGTTGGTGTGACAACATAAAAAAAGGCTTCCCGAGGGAAGCCTTTTTGCTGTGCGTGCCACGAGCACGATCAAACGCGCTTGCGGTATTCGCCCGTACGGGTGTCGATTTCGATCTTGTCGCCTTGCGACACGAACAGTGGCACGGGCACTTCAAAGCCGGTCGCGATCTTGGCGGGCTTGAGCACCTTGCCGGACGTGTCGCCCTTGACGGCAGGTTCCGTCCAGGTGATTTCGCGCTCAACGCTGGTGGGCAGTTCAACGGAGATAGCCTTGCCGTCATAGAACACCACTTCGACGGTCATTCCGTCTTCCAGGTAGTTCAGGGAGTCGCCCATGTTTTCGGCTTCGACTTCGTACTGGTTGTACTCGGTGTCCATGCAGACGTACATCGGATCGGCAAAGTAAGAGTAGGTGCACTCTTTCTTGTCCAGGATCACGTTGTCGATCTTGTCGTCGGCCTTGAACACGTTTTCTGTGCCGAAGTTGCCGATCAGGCTCTTGAGCTTCATGCGCACGGTGGCTGCACCGCGGCCGCCGCGGGCGTATTCGGTCTTCAGGACAACCATGGGGTCCTTGCCGTGCATGATGACGTTGCCGGCGCGGATTTCTTGAGCGATTTTCATAGCATGTTGCTTGGGTTGGGGCCGCTCAACGCACGGGCTGGAAAACTGGCTGATAGATCAACTGGTTTGCCCTGCCGATGCATGTTCCGCGGCGGGAATGCGCGGTTTGGGGGCACTGAAGCGCCGCACCTGTTTTGCGCAAAGCCTCGGATTTTACCGTTTTTCGGCGACAAAGCCCAAAAGTTGTGCGACGAGGTTGTCTTGCGTCAGCAGACGTGTGCGCGCTGCCCGGATGCAGGCGGTCCACTCTGCCAGGGTGTGGTCGTCGGGCCACTGCAGCGGCGCTGTGTCCAGTCCGTTCCAGGTGGCGTGGAATTGCCGCAGCGACGCCGGGGCCTGCAGCCAGTCCAAAAATGCCCAGAGCTTGTCGTGGTGTGCGTTGTCGTGCTGCGGGTAGATGTGCCAGACCAGCGCCTGGCCCGCCCACAGCGCGCGCACCAGGGAGTCTTCGCCGCGCACGGCATTGAAGTCGCAAGCCCATAGCATTTCGTCGAACGCAGCTTGCGGGCGCGCTGGGAGGTATGAAATCGATAGCTGCTGGCGCTTGTCAGATAAGCGCTGTGGGCCGATTTGACCGGTATCTTCTGTCGACATCGCTCGCAGTGCTGCCTGTACGGCGGCGGCTGGGCGGCCCGGGGTGACGAGCAACTGGGTGGGCTGCTGTTCGCATTGCTGCAGTAACTGGGCCAGTGCCGGGGGCTCATAGCAAAAAAGCGACACCCAGCGGTGCCCCGGATGGTCGTCGCCCCCGCTCACGCCGAAGGACGCGGCGTGTGCAGCGCGCCAGGCGTGGCGGTCAAAGCGTGCCCGGCGCGCCATCAAGTCGGGTTCGCGCAGCAGCCCGCCAGTGGCTGGCGTGAAACCGGGGTAGAAGAACCAGCGTGTCCAGCCCGCAGCGGGGCCGGACGCGAGCAGCGAGGACAGCTTGTGGTGGCGCTCCACATAAGCTTCCGCCGACAGGTATTCCAGATTGATCCAGACAATTTTTGAATCTTTTGGGTGTTTTTGGCCTCTGGTGCTTGATTGGTAAGCGCTATAAGCTATGAATTGAGGAGCAATATCGCAGCCAAACGCCTCCACCATCACGTCGGGGGCGGGCTCCTCGGGGCCGGGTGGTGGTGCACCCCAGGCGCGCAGCTCAACCCCGGGACAGCCCGTCGGAGCCATCCACTGCAGGGGCGAGGCATCGTCCACCCACAGGCGAACGCGGTGGCCCCTGTCGGCCAGCTGCGCCACCAGGCGCCAGCACACCCCAATATCGCCAAAGTTGTCGATGACGCGACAGAACACGTCCCACTGGAGGGGGGGCAGCTCGCTGTGCAGTGGTGGGTTCATGGGTCTGTGCGTTGATGCGTTCGCGGATTCACGGGGCAAAAGGACAAAAGGACAAAAAGGCCAAGAGGCGAGGGGGCGAAGGGCTGCTTGGCGATCGGTTCGGTGCTCACACCGTGCGAAGGTGGTCTACCAGTAAACGGGACACGCTGGAGAGCGACTCTTCCGAGCGCACACACAGCGCCAGCTGACGGTGGGCCCACGGCTCATCCAGCGTGATGGGGCGCACCGCCAGCTGCCCCTGGTACAAGGCGGCGCTGCCGCGTGGCATCACACCGACCCCCAGGCCCGCATTCACCATGAGACACATGGCGTCGTAGCTGGTGACTTGAATGCGCAGGCGCAGCGGCAGCCCCGCCGCCGATGCCGCCTGTGCCAGCTGGTTGTTGATGGCACTGCCTGGGTGCGCGCCCACAAAATCAAACGGCAGCGCATCGGCCAGCCGCACTGTCTGGCGCTGCGCCAGCATGTGGCCCGTGGGCACCACCAGCACCAGCTCGTCCGTTCGATAGGGCAGCAGCGTGACGCGTTCTCCGTAGTGGCCCGCGTTCAAGATGCCGACATCGGCGGCGTTCTCTGCCACCGAGTGCGCGATGGCGCTGCTGATCTGTTCTTGCAGCCGCACGTCCACTTGGGGGTGCAGTGCCATGAAGCCCTGCAGTTGCGCGGGCAAAAATTGCGTGATGGCCGAGATGTTGGCCACCACCCGCACATGGCCGCGCACGCCCGCGCCGTATTCGCGCATCTGCGTCGCAATGCCATCGAGGTCATTGAGCACGCCGCGCGCCAGGTTCAGCAACGCAAAAGCGGCGGCGGTGGGCTCGGTGCCCTTGTTGCTGCGAATGAAGAGGTCCACGCACAACGCAGCCTCCAGATCGGCCAGGCGGCGGCTCACCGCCGAGGCGGCCAGGTGTTCGCGCGCGGCCGCTGCGGCGATGGTGTTTTCTTCCATCACGGCCACAAAAAGGCGCAGGGAGACGGGGTCGAGTTTCATGGGGTGTTGATCGTACCGCGCTGCCATGCCGGTTTGCGATGGCGGCCTGTTGCATGAGCGTTTTGCGCGCAGGTGGAGTCTGCGCATCATTCGCGCCAACAAGCTAGGCGTTCAAGCCCCCGCAGGAGACACACACTTCCATGGATTCCATTGCTTCCCCCGCTGCGCTGCAAGGCGTGCGCGTTATCGAAATGGGCCAGCTCATCGCCGGGCCCTTCTGCGGCAAAACGCTGGGCGAGTTTGGCGCCGACGTGGTCAAAATTGAAGCGCCGGAGACGGGTGACCCGCTGCGCAACTGGCGCCTCATCAAGGAGGGTACGTCGGTGTGGTGGCAGGTGCAGTCGCGCAACAAGCGCTCGGTGGCGCTGGACCTGCGGCAAAAGGAGGGGCAGGACATCGCTCGCCAGCTGATTGCAGAAGCCGATGTGCTGGTCGAGAACTTCCGTCCCGGCACGCTCGAAAGCTGGGGCATGTCGCCCGAAGAGTTGCACCAGCTCAACCCCGGCCTGGTGATGCTGCGCATCTCAGGTTACGGGCAGACCGGGCCGTACCGCGATTTGCCCGGCTTTGGCGCCATTGGCGAGGCCATGGGCGGCCTGCGCCACCTCACCGGCGAGCCCGGCCGTGTGCCGGTGCGCGTCGGTGTCTCGATTGGTGACACGCTGGCGGCGCTGCACGGCACCATCGGCGTGCTTACCGCGCTGTACCACCGCAAGGTCAACGGCGGCAAAGGCCAGGTGATTGACGTGGCGCTGCACGAAGCGGTGTTCAACGTGATGGAAAGCCTGATCCCTGAATACAGCGCCTTTGGCGCGGTGCGCGAGGCTGCGGGCAGTGCGCTGCCGGGCATCGCACCCAGCAACGCCTACCCGTGCCAGGACGGCTGGGTACTGGTGGCGGGCAATGGCGACAGCATCTTCAAGCGGCTGATGGACGCGATTGGCAGGCCCGACCTGGGTACCGCGCCCGACCTGGCCAACAACATCGGCCGCGTGGCGCGGGTGGAAGAGATCGACGCCGCCATTGGCGCCTGGAGCGCGCAGCGCACCGTGCAGCACGTGCTGGACGCCCTGGGTGCTGCTCGCGTGCCTGCGGGCAAGGTCTACACCGCCAAGGACATTTCACAAGACCCGCACTACCGCGCCCGCGACATGCTGCTGACGCAACAAACGCGCGACGGCTACAGCGTGGAAGTGCCCGGCATCGTGCCCAAACTCTCGGCCACGCCCGGCACCATTCGCAGCAGTGCGCCGCACCTGGGGGATGACACGGACGCGGTGCTTGCCGAGGCGGGTCTCACCGCCGAGCAGATTGCGCTGCTGCGCAGCAAGGGGGTCATTCAATGAGCGCGCTCAGCACCAACACCAACGCCGACACCTCGTGGCAGGGCACAGGCCGCCGTATCCACATGCAGGAAGTTGGCCTGCGCGATGGCCTGCAGATGGAAAAGGCCTTTGTATCCACCGCCGACAAGATTGCGCTGTGCAACGCGCTCTCGGCAGCGGGCCTGGCCAAGATCGAGGTGACCTCGTTCACCTCGCCCACCGCCATCCCCACACTGAAAGATGCCGAAGTCGTGATGCGCGAGATCACGCGCCGCCACGGCACGGTCTACACCGCGCTGGTGCCCAACCTCCGTGGGGCAGAGCGCGCGATCGAGTCGCGCACGGATGAACTCAACCTCGTTATGTCGGTCAGCGCCACGCACAACCTGGCCAACCTGCGCATGACACAGGCGCAGTCGTTTGCAGCATTGGCCCAGGTGGTGGCCCTGGCGCAAGGCGCGCAAGTGGCGGTCAACGTATCGCTGTCTTGCGTTTTTGGCTGCCCTATGGAAGGCGATGTGTATGAGGCCGATGTGTTCGGCTGGGTGCAGCGTTTTGTGGACCGGGGCGTGCGCGGCATCACGTTGTGCGACACGACGGGCATGGCCTACCCCACGCAGGTGCACCAGCTCACAGCGGCGGCCCGCGCGCGCTGGCCGGGTGTGGCGTTCACCCTGCATTTCCACAACACGCGTGGCATGGGGTTGGCCAATGTGCTGGCGGCCATTGATGCGGGCGCGGACCGGTTCGATGCCTCGCTGGGCGGCCTGGGTGGCTGCCCGTATGCGCCCGGTGCCAGCGGCAATGTGTGCAGCGAAGAAATCGTGCACGCGCTGGCACTGATGGGCTACGACACAGGGGTCGATCTCACCCACTTGCTGGCCGCAGCGCAACAACTGCCTGCGTTGATCGGCCACGACATTCCGAGCCAGATCGCCAAGGCGGGCCCGCGACTGGCGCTGCACCCGGTGCCTGCCGATTTCGAGGCGATTCGCGAAAGGGCGCTTTCCCGCTGAACACGGGCGAGCCCGCATTCCCTTTTATAAAACCAGGAGACAAAAGCCATGACCTTTCACCCCACGCTACCCCGCCGCATTTTTACGGCTGCCGCGCTTTGCTGTGCTGTATTTGCAGCGGGCGCACAGGACAAGTTCCCCTCCAAACCCATTACCGTCGTCGTGCCCCAGGCTGCAGGCGGCGCCAACGACGCTATCGCCCGCGTGGTGGCGCAAAAGCTCAGCGAGCAGTTGGGGCAGAGCGTGATCGTGGAGAACCGTCCCGGCGCGGGCGGCACATTGGCCACCGCCGCCACGGCCCGCGCCCGCAACGATGGCTACACGCTGCTGCTGACTTCGGACAGCGCGCATGTCATTGGTCCGGCGCTGTATAAGAGCCCGGGGTTTGATCCGATCAAAGACTTCACGCCTGTAGCGCCCGTGGCAACAGCCGGGTATGTGCTGGTGGCGCACCCTTCCTTCCCGGCCAACACGGTCGCAGAACTGGTGACGTTGGCCAAATCCAGCCCTGGCAAATATTCGATTGCCTCGGCTGGCAATGGCACGCTGAACCACCTGATTGGCGAGATGCTGCAAAAGGCTGCAGGCATCCAACTGCAGCACATTCCTTACAAGGGGTCGGCGGCTGCGGCCACCGATGTGGTGGGTGGGCAGGTGCCGCTGTCGGTGCAAAGCCTGCCCTCGGTCATTGCGTTCATCAAGGCGGGCAAGCTCAAGGTGTTGGGCGTGGTCAACGAAAAACGCGTGGCGGCCTTGCCCGATGTGCCGACGATTGGCGAGACGATCAAAGGCTTTGGCCAGGCGCCCTGGTATGCACTGTTTGCACCGGCGGGAACGCCTGCGCCCATCGTGGCGCAGTTGCAGGCAGAAGTGACCCGAGCGCTGGAGCACAAGGATGTGGTCGAGAAACTGGCCACCGTGGGCTGCGAGCCTTTTAAAGGAACGGCCACGCAACTGGCTGCGCTGGTGAAGTCCGACCTGCCGAAATGGAGCCGCGTCGTGAAGGACACCGGCGCCACGGTGGATTGAGATACCAAGAAAGCGGGGGGGGGGGG
>RCMZ01000505.1_pt1 | contig 24086 bp, 17 predicted proteins | sample 2041141 | NCBI WGS metagenome assembly RCMZ01 (sample SAMN09708263, study PRJNA481090) | Wastewater metagenome, whole genome shotgun sequencing project. | biome: sewage; isolation source: Davis station wastewater (DW) | place: Antarctica: Davis Station | collected 2010-03-01
CCCGCTTGCCGGCGGCCAACGACGTGGCGCCCGTGCCAACGCCGGCGCCAGGGCAGGGCGCCCGGCTGCAGGCCGTGCTGGAAGGCAATTATGCGGGCTTGCACCGGCGCCTGGCGCGCCACCTGGGCTGCGCCGAGCTGGCCAGCGACAGCCTGCACGACGCCTGGCTGCGCCTGGGCGCCCTGGCGGAGGGCGGCCCCGCGCCGCTGGCGCACAGCCCCGTCGCCTACGTCTTCCGCGTGGCGTGCAATGCGGCCATGGACAGCCTGCGCCGCAGCCGCGCCTGGCTGCATGCGGACGCGGGCGAGGGCGACGGCGATGCGGGCCTGGTCGAGTTCCTCGCCGATACGGCGGCCGGGCCGGAACGCCTGGCCGAGCTGCAGGCGGACGTGCGGCGGCTGGCGCAGGCCGTCGAGCTGCTGCCGCGGCGCCACCGCCAGGTGCTCGAAGCGCTGCGCGTGGACGAACTGACCCGCCAGGAAGTGGCGCAGCGGCATGACATGTCCTTGCGCAACGTCGATACGGCCTTGCGCCAGGCGCTCGACCACTGCGCCCGCCACACGGGCTATGCGGCGCAGGGCGGCGTCGGCACGACGCGGCGCGGCCTGCGGCTGAACGTTCGTTCGCGTACAGACGCGTAAGCCTCCTGCCGGTAGACTGGAACTTCGGGCCTGCATGCGCCCACCCAGCCACCAGCCAGGAGGAAGCGCGAGATGAGCGAGATGAGCGAGATCAAGCCGATCAACGAGGTGAATGCGGGCCGGCGCGGCCTGCTCATCGCCGGCGCGCTGTCGGCCACCGCCGTGGCCGTGCCCGGCGTCACCGGGGCGGCGGAAGCGGTCAACACGGCCGCCCAGGCGGGCCAGGTGCCGCCCGTCCTGATGCACGTCAGCCTGGACATCAACGGCCGGCGCCACAGCCTGGAAATCGACACGCGCACCAGCCTGCTCGACGTCCTGCGCGAACACCTGCACCTGACGGGCACCAAGAAGGGCTGCGACCACGGCCAGTGCGGCGCCTGCACCGTCATGCTCGACGGCCAGCGCATCAATGCCTGCCTGACCCTGGCCGTGATGCATGACGGTGCCAGTGTCACCACCATCGAGGGGCTGGGCACGCCCGACAAGCTGCATCCGATGCAGGCCGCCTTCATCGCGCATGACGGCTATCAATGCGGCTACTGTACCCCGGGGCAGATCTGTTCGGCCGTCGCCGCGCTCGGTGAAATACGCCAGGGCATCCCCAGCCATGTCAGCGCGGACTTGACCGCGCGCCCCGCGGTGACGCCGGAAGAATTGCGCGAGCGCATGAGCGGCAATATCTGCCGCTGCGGCGCCTATTCCAATATCATCGAGGCCATCACCGAGGTGGCGGGGAGGCCCGCATGAGAGTCTTCAGCTACCAGAAGGCGGCCACCCCGGCCGAAGCGGCGGCGGCCGCCTTGCGCACGCCGGGCGCCAAGTTCATCGCCGGCGGCACGAATTTGCTCGATCTGATGAAACTCGAAATCGAGACACCCGCGCATTTGATCGATGTCAATGGCCTGGCGCTGGACCAGGTGGAAGCGACGAGGGACGGCGGCCTGCGCATCGGCGCCCTGGTGCGCAACACGGCGCTGGCCGCGCACGCCACGGTGCGGCGCGATTATGGCGTGCTGTCGCGCGCCTTGCTGGCCGGCGCCTCGGCGCAACTGCGCAACAAGGCGACGACGGCGGGCAACCTGCTGCAACGCACGCGCTGTCCGTATTTCTATGACACCAACCAGGCGTGCAACAAGCGCGTGCCGGGCAGCGGCTGTTCCGCCATCGGCGGTTTCAGCCGGCCCCTGGCCATCCTGGGCGGCAGCGAGGCGTGCATCGCCACGCACCCCAGCGACATGGCCGTGGCCATGCGCCTGCTCGACGCCAGCATCGACACGGTGCGTCCCGACGGCGCCGCGCGCAGCATCCCCATCGCCGACTTTTACCGCTTGCCGGGCAACACGCCGCAGCTGGAAACCGTGCTGCAGCCGGGCGAGCTGATCACCAGTGTGGTCTTGCCCCCGCCGCTGGGCGGCACGCATCTCTACCGCAAGGTGCGCGACCGCGCCTCGTATGCGTTCGCGCTGGTATCCGTGGCGGCCGTGATCTTGCCGAACGGCACGGGCAGGCTGGCCCTGGGCGGCGTGGCGCCGCAGCCGTGGCGGATTGCCGCCGCCGAGCAGGCGCTGCCGAATGGCGCCGCCGCCGTGAGCGAACGCCTGCTGGCGGGCGCCAGGCCGACGCAAGACAATGCCTTCAAGCTCACCCTGGCGCAGCGCAGCGTGGCATCCGTGCTGGCCGAAGCACAAGCAGCGCACACGACGAAAGGCTGAGGCCATGAAATTTTCCACACCTGCGACCACCAATCCCATCGACCAGCTGAAAGTCGTGGGCCGTCCCACGGACCGCATCGACGGCCCCCTGAAAACCACGGGCACGGCGCCGTACGCGTATGACAGCGCCGCGCCGAACGCCGCGTATGGCTACGTGGTGGGCGCGGCGATCGCCAAGGGGCGCATCGCCTCGCTGGATGCCAGCGCGGCGCGGCGCGCGCCGGGCGTGCTGGCCGTCGTGACGGCGGAATCGGCGGGCAAGCTGGGCAAGGGCAAGATGAACACGGCGAAGCTGCTGGCCGGGCCGGACATCGAGCATTACCACCAGGCCATCGCCCTGGTGGTGGCGGAAACGTTTGAACAGGCCCGCGCGGCCGCGCAGCTGCTCGACGTGCGCTATGTGGAACAGCCGGGCGTGTTCGACCTGGCGAAGGCGAAAGGCAGCGCCACCAAGCCGAAGGACGACAAGCCCGACAGCAAGACGGGCGACTTCGCCGGCGCCTATGCCAGCGCGCCCGTGCGCGTCGATGCCACGTATACGACGCCCGACCAGTCGCACGCGATGATGGAGCCGCACGCTTCGATTGCCAGCTGGAATGGCGATGCGGTGACGGTGTGGACGGCGAACCAGATGGTGGACTGGGGCCGGGGCGACCTGGCGCGCACCCTGGGCGTGCCGAAGGACAAGGTGCGCATCGTCTCGCCCTACATCGGCGGCGGCTTCGGCGGCAAGCTGTTCGTGCGCGCGGAAGCCTTGCTGGCGGCCCTGGGCGCGCGCGCGGCGCAGCGTCCCGTCAAGGTGGCCCTGACGCGGCCCCTGATGTTCAATAACACGACGCACCGGCCGGCCACCATCCAGCGCCTGCGCATCGGCGCCACGCGCGATGGCAAGATCACGGCCATCGGCCATGAATCGTGGTCCGGCGATTTGAAAGGCGGCAAGCCGGAAACGGCCGTGATGCAGACGCGCTTGCTGTACGCGGGCGCCAACCGCATGACGGCCATGCGCCTGGCCGTGCTCGATTTGCCCGAAGGCAACGCCATGCGCGCGCCGGGCGAGGCGCCGGGCCTGATGGCGCTGGAAATCGCCATGGACGAGATGGCGGATAAACTGAAGATGGACCCCATCGTCTTTCGCATCCTCAACGACACGAAGGTGGACCCGGAAAAACCGGGCCGACCGTTTTCCCAGCGTCGCCTGATCGATTGCCTGCGCACGGGCGCCGTGGAATTCGGCTGGAAAGAGCGCCAGTCCCAGCCGGGCATGCGCCGCGATGGCCGCTGGCTCGTGGGCATGGGCGTGGCGGCCGCCTTCCGCAACAACCTCGTCATGCAGTCCGCCGCCCGCGTGCGCCTCGATGGCAACGGCATCATCACGGTGGAAACGGACATGACGGACATCGGCACGGGCAGCTACACGATTATTGCCCAGACGGCGGCGGAAATGCTGGGCGTGCCCCTGAACCGTGTCGTCGTGCGCCTGGGCGACTCGGATTTCCCCGTCTCGGCCGGTTCGGGCGGGCAGTGGGGCGGCAACAGCTCGACGGCGGGCGTGTATGCGGCCTGCGTGCGCCTGCGCCAGGCCATCGCCGGCAAGCTCGCTTTCGACGAGAAAGAGGTACGTTTTTCGGATGGCCAGGTGAGCCAGGGCGAGCGCAGCGTGCCGCTGGCGGCGGCCGCCTACCATGGCGATATCGTCGCGGAAGACCGCATGGAATACGGCGACCTGGATAAAAAGTTCCAGCAATCCACGTTCGGCGCCCATTTCGTCGAAGTGGGCGTGGACAGCGACACGGGCGAAGTGCGCGTGCGGCGCATGCTGGCCGTCTGCGCGGCCGGCCGCATCCTGAATCCGAAGGCGGCCCGCAGCCAGGTGATCGGCGCCATGACCATGGGCGTGGGCGCGGCCCTGATGGAAGAACTGGTGGTCGACCAGCGCCGCGGCTACTTCGTCAACCACGACCTGGCCGGCTACGAAGTGCCCGTGCATGCCGACATCCCGCACCAGGACGTCATCTTCCTCGACGAAACCGACCCCATGTCCTCGCCCATGAAAGCCAAGGGCGTGGGCGAGCTGGGCATCTGCGGCGTGGCGGCCGCCATCGCCAATGCCGTGTACAACGCGACGGGCGCGAGGGTGCGCGCGTATCCGGTGACCCTGGACAAGCTGCTGGCAAGATTGCCGGATGTGCCGCACGGGGTATAGTTTTTTTGCTTTTACGCAGGCTTCAATCAAGGACAGATGACGGGCTTGGGCAGCGCAGCCAGCGCGTCCTTGTCATTGTGCGAATTGACCATGGCAAAGACATCGACGGCGCGATCCGATTGCATGTCGTTTGCTCCCACGGAGATACCAATGCCTTGCGCGCCGCCCACTGACATCACGGTGTGCTCAACATTGAAAATGGGTTGCGGCATTAACATTTTCTGGACCACCCAACTGGCACGCGCCATGGCTAGCGCCTGATTGGAACCATAGATGCCCATCGGCTGCGGCTTGAGCTGGCGCTTGTCGACCCGTCCAATGACTTCCCATCCACCAATCGGTGTCTTGTCGTACAGCGCCAGCGCATTGCGGACACACTCCACGGTACTGCGTGCATCAAGCAAATGCTCTCCATCAGGAAACGGACCTACCGTCACGACTTTTCGTATGAACGTATAGTACGGGCGTGTGTTCTCGACGGTTTTTTCAACCTTCCCCAGCTTGACTTGAACATTCCCGATCAAGCTATCCAACTTGAAGAGGGTGGTGTCAAACTTGGCTTTTCCGCTAACTCCAAAGGTTAAACCGGCAACGAACATTATTCCACCGATAATTTTTTGCAGAAAAGTTTTTCCTAAAAAAAGAAGCGCAGCCCCCAGCGTCGCAAAAGTGGCAGCTAGCGCAATCAAGAATGTCACCGGCATGCTGTCAGCGACATTGCCACCTGTAGTTGGAGTGGTGGTTATCTGTTTTGGTGATTGAATGATTTCGCTGGCGGGAATGCAGGAGAACGTGGATGAGGGGATCAGCGTCGAGATGATGACCATTATCGTAAGGAAAAGCAGGCCCCATAGATAATTATTAATCGCCCGATTTCCAATCTCCAGGTTGTCACGTTTTATTTCGTTTACTTCGCGCTGAGTAATTTCATGTAGTAAGTATCTTTTTAATCTCGTCAGATTCTCCAGTTCTATTTTTAATTTTTCCAAATAATTATAATCATACTCCGGCATTTCGGCATTTTCATATTTCCCGTATTTCTCAAAAATTGCATTTATTTTATTAGTTTTATCTTTTTCAGAAAATTGTGAGTGGAGTACTTCATCTGGCAAAGTTTTTGAGATTGGCTTCGCCATCCACGCCAAAATGGTTGAGCGTAGTGCTGCAATCCACTGCAGTAATAGATAGGCGTATAAAAATATGGAAAAGAATTCCCCTGTAGACGGATGGGGATAAACTTCTTTATTGATAAATGGGAAAAATACCGCAGCTAATAAGATGGATGATAACGTAATAAGGAGAATTATCAGGGTGTTTCGATTGGCGTGAGAGGAAATTATTTTGCTTTGTAGTTTCTCATGCGCCAGAATTTTTTCCATGTTATATTCTGATATGGAAAATTTTTTGCCATGGGTATGGCCGAGGTCAAAAAATTTATCAATTTCTCTTTTAAATATGGAATTTTCCTCTTTTTGACGGCGTAGATATTTTTTTCCAGGCGATGGCCACAGAAATTCTGCCAGGAGGCGGGAAAGGTTAGGCATCAGAAACGTTGCGCAAACGTACTGGTGTTGCTGGCGATTCGCTGCTTATCAGTCCATTGCTTATCAGTAAACACTCCAGAAGTAAGTCTGTAAACGTTGCGCAAGTGGTATGTGTCTTTCATCTTTGCTCCTGAAGGGATGCAGGTTAATCGGCTTTTGTGTCGCGGAGTACTCTCGACCTTTCGCTGCCTATCCAGGCATTTTTTTGCGAAGGCGTAGTCAGATTGATCGCATACATAGTCCGGATTTATTCATTTATTGTCAACATATTTCCGTGCGAAAACAAAATTTTGGATTGGATCATGTTTATTATCAATGGCTTTTAATGCTGCAGCTGGAAAAGCTGATTGCGCTGATTGCGAAGAGAAAGCGGCAAGGCGAATACCGCATGGCATACCTGCTGGGAAGGCGCAGGAGTGGCGGGCAATCATCAGCTCGACCATCGGTAGTGTGTCGCCACTCCAGCCAGGGCGGCCCGGTGGGGAGCCTGCCCTGGCACCGTGTCAGAAGCGGTACGTCAACGTCCCCCTGACGCTGCGCGGCATGCCGTAGGTGCCTTGCGCGTAGGTGTTGATGTTGATGTATTTCCTGTCCAGCGCGTTTTCCACGTTCAGCTGGGCCAGCAGCTGGCGCGACACTTGCCAGCTGGCCATCAGGCTGACTGTGGTGTAGGCGTCCTGCGTGACCCGCTCCGTGCCGCGCGGGCCTTCGCCGTCGTAGTAGAACTTGCTTTGCCAGTTGACGCCGCCGCCCACGCTGATGTCGTGGCGTGCCTTCCAGGTGGTGAACAAGCGCGCCGTCGAGCGCGGCGAGAGGCTGTTGATGTCCTGCCCGTCGCGGTCCTTGGCGCGGAAGTGGCTGGCGCTGGCCGTCACGTTCCAGCCCGGCGCCAGGCGGCCCGACAATTCTGCCTCGATGCCGCGGCTGGTGGCGCCGCGCGCCGCATAATACGCCTGCGTGGTGGTGCCGGGCACGCGGTGGGCGCCGTCTGGCTGGGCCAGCTTGTCCTGCCTGATCTCGAAGATGCCGACGGAAGCGTTGGCCCGGCCGCCGGCCAATTCTCCCTTCAGGCCCACTTCGATGCTCTGGCCCGTCAACGGGTCCAGCCAGGCGCCCGCGCGGTCCTGGTTTTCCTGCGGGCGGAAGATGTCCGTGTAGCTGGCGTAGGCGGAAACCGTCTCGTCGAGGTCCACCACCACGCCCGCATACGGCACGAACTTGCTCTTGGCAAAGGCAAAGCGCGCGTTGCCGTCAAAGCCGATGCGGTCCTTGTCCCAGCGCGTCAAGCGCCCGCCGAGTATCAGTTTGGTGTTGTCGGCCAGGTTCAGGCGCGCCGCGCCGTAGGCGCCGTATTGCCTGGTCGTGTATTTTTCCGACAGCACGGGTTCGCCCCACGCCGGCTGCGGGTAGTTGCCGTCCCAGGCGAGGAAGTTGCCGATGTCCTCGGGATCGAGCGCTTCCTTGACCTTGAATTCGGCGTGCTGGGCCGTGTAGTTGGCGCCGACGATGACTTCATGTTCGCGCCCGCCCAGGCTGAACGGGCCCGACACTTTCAGGTCCGCGCTGCTCTGGTCGCGCTGGCCGATGTAGCGGTTCGGGTAGCCCAGCATGCCCAGGCCCGTCACCTTGTCCGGCCATTCGGCCAGGAAGATCAGGGGCGTGTCTTCCGTGTGCTTGCTGTACATGGCTTGCGCCTGCGCCTTCCAGCCCTGGCCCAGCGCGTGTTCCACGGTGGCGTGCACATTGGTCTGCTCGGTAGCCCAGGCGGCCCAGCGGGGCGCCGTGGTGACGGAACGGTCGAAATCGGTGCGCGTGCCGTCGCTGTACCACAGGGGGAAACCGCCCCAGTTGCTGCCTTTCGGATCATTCTTCTGGTAGCTGGCGCCCACGCTGGCCACCGTGCCGGGCGCCAGGTCCGCCTCGATGGTGGCGTAGACGATCTGGCGCTGGTTGGAATAGCCATTGGTAAACGACTTGCGGTCTTGCCAGGCGGCGGCGGCCCTGCCGCGCACGGAGCCTTCCTCGTTCAGCGGCGCGGCCAGGTCCACGGTGCCCCGGTAGTCGCTCCATGAGCCGGCCGCCAGCGACAGCTGTCCCTCGAACTGCCGGGCGCCGGCGCGCTTGCGCACCAGGTTGATCGAAGCGGACGGGTAGCCTGCGCCCGTCAGCAAGCCCGTGGCGCCGCGCGTCACTTCCACGCGGTCGTAGATCAGCGAGTCCATTTCCGATTCGCCGCCCGAATACTGCACCTTGTACGTGGTGGGCACGCCGTCGTACTGGAAATTGTCGACCTCGAAGCCGCGCGCGGAAAAGGTGCTGCGCTCCGTGTCGAACTGGTTGACGGCGATGCCGGGGGTGTTGCGCAGCACGTCGCGCACGGTCAGCAGATCCTGGTCATCCATGCGCTGGCGCGTGATGACGCTGACCGATTGCGGCGTTTCGCGCAAGGACAGCACCAGCCCCGTGGCGCTGGCCGTGGCCGGCGTCGTGTACGAATTTGTCCCTTCCGTGCTGGTGCTGCGCTCGGCCGTGGCGCGCACGGCGATGCCGGGCAGGGTGGTGGCCTCGGCGGCGGACGGCAGCTTGCGCACGGCGTAGTTGCCGCCGCCCTGGTCGATGGCGACGAGGCCGCTGCCATCGAGCAGGCGGGCGAAACCGTCCGCCACCTGGTAGCTGCCGTTCAAGCCGCGGCTGTTCAAGCCCGCGTACAGGCCGGCGGCGCCGGAAATGCTGACGCCGGCGTCGGCCGCGAAGGCGGACAGCGCCGTGCCGAGGGGGCCGGGCGCCACCTGGTAGTGGCGCGCGGGAGGCGCCTGGTGCGGCTGCGCCTGCGCCAGCGGCGCCAGGGCCAGGCTGCCCAGCAGGGTGAGGGTGATGCCGGTATGGCGGTAATGCTTCATTGCTTGTTTCCCTTCGTTCATGTGTTGGTCTGTGTGGATTGACGGGGCACATGCGGGAAAGGGACATGCTTTTCAAAAAATTTATGCGGGCCCGACCGATATCCACCAGCGGCCGTGGCGCCGTACGCGGATGGGCAGCGACGCCTGCAGCAACTCCAGCAGCGCGTCCGTGTCGCGCAGCTGGTACACGCCCGAGACGCGCAGGCGCGCGACGGCCGGATCGCAGCGCACGATGCCGTGGCGGTAGCGGGCCAGCTGGGCCAGCACGTCGGCCAGCGGCGTGGCGTCCGCGTACAGCAGCCCCTTGAGCCAGGCGTGCGCATGCGGCGCCAGCGGCTGCGGCGCGCTGGCCCGGGTCGCGTCGAAGCTGGCTTGCCAGCCTGCCTGCACGATCACGGGTGGGCCGTCGGTGGGCCGCACTTCCACGGCCCCCTGCGACACGGCCACGTGGCTGCGCGCCCCCAGCAGGCTGTCATCCTGGCGCACCGTGAAGCGCGTGCCGATGGCGCGGATGCTGCCGTTGCTGGTGCGTACGATGAACGGACGCTGGCGCGCATCGGGGCTGGTCGCCACGTGAATCTCTCCGCCGCGCAGCGCGACCAGGCGCAGCGCATCGCTGAAGACGATATCGGCGGCGCTGGCCGTGTTCAGGCTCAGGCGGCTGCCGTCGGCCAGCGCGAGGTGGCGGATCTCGCCCGTCGCCGTGTGCAGGCCGGCCGTCCATGCCTGCCATGGCGCCACCTTCAGCATGGCCCAGCCGGCCGGGCCGGCAACGATCAGCAGGGCCAGGGTCTTCACGGCGGCGCGGCGCCGGGCGCTGGCCGGACGCTCCAGCACGGGCATGGCCAGGGTCGTCGCCAGCGGCGCGGGCAGCATGCCGAAGGTGCGGCAGACGTGTTCGGCCCGCTGCCAGGCCGTTTCATGCTCCGCGCGGGCGGCGCGCCAGCGGGTCAGCGCCTGCCAGGCAGCCTCGTCCAGTTCGCCGCCTTGCAGGCGCATCATCCAGTGCGCCGCTTCGCGCGCGGCGCGCGCATCGATGCCGGCGCGCATGTCAGGCCAGCAGCAGGATGCATTGCTCGAACGCCTGCACCATGTAGCGCTTGACGGTGCGTTCACTGACCTTCAGGCGCGCCGCGATGTCGGCGTAGGCCAGGCCTTCCAGCTGCGACAGCAGGAACGCCGTGCGCACCTTGGCGCCCAGTCCGTCCAGCATGGCATCGATCTGGTGCAGGGTTTCCAGGATCAGCAGGCGTTCTTCCACGGACGGCGTGACGGGGGCGGGCAGCTGCGCCAGCGTGGCCAGCCACGCCTGCTCCAGCGACTGGCGGCGGTAATGGTCGATCAGCAAACGCCGCGCCACCGTCGTCAGGTAGGCGCGCGGCTCGCGCAGGGTGACGGCCCGCTCGTCCGGCGTGGCCAGCAGTTTGACGAAGGTATCCTGCGCCAGGTCGGCCGCGTGGTCCGTGCACGACAGCTTGCCGCGCAGCCAGCGCAGCAGCCACGGATGGTGCTCGCCATACAGCTGGCTCATGGAAAACGGGCCTTGTGGCTCGGCGGCGGGGGCTGGGGCAAACGTCACGGCACACTCCAGGTTGGCGCTGAAGTCCTCCATGCCGCTGGGAGAGGGCGCGTGCAGGTGCTTCTTGAATGCGAATGGTTCTCATTTTACATCGGCGTGCCCGAATGTCAATGGAGGCTGGCCTCAGCTGGCCTGGCGCCGCTGCGCATAGCGGCGGCAATGCTCGAGGTAGCCCGTCTCGTGGCTGGCGATCAGCTGCAGCACGCTGTTCCACAGCCAGGGGGGGATCGGGTTGCCGTCGTGGCGGTCCGTCTGCAGTTCCTTGATCCAGTGCATGCCGGTCGACCAGTCCATCTGCCGCGCGTGCGCGCAGCCGACCACATACGCCAGGTAGCTGGCCGTGCTGGCCGCGTCTGCCACGCTGAGCTCGTCGATTTCCAGCTTCAGGTCTTGCGGCAGCAGTTCGCGCACGAAGATGCCGCGCCCCAGGAAACGCTGCGGCATGGTGCGTTCGCCCAGCGCCGGCGACATGTGGCGCGCGCCGGCCACCACGCGCTTGGCGTTATCGCGCGGCATGCTGGCATCCGCATAGCGCACGGACGTGGCCTGCACGGCTTCCTTGATGTCGATCAGGCAGTATTCGCCATCGCCCATGCCCAGCAGCACGGCATAGCGCAGCAGGCCCAGGGAACTGCAGCCCTTGACCCAGTAGGCCGCGTCGATGACTTCCAGTGTCACTTTCTTGCTGCGCGACTTCAAGCGCGTCACCAGCGCGCGCAGGTCGGACGTGTCGCACAGGGCCGCGATGGCCTTCTTTTCTTCCCTGGAGATGGGCCAGAAGTTGCGGCCCATGGGGATGATGGGGCGGGTTTCCAGGAAACGCTCCTCGGCCAGTTCCTTCCACGAGCGCTGCGCGGCGCCGCGCAAGGCCGTGCGCACGACGGCGGGACGGGGCAGGGCGACTTGCAGTTCGCCGGGCAGGAAGGCGAAGGCGTAGCCGTCGAGCAGGTGCTGCAGCATGCTGGCCGTCACCACGCCGGGCAGGGACGAGCCGCGCGCGGCCGTCGCCAGGGACAGGGCCAGGCGCACCAGGTCGTGCGCGGGATTGCCGATCACGCTCTGGTCGAAATCGCGGATCTGCATTTCCACGCTGCCATCGGCGCCGGCCAGCGGTCCCAGGTTGCCCACGTGACAGTCGCCGCATATCCAGATGGGCGGGCCTTCCGGCAGGCTGTGGCCCGGCTGCGCCTGCAGCCATTCGTAATACTGCGCCGTATTGCCGCGCACGTAGGCGTGCGGCGAGCGGGCCATTTTTTCATCGCGGCGGTCCAGCAGCGGCTGGCGGCGCTGGTCGGGGGCGGGCAATCTGGGCAAGGTACGTTCCTTTTGGTAAGTTTCCTCCATACTATGCCCGAATGCCTTGTTTCGCCGTGAAATGCTTAACAGAGCGACAACTCCGCCTGAATTAAGCTGCAACTATCTTTTATTTTTGGAAATCAACATGGATCTGAGCCAGCACGCCGCCGTCGTCAATTGCGAAGCCTACCGCGACGGCAAGAAGATCGCCCACTTCGATATCGACAAGGTGGGCGACTTTCTCGACGACCCCGCCTGCTTCGTATGGATCGGCCTGGCCGGCCCCGACCCGGCCGCCATGCAGGCGCTGCAGTCGGCGTTCGGCTTGCACGAACTGGCCGTCGAGGATGCGGAAGGGGCGCACGAGCGGCCCAAGCTGGAAGAATACGGCGACACGCTGTTCATGGTGATGCACACGGCCAGCCTGGACGGCGACGCCATCGTGTATGGCGAAACCCACGTTTTTCTCGGCTGCCGCTTCATCATCACCGTGCGCCACGGCCCGTCGGCCGGCTACGCCAAGCTGCGCGAGCGCAAGGAGAGCGTGCCGGAGAAGCTGGCCAGCGGTCCCGGCTACGTGCTGTATTCCATCATCGACTTCATCGTCGACCAGTACCAGCCCTGCATCGACCATTTGCAGGCCCGCTTCCAGCAGTATGAGCTGGCGCTGTTCAAGCCCAGCCTGTCCGAGGACAAACTGCAGGATTTCTACCAGCTCAAGACGGAACTCTTGAAGCTGGACGCGGCCGTCAACCCGCTGCATGAAATCTGCACCCAGCTGATCCGTTTCCATGGCGACATCGTGCCCAAGGAAAACCGCATCTATTACCGCGACATCCTCGACCACGTGAAACGGGTCACGCACACGGCCAACCAGATGCGCGAGCTGGTCAATTCCGCCATGCAGGTGGCGCTGGGGCAGATTTCCATCCGCCAGAATGAAGTGGTCAAGCGCCTGGCCGCCTGGGCCGCCATCCTGGCCGTGCCCACCATGGTCTTCAGCCTGTACGGCATGAACTTTGAATTCATGCCCGAGCTGAAATGGCGCGGCAGTTATCCGGCCGTGATCGTCGTCATCATCGCCGGCTGCTACTGGCTGCACCGGCGCCTGAAGCGCGAGGGATGGCTGTAGCGCGAACATGGCGCCGGCATGCAACCATTGGAGAGTTTTGCCGCCGAATTAGCTGCTACGATGAAATGAAGCGTCGAAGGCTGCTGCAAGACCTCCTTGGCGCGGATACCGTTTCCTGCTGGCGCTGCCACCCCAGAGGCGCCTGCCTGGATGACAGCGCGTATCCGGCGCCACAAGGCTCCTGGCTTCCAGGAGCCTTTTTTTTGGCGCAACGGCACTGGTGCCGGCGGCCCGTGATGCATGAGGCGATGTCGCTGGTCCCGCTTTTTTGCCGCCGGCGGTGTCAATGCGGATCGTCCCGGCGCATGGCCTCGATGGCCTCCACCACGGTGCTCTCGTACTCGATGAAGAAATCGCTGTGGAAGCCGTCGCGGATGACCAGGTGGCTGCTGCCGGGCAGGGCGGCGGCCAGGCGCTCGCCGTCGGCCAGGCGAAACGGGCGGATAAATTCCAGCAGTTGCTGCGCGTCGGCCTGGGCGGCGCGATCGGCCTGCGGCAGCCATGGAAACAGGTTGCGCAAGGTGCCGGGATCGACCGTGATCACCAGCGCCGGCGCGCGCACGCGGCGGTAGTCGGGCGAGAAATTATGCGCGGCCATGTCCATGGCCCTGGCGACGGCGGGAGGGGTGTTCGGCCGCACGGCGCCGCCGGGCAGCAGCTCCAGGCTGGCGCGCCAGTTCGCCTCCAGCGCGGGCCACCATTGCTTGGCGAGGCGTTTGGCATAGGCGATCGAGGCGCCCATCGACGCCAGGTCCGCCGCGCCGGGCGGCGGTTCGTCGAACGGCGACGGCCTGGCTTCCTCATAGCCGCCGAGGGCCAGGTAATCCCACGTCGTGTCCAGGTAAACGAGGCCCCGCACGCGCTGCGGGTGGCTGCCGGCGAACAGGGTCAGTTCGTTGCCGGCGATCGAGTGGCCGGCCAGGATGACGCGGTCGAGGTGCAGGGCGTCGAGCACGGCCAGCAGGTCCGCCACCAGGGTGGCGGGGGCGTAGGTGGCATCGCCGGGGGCGCCGGTCGGCAGCGGCTTGCCGGACGCGCCGTAGCCGCGCCGCGTGATGGCCAGCACGCGGTGGCGGCGCGCCAGGGCGGGCGCCAGGCTGTCGAAGGCATGCGCGTTGGCGCCCAGGCCGGCCAGCAGGACGATCACGTCATCGCCGTCGCCTCGCGCGGATGGCCAGTCGCGCACGTGCAGGCTGACGCCGGGGGCGGCGCCGATCTGCCGGTCCGTCACGCTGGCGCTGTGCGGGCCGCCGCCACAGGCGGAAAGGGCGGCCATGGCCGTGATGCCCAGGGAGGTGATAGCCAGGGACCTGAAACCTAGCAGCACCTGCCTGCGGGTGTGGAAATGCGGTGTGTTCTCGTCGGACTGGTGCATGGCGCGTTCCTCGTGGGGGTGGTGACAAGGGGGGGGGGCAAGGCGAGTATCGGCGGCGCGCATGAAGCGCGGCTGAGCGGGGCGTGAAGATCGCCTGAAGAAAAGACTTTGACAAAATATCCAAAGATGGATAATCTGTCTGCATGAAAAAACACGCCGCCCCTGCCGCCACCGCGCGCAACGCCGAACAAGTCCTGCTGCTGGAACAGCTCCAGCAGGTGGCCGACGGCCTGGCGCGCACCTTCGCGCCATTTTGCGAAGTGGTGCTGCACGACTTGCTGGCGCCCGAACACGCGGTGCTGGCCATCCACAACAACCTGTCGGGGCGCGCCGTGGGCCAGCCGGCGACGGAACTGGGCCTGGCGCGCATCCTCGACCCGGGCTTTGCCCAGGTGGTGGCCAACTACCCCAACAAATTTGCCGATGGCCGGCAGGCCAAGAGCACCTCGATCGGCATCAAGGATGGCGACGGCAGGTATATCGCCGCCCTGTGCCTGAACGTGGACCTGACCCTGTTCCAGAGTTTTCAAAGCGCGATGAACCAGTTCGTGGCCGTCGACGCGGGCGCCGCGCCGCGCGAATCGCTGGACCCGGCCGGCGCCGACGCCATCCGCGCCCGCATCGACCAGTTCGCGGCGCGCCTGGCCGCCTCGCCGCGCACCCTGAAAACCGCGGCGCGCCGCGCGCTGCTGCAGGAATTGCGCGCGGCCGGCATGCTCGACGTGCGCCGCGCCATGGAAGTCATCGCCGAACACCTGGGCGTGTCGCGCGCCGCCGTCTACACGTATGCCAAGTAAGCACATGCACCCTTCGCCTGATCCCCATCCGTCGGCGGCGCGCCTGCTGCTGCTCAACGCGGCCGCCGTCGCCCTCCACCTGCAGGCCGACGACGTGCTGGCCGCCGTGCGCGAGGCGTTCGTGCTGCACAGCCGCGAGCAGGGGCGCGTGTTTCCCGTCATCCGCGAAGCGCTGGCGACGGGCGGCGTGTTCGGCATCAAGGCGGGCGATGTGCCGGCCGAGAACCTGCTGGGCTTCAAGGCGGCCGGCTTCTGGCCCGCCAACCGCGCCGTGGGCGGCGAGCCGCACCAGGCCACCATCATGCTGCTCGATCCGGCCACGGGACGGCCCGTGTGCATCATCGACGGCAATGCGATCACCACGGCGCGCACGGGCGCGGCCGGCGCCCTGGGCCTGCAACAGCTGGCGCGGCCCGACAGCGCCACCCTGTGCGTGTTCGGCACCGGCGTGCAGGCGAGGGTGCAGGCCGAGTATGCGCTGCGCGTGCTGCCGCATCTGCGCCAGCTGCGCTATGTCAGTGCGAATGGCCAGGCGCATGCCGCCTTCGAGTCCGTTTTCTCCGGGCGCATCACCATCGCCCACGCGCCGGACGCCGATGCGGCCGTCGCCGCCAGCGACGTGGTGATCACGGCCACGCCGGGACGCGGTCCCCTGTTCAGCGTCGGCGCCGTGCGTCCGGGCACCCACATCAGCGCCATCGGCGCCGACACGCGCGGCAAGCGCGAATTGCCCGCAGGCCTGCTGGCGATGGCGCGCCTGGTGGTCGACGACGTGGCGCAGGCGCGCGGCATCGGCGAGGCGCAATGGGCGCCCGATGTCGCGTGCCAGACCCTGGGCGACTTGCTCGACGGCCGCGCCACCTTGGCGCGGCAGGCCGGCGACATCACCGTGCTGGACCTGACTGGCCTGGCCCTGCAAGACCTGACGGTGGCGCGCCTGATCCACCGCCAGGCGCTGGCGGCCGGCAGCGGCACCGACATTTCCTGGCCGTGGTAGGGCCATTCTTCACTTTTTGAAAGGCACACAGCATGCAGAACCTGTCTCTTCCCACGTATGCCGACGTGGTGGCCGCCGCCGGGCGCATCGCGGGCCACGCCCACAAGACGCCCGTCATCACCTCGCGCACCGTCGACGCGGAATTTGGCGCCGAGGTCTTTTTCAAGTGCGAGAACCTGCAGCGCATGGGCGCCTTCAAGTTCCGCGGCGCCTACAACGCGCTGTCGCAGTTCGACGCGCGGCAGCGCCGCGCCGGCGTGGTGGCTTTCTCGTCGGGCAACCACGCGCAGGCCATCGCCTTGTCGGCCCAGCTGCTGGACATCCCCGCCACCATCATCATGCCGCACGATGCGCCGGCCGCGAAAATCGCCGCCACGCGCGGCTATGGCGGCAATGTGGTGCTGTATGACCGCTACACGCAGGACCGCGAGCAGATCGGCCGCGATCTGGCCGAGCAGCATGGCATGACCCTGATTCCGCCGTATGACCATGCGCACGTGATCGCCGGCCAGGGCACGGCCGCCAAGGAGCTGTTCGAGGAAACCGGGCCGCTGGATGCCTTCTTTGTCTGCCTGGGCGGCGGCGGCCTGCTGGCCGGTTCGGCCCTGGCCACGCGCGCGCTGTCGCCCGCCTGCAAGCTGTATGGCGTGGAGCCGGAGGCGGGCAACGATGGCCAGCAATCGTTCCGCTCGGGGCAGATCGTGCACATCGACACGCCCAAGACCATCGCCGACGGCGCGCAGACGCAGCACCTGGGCAAGCTGACGTTCCCCATCATCCGGCGCGATGTCGACGACGTGCTGACGGTCAGCGATGCGCAACTGGTCGAGCGCATGGGCTTTGCCGCCTCGCGCATGAAGCTGGTGATCGAGCCGACCGGCTGCCTGGGCTTCGCCGCCGCCCTGCAGATGAAGGAGCAGCTGCGCGGCAAGCGCGTGGGCATCCTGATCAGCGGCGGCAACGTCGACATGCCGCGCTTTTGCGAGCTGCTGGGCAGCCAGTTTGCCGGAGCGCCGTCAGACCATCCCTAGTGCGACACCAGCACCGGCAAGGTCATTTCCTGCAGCACCGTGCGCGTGACGCCGCCCAGCAAGGTTTCGCGCAGGCGCATGTGGCCGTAGCAGCCCATCACCAGCAAGTCGCACTGGCGCTGCGCCGCCATGGCCAGCAGGGCCGCGCCCACGTCCTGGCCCGGCGGCGTGTCGTGCTGCAGCACGTCGACGTTGACGCCGTGGCGCGCCAGGTACAGGGCCAGGTCGGCTCCGGGCTGCTCGCCGTGCGCGGCGCTGTGCTGGTAGGAATTGACGACGGCCAGCGTGACTTGCCGCGCGCGCCGCAGCAGCGGCAGCGCGTCGGTGATGGCGCGCAGCGCTTCGGCGCTGCCGTTCCAGGCCAGCAGCGGATGCCGGGCGATGGCCGCTGGCGCCGTGGAAAGCGCGTGCGGCCTATGCGGCACCATGAGCACGGGACGGCCGCAATGCAGCATCAGGTATTCGGGCGTGCCGGCGATGACGCGCGAGGGCGTGTCCTGCGGGTCCGTCTGGCCCAGGATCAGCAGGTCGCAATAGCGCGCCTGCAGCAGCAGCGCGCCTTGCGCATCGTCGTCGACGAAGCGCGTCTCGTAGGTGGCCAGTCCCTCTTCGCGGGCGATGCGCTCGAAGTCGTGCAGCGCGTCGCTGGCCTGGCCGCGCAGCGCCTGCATTTGCGCGGGCGCGAATTGCAGGGCATTCACGCCGCCGCCATAGGCGTAGCGCGAAATGCCGCTCATGGCCGAGCCGATCAGGTGCGCCCCTTCGGCGAGGGCCAGGTGCACGGCCAGGCGGACGCGCTGGGCGCAGTGGCGGGAATTATCTACATGGACCAGCAGGGTGGTGTAGGACATGGCGTTTTCCTGGAAGGTGGAGAAAGGGGTGGAGTCAAGCCTGCAGCACGTAGCTGCCCGGCGCATCGCCCAGCGCGGCGCCCATCGCCGGCGGCGCCACTTGCGCGCCCGAGCGTTCGGCCAGCCACGCCTGCCAGGCGGGCCACCATGAACCATCGTGGCGCGGCACGTCGCGCTGCCAGCTGTCCGCATCGACATAGGCATCGTCGTGGCGGTGCGTGGCCAGCTGGTAGCTGCGCCGCGGCTGGCCCGGCGGCGAGACGACGCCCGCGTTGTGGCCGCCCGAGGTGAGCAGGAAGGTGACATCCGTGTCCGTCAGCAGCTGCAGCTTGTACACGGAGCGCCACGGCGCCACGTGGTCCGTCACGGTGCCGACGGCGAAGATGGGCGCCTTGATGTCGGGCAGGGCGATGTGGCGGCCCGCCGTGCGGTAGCGGCCCTCGGCCAGGTCGTTGTGCAGGAACAGGCGGCGCAGGTATTCCGCGTGCATGCGGCAGGGCATGCGCGTGGCGTCCGCGTTCCACGCCATCAGGTCGCTGTCCTGCTCATCTTCTCCCAGCAGGTAGTGGCGCAGGCGGCGCGACCATACCAGGTCGTTCGAGCGCAGCAGCTGGAAGGCGCCCGCCATCTGCTTCGTGTCGAGATAACCCTGCTTCCACATGGCCGCTTCGAGAAAGCTGACCTGGCTTTCGTCGATGAACAGCGACAGTTCGCCCGGTTCCTTGAAGTCCACCTGCGACGCCAGCAGGGTGAGGCTGGCCAGGCGCGCATCGCCGTCGCGCGCCATGCTGGCCGCGGCGATCGCCAGCAGGGTGCCGCCCAGGCAGTAGCCGACGGCGTGCACCTGCGGCGCGCCGGTGATGGCGCCCACCGCGTCGAGGGCATCCATGATGCCCAGCTGGCGGTAGTCTTCCAGCGACAGCTCGCGGTCTTCCTCGCCCGGGTTTTTCCATGAGATCATGAACACCGTGTGCCCCTGGCCCACCAGGTAGCGCACCAGCGAATTGTGCGGCGACAGGTCGAGAATATAAAACTTCATGATCCAGGCGGGCACGCACAGCACGGGCGTGGCATGCACGGTGGCGGTCGCCGGCGCGTACTGGATCAACTCGATCAAGTCATTGCGGTAGACCACCTTGCCCGGCGTGACGGCCACGTTTTCACCTGCCTTGTAAGGACGCTGGTCGGGCGCATGCGCGCCCATGGCGGCGCGCTGCCAGTCGTCGGCCAGGTGTGCCATGCCGCGCGCCAGATTGGCGCCGCCGCTTTCCACGGTGGCCTGCTGCACCACGGGATTGGTCAGCAGGAAGTTCGACGGCGCCAGCATGTCGAGCCACTGGCGCACGGTAAACGTGACGACATCCTCATGATGGGGCGAGACGCCGCGCACGCCCGTGGTGGCGCGGTGCCACCATTGCTGCTGCAGCAGGAAGCCCTGGTAGACGAGGTTGTAGGGCCAGCGCCGCCAGGCCGGATCGTCGAAGCGCCGGTCCTGCGGCAGCGGGGCGATGCAGGGCGGTTCGCCGGCGCCGCCGCTCAGCGCCGATTGCACGGCGTATTGCTGCCAGCGCGCGATCTTCTTCCACGCTTCCTGCAGCAGCGTTTGCTGTTTGGATGGCGCCAGCGCCAGGTGGCTGAGCCAGTCGGCATACGCATTGCCCAGCGCCGCGGGGGAAATGCCGCCCGTGAATTTGCCCAGCCAGGCGTTCAGCAGCAAGTCCAGCGTGGCGCCGTCCGGCGCGCTTTCCGGGTAATCGGGCGGCGGCACGCCTTGCCAGGCGCTGCCCTGGCGCTCATGCTCCGCGGCGGGCGCCGCTGTTTTCTCGCTTGCCACCTGCTGCGTTCTGCTCATCCGGCACTCCTGTCATTTTTTTACAGGATAGCAAGAGCTTGTTCAAAAAATTATGATCTACATCAAGTTTGGCCGGATGCGTGGAGAGCCGCGCCCGCCTGCCGCGCGAAGAGGCTCAGCTGGGCCTCCAGCGCCGCGAGCCGTGCCCCCAGCGCCGATGCCGCCGCCGCCCCCGCTTCGCGCTCGATGGCCGCGGCGATGGCGACGGCGGGGACCGCGTGAAAGTTGCCCAGCAAACCGGCCAGGGCATGCGCCTGCCGGCTCACGGCGGGCCGGTCGTCCGCCTGCAGGGCGGCGCGCATGGCGTCCAGCTGGGCCGGCAAGCCGGCCAGGAATGCCGCGCCGATGATGGCGACGACGTCGGGGTCGGCGCCGGCCAGGGCCGCGCCGTAGTCGAAGCCGGCCTGGACCTGCATGGCCGCCGGCGCCCCGGCCGGAGGCGCGGCAGGGTCCGGCGCATGTTTCTCTATTTGCAACACGTGCTGCTGGATCAGGCTCTGGAAGGCGGCCGTGCGGAACGGCTTGGACAGGTAATCGTCCATGCCGCCGGCGATGCAGCGGTCGCGGTCGCCCTCGAAGGCGCTGGCCGTCATGGCGATGATGACGCTGCGCGGCATGCCATGCGCCTCGCGCTGGCGGATCTGCGCCGTCGCCTCGAAACCGCCCATTTCCGGCATCTGCAGGTCCATCAGGATCAGGTCGAAGTGGCCGGCGGCATGGCGCGCGAGCGCTTCGCGGCCATGCTCCGCATGCGTGACCCGGTGGCCCGCATTGGTGAGCAGCACGGTGGCCAGTTCCCGGTTCATGGCATTGTCCTCGACCAGCAGGATCTCCAGGCTGGGCGTGCTTTCCCGCACGGCGTGGCGCGTCACCACGGGGGCGGCGCTGGGCAGGCCGCGGCAGGTGCCCAGCACGCTCAGGGTGACGCTCAGCAGCTCTTCCGGGCTGGCCGGCTTGAGCAGGTAGCCGTCGATGCCCAGTTCGCGGCAGCGCGCCGCGTCGCCCAGGCTGCCGCTCGACGACAGCATGACGATGGGCACCTGGCTCCAGTGGCGCAGGGCGGCCAGCGCCGCCGCCGTCTCGAAGCCATTCATGCCTGGCATGGCAAAGTCCATGATGATGCAGTCCGCCGGCCGTGCCGTGCTGCAGGCCTCGAGCGCCGCCTCGCCCGATTCGCAGGCGGTGACCATGGCCCCGCCGTGCTCGAAGATCTTGCGCAGGATGGTCAGGCTGCTGGTATTGTCGTCGACCAGCAGGATGGCGCGCCCGGCCAGCGAGCTGCCGGGCGGCGGCAGGGGCAGGCGGTTCTCGCTGATGGGCAGGGCCAGTTCCACGCTGAAGCTGCTTCCCTTGCCCAGCTCGCTCGTCAGGCCGATGCTGCCTTGCATCATCGCCACCAGGCGGCGCGTGATCGACAGGCCCAGTCCCGTGCCGCCGAAGCGCCGCGTGGTCGAGCCGTCTTCCTGCTGGAAGGCGTCGAAGACGGCCTCCCGCATGTCGGCGGCGATGCCGATGCCGGTGTCGCGCACCTCCAGCCGCAGGCGCGCCATGCCGTCGCCGCTGGCCAGCAGCCGGGCGCTGACGATCACCTCGCCACGGGGCGTGAACTTGATGGCGTTGCCTGTCAGGTTGGTCAGCACCTGGCGCAGGCGGCCGGGATCGCCCAGCATGGTCTGCGGCAGCGCGGGGTCGAGATCGAGCACCAGTTCCAGGCCGCTGGACTGGGCCCGCATGGCATGCGCGCGCGTGGTTTCCTGCATCAGCTGGCGCAGGTTGAAGGGAATGCTTTCCAGGGTCAGCATGCCGGCCTCGATCTTCGAGAAGTCGAGGATGTCGTTGATGATGCACAGCAGGGCGTCGGCCGAGGCCTTGACGATTTCCAGGTATTTGCGCTGGTGCACGTCGAGCTCGGAATCGAGCACCAGGTCCGTCATGCCGAGGATGCCGTTCATCGGCGTGCGGATCTCGTGGCTCATGTTGGCCAGGAATTCGCTCTTCGAGCGGCTGGCCGATTCGGCCACTTCCTTCAGGGCGCGTTCGGCCGCCTTCTGGCTGGAGATATCGACCAGCGTGCCCACCAGGCCGCTCAGGCTGCCATCCGATTTCAGCAGGGCGGCCTTGCTGAACAGCACATCGACCTGCCGCGCGCCGACGCTCAGCCGTTCCTCATACGTCTGGTTGCCCCGGTCCTGCAGCAGGCGCGCATCCTGCTGCGCCACCAGCTGCGCTTGCTGCGGCGGCAGGATGTCGGCCGCCGTCAGGCCCAGCAGGTCCGATTGGGCCAGGCCGAAGAAGGCGCAGAAGGCCCGGTTGGCGCGCAGGTAGCGGCCCTGCACGTCCTTCAGGTACAGGGGGATGGGGATGGTCTCGATCAGCGCGTCGACGAAATTGAGGTTGTGCTGCAGCTCGCGCGCCGCCAGGCGCCGCTCCGTGATGTCGGTCAGGCTGCCGGTGATGCCGGCCAGCCGCCCCAGGCCGTCGTGCTCGGCGCGCGCGCACACGTCGATCCAGCGCACGCTGCCATCGCGCGTGAGGTAGCGCGCTTCATGGCGCATGCTGTCCACCTGGCCCGACTGCAGCTGCGCCAGGCCGGCGGCGGCGCGGTCGCGGTCGCGCGCATCGATGAATTGCAGCACGTTCCTGCCCAGGCTGTCGGCGATGGAAAACCCGGTGATGGCATCCCAGGCGGGGTTGAGGAAGGTCCAGGCGCCGCTCAGGTCGGTGCGGAACACCACTTCATTGAGGCTGTTGACGACATTGCGGTATTCGCGCTCGCTTTTCGCGATGGTTTCGGCCATGCGCTTGCTTTCGCTGATTTCCGTGCGGATGGCGATGTATTGATACGGCTTGCCGGCCGCATCGAGGAAGGGCACGATGGTGGCGTCGACCCAGTATTGCTGGCCGTCCTTGGCGTGATTGCAGATTTCGCCGTGCCACACCTGGCCCGTGGTGATGGTTTGCCACATCTGCGCGAAGAAGGCGTCCGGGTGCGCGTGCGAATTGATCAGGCGGTGCGTCTTGCCGATCAGCTCCTCGCGCGCATAGCCGCTGATGGCGCAGAACTTGTCGTTGACGTAAATGATGACGCCGGCCGTGTCGGTGATGCTGACAATGGCGTGCTGGTCCATCGCAAAGCGCTGGTTCAGCAGTTCGATGCGGCGCAGCTCCTGCTGCGCCACCAGCTCGGCCAGCAGCACCGACAGGCCCTCGATATCGCCGTCCTGCGGCAGATGCAGGCCGGACTCGTCATTGTCGAGCAGGCGCACGGCCGCCACGCGCAGCGACTGGATCACGCGGTTGCGGCTGGCCAGTTCCGCGCGCAGCAGGTCATTGGTCATGCTCAGTTCGGTGGAGCTGAGCTCCAGGCTGCGCGAGCGCAGGTCCAGGTCCCGTTCGGACTGGTCGTAGGCGCTGTCGATGCGCAGCAGCAGGGCCGGCAGGCCGGCCAGGAAGCCCGCCAGTTCGGCGGGCGTGTCCGCTTGCCCGCACAGTGCCTGCGCCTGCTGCAGCAGGGCGGCGCGGGCGCCTTCCGAATCGATGTTGCAGACGCGGGTCAATTGGCGTGCCAGGGTGCGGTTCATGTTTCGCTCAGCACGGTCACGGTCATCGTCTGGTTGTGCAGCTGGCAGGCGCCGTGCGGCTGGGCGATGCCGATTTCGCCATTCGAGTAAAAACCGGCGATGCAGGTCGCCCCGCCGCCCAGCAGGTCGGCCACGGCTTCGACTTCTTCGTCGACCCGGTCGCCCATGACCAGCTTGCGCCCCACGCAGCTGACGAGCAGGGCCAGCGCGTCACCCTGCGCATCGGCGTGGCGCTGCACGCCGCGCGCCGCCGTTTCAGCCCCGTCGATCAGTTTATTGGTGCTCGAATGCATCAATTTCAGGTAGCCGTCGGCGAGGATGTCGCCGGCCAGGGTCAGCGAACCCTGTTCCTCGTCGACGGCGAGGATGGTGCGGAAGACATTGCTTTTCTCATGCGCGGCCGACAGCATTTCAAACGGAAACAGCAGCCCCGAACCGGGCAGGTCGCGCGCATGGTCGCCCAGGTACAGCTTGTAGATGTCCAGCGCCCGCGCGCCGTCCAGGCCGTACAGCACGTTGCCGACGCAGCGCGTCACCTTGCGCGCGGGGCCGAACGCTTCCCAGCCCGCATGGCTGCCGTAGCCGAGTCGGA
>RCMZ01000409.1_pt1 | contig 23998 bp, 28 predicted proteins | sample 2041141 | NCBI WGS metagenome assembly RCMZ01 (sample SAMN09708263, study PRJNA481090) | Wastewater metagenome, whole genome shotgun sequencing project. | biome: sewage; isolation source: Davis station wastewater (DW) | place: Antarctica: Davis Station | collected 2010-03-01
CGGGCATAGGCGGGTGCGCCGTAGCGGTCAGTCAGGCCGGCGTAGAGCTGGCTGGCGCTCTGGCCCGTGCGGCCCTGGATTTCGGCGGCCAGCAGGCACAACAGGATGCCGTCCTTGTCGGTGGACCAGACGGTTCCGTCGCGGCGCAGGAAGGAGGCGCCCGCAGACTCTTCGCCGCCAAAGCCGACGCTGCCGTCCAGCAGGCCCGGCACGAAATGCTTGAAGCCGACCGGCACTTCCAGCAGGCGACGGCCCAGACCAGAGACGACCCGGTCGATCATGGACGAGGACACCAGCGTCTTGCCCACCGCCACCTGTGCACCCCAGTCGGGACGGGTGGCGAACAGATAGGCGATGGCGGCGGCCAGGAAGTGGTTGGGGTTCATCAGGCCGCCATCGGGCGTGACGATGCCGTGGCGGTCGGCGTCGGCGTCATTGCCAGTGGCGACGTCATAAGCCGCGCCGCCCTGCATGATCCTGATCAGATTGGCCATGGCCGAGGGTGAGGAACAGTCCATGCGGATCTTGCCGTCCGTATCCAGCGGCATAAAGGCCCAGCGCGGATCGACGGCCTCATTGACGACGGTCAGGTTCAGGCGGTGACGATCCGCGATCTGACCCCAATAGGCGACAGCGGCGCCGCCCAGCGGATCTGCGCCGATACGGACCCCGGCGTCGCGGATGACGTCCAGATCCAGCACGCTGGGCAGGTCGTCGATATAGGCGGACAGGAAGTCGAACCGCCCCGCCTCGGCATAGGCCTTGGCGAAGGGGATGCGGCGCACCTCGGTCAGGCCGTTCTCGATCAACTGGTTGGCGCGGGCGGCGATGGCGCCGGTGGCGTCGCTGCCTGCCGGGCCGCCGGAGGGGGGATTGTATTTGATGCCGCCGTCGCGGGGCGGATTGTGCGACGGGGTGATCAGGATGCCGTCCGCCTGCCGCGCATTGGCGTGGTTATGCGTCAGGATGGTGTGGGACACCGCAGGCGTCGGGGTGAAGCCGTTGCGCGCGTCGATCAGAACCTCGACCCCATTGGCGATCAGCACCTCCAGCGTCGTGCGCCAGGCGGGTTCGGACAGGCCGTGCGGATCGCGCCCGACGAACAGGGGGCCAGTGATCCCTTGCGCCGCCCGATACTCGGCGATCGACTGGGCGATGGCCAGAATATGCGTCTCGTTGAAGGCGCCGTCCAGGCTGGACCCGCGATGGCCCGAGGTGCCGAAGACGACGCGCTGGGCCGGGTCGCTCATGTCGGGTTTGATCGTCTGATAGGCGCCGAGCAGGGCGTCGAGGTCGATCAGGTCTTCGGGTCGGGCCAACTGGCCAGCGCGGTCATGCATGGGTGCAGTCTATAGGTATGGGCGTCGCGTTCAACGCATGAGCAGAAAGGCGGACGTCAGGGTGACATCCGCCTTATGGCCAAGCTTTGCAACCGTGGGGTTACGGTCGGTCAGGCGCCGCTGAAAGTGTCGCAGGCCGCCGGGTCGCCCGACTGGTAGCCGCGCTGAAGCCATTCGACCCGCTGGGCCGACGAGCCGTGGGTGAAGCTTTCGGGCGAGACGCGGCCGCCCGAACGGCGTTGCAGGGTGTCGTCGCCGATGGCCTGTGCGGTCTTCATGCCTTCTTCGATGTCGCCGGGCTCCAGCGCGACCTGACCGTTGGAGACGGCGGAGGCGTTCTTGGCCCAGACGCCGGCGTAACAGTCGGCCTGAAGCTCCAGCGCCACGGAATATTGGTTGGCCTCGGCCTGACCGCGCGCGCGCTGCTGGGCGCGGCGGACCTGATCCGATGTGCCGGTCAGGGTCTGGACGTGGTGGCCGAACTCGTGGGCGATGACATAGGCGCGGGCGAAGTCGGCGCCGGACGCGCCCAGCTTGGTCTCCATCTCCTGCCAGAAGCCCAGGTCCAGATAGACCGTCTGATCCGTCGGGCAATAGAACGGCCCCATCGCCGCCTGACCCATGCCGCAGCCGGTCTGGGTGCCCTGGGTGTAGATCACGACCTTGGGCGGGGTGTACCCCTTCAGCTTTTGCGCCCAGACGTCGTTGATGTTGCCGCCGATGACATCGACGAACCGACCGGCCTGATCCTCAGGCGTTCCGGCCTGGCCCTGCTGTTCCGAGGCGCCGACGCCGCCTAGCTGGCTGGCCAGCTGGGTCGTGGTCGAGGGATCAATGCCGAAGAAGAAATAGCCGATCAGGGCCAGCACGCCGACGCCGATGCCGCCGCCCGCGATGGCGCCGCCGCCCATGCCGCGCCGATCCTCGACACCGCCGCCGCCCGTCCGTCCGCCTTGCCAACGCATGTGCGTTTCCCCTCGTCTGATGACCTAAGCTAGGCCCGAACGTGGGTGAAAGGGAAGGGATGCGTCAGCGAGGACGATCCAGCCAGTCGTCGATCTGTTTCATGCCGGATTGGGTCTGGTCCAGACGCGCCGCAGCGCCTTCACGCAGGCTGCGTTCCTGCTCCAGCGAATATAGCGGCCGGGCCTGCGGGGCGGGTGTCAGCGTCGGCTGGCGCGCGGCCTCGATCTCAAGGCGGCGCAACTGGGTTTCGGTCTGAAGCTGGCGGGCGAAGGCGGCGTTGGCCTCGGCCTGATTGCGCAACCGGTCGTTCTCATAGCGGTGCTGGTCGGCGATGGCCGCAGGGGCGCCGCCCGGATAGGCCGCATAGGGGGGCTGATAGGGCGGATAGGTCTGGGCCAGCGCGGGCGTGGCGCTGGCCGCCATCAAGGCCGTCAGGATCAGGAACCGTTTCATTGGCCGGATATGGGGATGGCCAGCGCCTCGCCAAGCGGCGCCGCATCAGGGCATGGACCAGACGGAGGCGCGCTTGATCTCCTGATCCTCAAGCTCACGCGTGGTTGGAACGCGATATTCCGCCAGGAAATCCAGCCCTGTGCGCGGGAAATAGGTGCGGCCCGGATCGCCGATCAGAACGCGTGTTCCTTTGGCGCGGGCCTGACCCAGCCAGGCCAGCACCGCCTCGGTCATCGGTTTTTCGTAACAGATGTCGCCCGCGCAGATGACGTCAACCTCAGGCGGCGGGGCGTCCAGCAGGTTCCGGTCGGTGAAGCTCAGCGCCACGGTGTTGGCGAGGGCGTTGGCCGAAACCGCCGCCTCGCAGAAAGGGTCGATGTCGGCGCACAGGGCCGAGGCCGCCCCCGCCTTCATCGCCGCCACCCCGACCAGTCCTGACCCGGCGGCGAAGTCCAGAACGCGCTTTCCCGCAACCTCTTGCGGATGGTCGAGGATATAGCGGCTCAGCGCCTGACCGCCTGCCCAGGCGAAGGCCCAGAAGGGCGGTGGCACGCCCATTTCGCCCAGTTCCTCTTCGGTCAGGCGCCAGATGGGCGTGATCTCGTCGGCCAGCCACAGTGAAATCTCCGGCGCGTGCGGCACGGGCTGAAGCCGCGTGTTCTCGCGAATGAAGGCGGCGGGATCGGCGACGGTCATGGGCCTGAATAGCCGCGTCGGAGCGGGGCGGAAAGAGTGTGCCGAAATGTTCGGCAGGCCTGACATAAAGTCAGGTTGACATTACATGGTCGAAGTGTGAGGTTGTCCTTACATTCGCGCTCAACAGGAGGGAGCAATGGTGAATATGGAATGCGGGCCACGCGACGCGCGGTACGGCTGGGGCACGGGCCTTTCGATGGGGTTCTACAGTCTGGCCATCGCGGGGGTCACCGTCGGAGTCAATCAGGGCTGGCTGCATGGCTGGCCGCTCTATGCCGCAGCGATCCTGCCAGGGTTGGCGATCACGGCGCAACTGGTCTTCACGCTAGACTTCTTCCGTAGAACTGATGAATTTCTGCGCGCTGTGATGGCCAAGCGTTTCATTGTCGCCTCGTGCCTGACCTTCGCCATCTGGTCGGTCTGGGGCTTTCTGGAAACCTTCGCGGGGGCGGCTCATCTGCCGGGCTGGCTGGCCTATGCGGTGATGTGGTTCTTCTTCGGCGTCAGCGCCCTGTTCATCAAGTCGAGCAAATGAAGAACCGTCTGAAACTGCTGCGGGTCGAGCGCGGCTGGACCCAGGAGCAGTTGGGTCAGGCGCTGGGCGTGTCGCGACAGGCGATCATCGCGCTGGAGACGGAACGGCACGATCCATCGCTGGATCTGGCCTACCGCATCGCCGCGACGTTCGAACGCCCGGTCGAGGATATCTTTGAGAACCCGCACGCGGGGTGACCAAGTCCAACCGGCTCCATTCACCTTGCCCCACTGTTGGCCATTCTGGGGCTGAGCGCAGCGAAGAACCCGGAACCCAGGGCGGCAGTCATGCTGCTGAACAGGTTTCACGTTGGTTGCGTGCCTCCTGGGTTCCGGGTTCGTCCTATGGACGCCCCGGAATGACGGTTCTGGGTTGAGTGTCGATCCTCCTACAAAGTCAGAATAACCTTACATTAGGAGACTGCCATGAAGTTCGTCCATTCGGGCGCGCGCCCAATGTTCTGCGCCCTGTTTCTGGCCTGCGCCGCCGTTGCGCCGGTTGCCGCCGCGCCTGCGGGCGCTGAAGCCATGACGGTTTCGCCCTTTGTCTCTGACCGGCTGTCGGTCGAGGTGGTCGGGGCGGGGCCGGACGTGATCCTGATCCCCGGTCTGGGGTCATCGCGCGAAGTCTGGCGGGCGATGGCGGATCGGCTGAAGGCCACGCACCGGGTGCATCTGGTGCAGTTGGCCGGGTTTGCGGGCGAGCCGTGGACGCATGGCGACGGCGCCTTCGTTCAGCCTGCGGTCGATGAACTGGCCCGCTATATACGGGATCAGGGGCTGAACCGGCCTGCGGTGATCGGACATTCGCTGGGCGGGCTGAGCGGTCTGCTGCTGGCGCAGCAGCATCCCGATCTTGTCGGACGGCTGATGACGGTGGACAGTCTGCCCTTCTATAGCGCCATGTACGGGCCGACCGCCACGGCGGACAGCGCGCGGCCCTTCGCCGATCAGGCGGCGGCCATGATCATTGGCGCCGACGAAGAGGGGTTCCGCACCCTGCAGACGGCGACGGCGCAAACCCTGTCGAAGACGCCCTCGGAACAGGCCAGGATCGTTGACTGGTCGATGGCCAGCGACCGCCACGCCCTGGCCTCGGCCATGAAGGATGTGATGACGATCGACGCGCGGTCCGGGCTGGCCGCCATGACCACGCCGGTCACCGCGCTCTACGCCGCCGATGCGGACGGCGGACCGCCGCCTGCGATGGCCGAGGCGATGTGGAGCCGTGAATACGCGGCCCTGCCGGGGGTGCGGCTGGCGCGCGTGGACGCCAGCCGTCACTTCATCATGGCCGACCAGCCGCAGAGGTTTGCGGAAGCGGTCGACGCCTTCCTGACCCAGTGATCAGTTCCGGGGCGTCACGTCCCCGGCCTTCACGGGTGCGCCCGCGAACTCGTCGGCATAGGCGGGGGCCAGCAGGCTGCGGAAGGCGGCCTGCGGCACGACCAGCCAGTAGTCGCCGTCCGAGTGCGGGCCGATCTGGTAGGAATCGAACAGGAAGGTGATCCCGCCGATCTTGCCCGGCGTCGAACCGGCGGTCAGGACGAAGGGCGTGGCGCTGGCCTTGGGGCAGGACCACATGCCCTTTCCTCCGACGCTGACACGCTCCGACCCCGGCGAGCGGGCCTGTTTGGCGGCGTTGGCCGCGTCGCAGAGCGCCTTGTCCAGAACCGACAGGTCGGCGCCCGGACGGAACAGGTCGTTGACGCCGATCCGCTTCTTCAGGCCCTTGTCCCAGATGACCGAGGCGTAGGTCTGATTGGGGTGGGCGCCGCCGGTGTATTCGAAGTTGGTGCGCGCCAGGCTGAACAGCTTGGCGCTTTCGCCGCCCTGCGAATAGGTGATCGACTTCTCATACGGGTTGGGGCCTGCGCCCGCCTCGCTCAGATCGGCCTGGGCGCCTTCGGAGAACTGGTTCAGTTCGCGCACGGCGTCGGCGTACAGCGGGCCTTGCAGTTCCGGCTTGTCGGTCACGCCTGCGGGCAGGGCCAGCTTGACCGTCGCATACTGGTTCTTGCTGTCATAGGCGGTCGGCGTGGTGTTGGCGGCGGCCGTTGCGGGCGCCTTGTCCGGGCTGGCGGGCGGGGCGGCGGGCTTTTCATCGCGGCGCTGGCAGGCGGCCAGGGTGACGGTGACGGCAGCGGCGATCAGCAGGGTGCGGGTGGGAAAGGTCATGCGATGCTCCTTCATGACGACAGGCCGATGGAACCGAGGATGATGGCGGCGAGCAGGATGAAGCCAGCTTCGCGGTTGGATCGGAAAAGAACGAGCGCACGGGCGGGATCGTTGCGGTCGATGCGAACGATTTGTCGCGTCAGGTGCGCCGCATAGAGGATCAGGCCCAGGAAGAACAGCGGGCCAAGGCTTGCGGCCAGACCCGCCGCGCCGGCAAAGGCCACGGCCAGCCCATAGAAGACCGCGACGCCGGGCCGCACGGCCGAGGCCAGACGCCGGGCCGAGGATTTGACCCCGACCATGGCGTCATCCTCAATGTCCTGCAGGGCGTAGATGGTGTCGTAGCCCAGGGTCCAGAAGATGCCGCCGATATAGAGCAGCACGCAGGGCAGATAGGCGGCGGGGTGCAGACGCAGGGCGTGTCCGTCGCCTGCACCCTGATCGAACACCTGCCACAGAAAGGGTCGCAATTCCTGCACCATGTCGGCGGGAAGGATCGAGGCGGCGGCCAGGGGCAGGGCGGCGGCGAAGCCCATCAGGGCGCCCCAGTTGAAGGTCAGGCCCAGCCAGGCCTGGGGCCACCAGGTGATCCGCTTCATGAAGGGATAGGCCGCGACCAGGGCCAGCGAACCGACGCCCATCAGAATGGCCACGACCGGCAGGGTCAGCAGGATCAAAAGGCTGATCAGGCTGCATCCGATGACGAAGGCCAGGGCCTGTCTGACGCTGATCAGACCGGCGGGAATGGGGCGCAGCGCCGTGCGGGCCACCTGGGCGTCGATCTTGCGGTCCACGATGTCGTTGAAGGCGCAACCGGCCGAGCGCATCAGCAGGGCGCCGACGCCGAAACCCACGAACAGCCACAGATCATAGAGGCCAGGCGCATGACGATACTGGGCTAGGGCCAGGGCGATCCCCTGCCAGCCGGGCAGCAGCAGCAGCCATGTGCCGATGGGCCGGTCCAGCCGCCCCAGTTTCAGCCAGGGCTTCAAGCCTTCCGGCGCGTGGCGGTCCACCCAGTTGGAGCCTGCATCGGGAAGAGGGGCGGAAGTCATGTCCGTGACTTAACGGGAATGGAGCAGGGGGTGAAGGGCGAAGAAAAAAGGCGGGAGCCTTGCGGTCCCGCCTTTTGTCCTCGTGCGGCTGAGATCAGCCTTGCGAGATCGAGCCTGAGCCCGAGACATTGGTGACCAACTGGGCTGGGCGGGTCGACAGATCGACGTCGCCCGAGCCTGAGATGGTGATGCTGGCCTTGCCAGTCGGGGCGATCTGGGCCGTGCCGGAACCGGCGACGTTCACAGTGGCGTCGGTCGTCTTCAGGTCGTCCAGATAGGCGTCGCCCGAGCCGGAGATGCTGAGGTCCAGCGCATCGGTGCGGCCCGTGACGGTGACATCGGCCGAACCGGAGATGTCCACGGCCAGCGACGGTTGGTCGAAGTTGCTGACCGACAGGTCGGACGATCCCGACACCTCGAAACGACGCACCGAGGGGGCGGTGATCACCACCTTCAACTCATCGCGTTCGGAACGGGCCGACAGATTGCCGTTGCTCCAGCCGAAGACGACGCGCTCATCGCCGTCAACCAGAGACAGGCGTCCCGCGTCCAGACGGACCCGGTCGGCCAGACCCTTGGGGCCGGTGATGACCACGGTGTTTTCCGGTCCCTGGACATATTCGACCTTGATCGCCGAATCGATCTTCAGGGTTTCGCCGCCGCTCCACGGCAGGGAGCGGGTGGTGAAGGGGCCGAGATCCTCGGTCCCGCCGCCCTTGACGCGTTCGAAGCGGTCGCTTTCGCCATTGTCGTCGCGGAACGTCCAGGTCCAGCCGTGACGCTGCAGGTCGTGGCCGCCGATGGCGGCGGCGCCGCCAAGGGTGACCAGGCACAGCACCAGGGCGGCGCCGGCGATGATGAACAGGGTGCGGATCATGCCGAGGCTCCTGGTGCGGGGTTTGCGGATTGGGCGGCGGACGGGTCGGCGGGTTGGGCCTGGGGCTCAAGCGCGGGCTTCAGCAGGCGATAGTGCAGGCGGGCGTACCAGACGGTGGCGTTGACCAGCCAGATGGTGACGATGGTCAGCAGGGCGCCGATGAAGACGGCTCCGGCCATCAGGCCCAAGCCCATCAGGATCGCGGCGAACGGGCCGCTGGGGAAACCTACGAAGGGCCCGGCGACCATCACCACCCCGCCTGCGATGAACAGGGCGATGGCGGCGATGAAGAAGCCGAACAGGGTCCCGACCACGCCCATGGCGATGGGCAGCAGGATCAGGATGTCGATGGCCCCCAGGCCCAGCACCGCAAAGATGGCGCCCGCAGCGGCGGAGGGGTTCTTCTCCTGATGCCAGCGCTGGATGCCGGCCTCGGCCTTCAGTTCGCGGGCCAGTCGGACCGGATCGCCCAGAGCGGCGGCGACTTCGGCCTCGGTGCGGCCGGCGGCCATACCGTCGTCGAAATGGGTCTCATAGTCGGCGATGATGTCTGTGGCGGTGGCGGTCGGCAGGCCGACCAGGCCGTCCCTGAGACGGGCGATGAATTCTGCGCGCGTCATTGAGCGGCTCCCTCCTTTGCGGCGGCGTCCTTGGCCAGAATGGCGTCGACGGCCTGTGTGAATGTGGTCCATTCGGCGGATTGGGCGGCCAGGGCCCCCCGGCCCGCGTCGGTCAGACGATAGTATTTGCGTGACGGTCCGGCCGATGATTCGACCAGATAGGTTTCAACCAGGCCGTCAGACTGCATCCGGCGCATCAGGGGATAGATTGTGCCTTCCCCCATGCCGATGGCGTCCGACAGTCGGCTGGCAATCTCGTAGGCGTAGCTGTCCGCCTGGTTCAGCAGGGCCAGAACACACAGTCCCAGCGCTCCCTTTTTCAGCTGTATGTCGATGGTTTCAGGCACCTCGGCGTCTCCTTTGATGGAGATTGAATACGACAAGGTATCTTGTGTCGCAAGGTAGCTGTTCAAACATGACACCGATTTAATCTGGGCGAATGAGTGGCGACTTCTCGGCGCAGGTGCGTTGATCGCTTGGCAAGCCGAAACCGATCCGATAGGTGACCGTGATCGACAGGCGTGAAAAATGCGCCAGTGTGATTACTTGCGAACTATTCGCAAGTGTCTGCTGCAGAACGGTTTTATGGGGAAATCTCGTATGGGGATGGGCACACGAGCCCGAGGAACGCTCAAGGGCGCCGTCGCCTCGACGGTCCTGGGCGCCGGCCTGGCGATCTTCGCCGCTGCGCCGACCTGGGCGCAGGATCTGATGGGACAGCCGACGCCGGGGGGCATCGGTCTTCAACCAGCGGCCGCGCCGCTGAAGCATGACGCCATCTGGTTCCACGACATCATTCTGATGCCGGTCATCACGGCCATCACCTTGCTGGTGCTGGGTCTGCTGGCCTGGATCGTCTTCCGCTACAATCGCCGGGCCAATCCGGTGGCTGCGCGCTGGAGCCACAACACGCTGATCGAAGTGATCTGGACGGTTCTGCCCGTCGTGATCCTGGTCTTCATCTCGCTGTTCTCGTTCCGTCTGCTGTTCGCCTATCACGACATGCCGACGCCGGACCTGACGGTGAAGGTCACGGCCAACCAGTGGAACTGGGGTTACGAATACCCGGACCAGGGCGTGTCGGAATATATCTCCAACATGCTGCCGGAAGACCAACTGGCTGAACGCGGCCTGCCGCACAGCGTCTATCGTCTGGCTGCGACCGAACCGATGGTCGTGCCGGTCGGCAAGACGGTTCAACTGGTCATCACCGCTTCGGACGTCATTCACGCCTTCGCCCTTCCGGCCTTTGGTCTGAAGATCGACGCCGTTCCGGGCCGCATCAACACCACCTGGTTCAAGGCTGAACGCACCGGCGTCTTCTATGGCCAGTGCTCGGAACTGTGCGGCGTCGATCACGCCTTCATGCCGATCGAAATCCACGTCGTGACCCAGGCCGAGTTCGAACAATGGATCGCCTCCAAGGGCGGCTCCATGACGCCGAAGGTTGCTGAGGCCCCTGCTGCTCCGGCCGCCGCTCCGGCGGTGGAGGCTGCACCGGCCGCTGAAGCTTCGACCCCGGAAGCGGCCGCCGCCGCGCCGACCGACCAACCCGTTCCCGCTGCGGCTCCCGCCGCTGCGGCCGCCCACTAAGAGGCGAACAGATTATGGCTGACGCTATCGCTACCCGTGACGCGACCCAGAACGGGTCCGCGCACCACGACCATCACGACCACCCCAAGGTGGGCTTCTTCACCCGCTGGTTCCTGTCCACGAACCACAAGGACATCGGCACCCTGTACCTGATGTTCGCCATCATGGCGGGCATCGTCGGCGGCGCCCTGTCGGGCCTGATCCGCTGGGAACTGGCCGAGCCGGGCATCCAGATCTTCAAGGAAGGCACGATCATCCAGTATCTGGGGATCGTGGAGGCCTCCAAGCACGGCTATAACGCCACCGTCACGGCCCACGCCCTGATCATGATCTTCTTCATGGTCATGCCCGCCATGATCGGCGGCTTCGGCAACTGGTTCGTTCCGATCATGATCGGCGCGCCGGACATGGCCTTCCCGCGCATGAACAACATCTCGTTCTGGCTGCTGGTCGCCGCCTGGTGCCTGCTGATCCTGTCGATGTTCGTGGACGGCGGACCGGGCAAGGGCTTTGGCGGCGGCTGGACGGCCTATCCGCCTCTGTCGACCGTGGGACACGTTGGTCCGTCGTTCGACTTGGCTATCTTCGCCCTGCACGTCGCAGGCGCCAGCTCGATCCTGGGCGCCATCAACTTCATCACCACCATCCTGAACATGCGTGCGCCGGGCATGACCCTGCACCGCATGCCGCTGTTCGCCTGGTCGGTTCTGATCACCGCCTTCCTGCTGCTGCTGTCGCTACCCGTTCTGGCCGGCGCCATCACCATGCTGCTGACGGACCGCAACTTCGGCACCCACTTCTTCGATCCCGCCGGCGGCGGCGATCCGATCATGTACCAGCACCTGTTCTGGTTCTTCGGTCACCCGGAAGTGTACATCCTGATCCTGCCAGGCTTCGGCATCATCAGCCACATCGTCTCGACCTTCTCCAAGAAGCCGATCTTCGGTTACCTGGCGATGGCCTATGCGATGGTCGCCATCGGCTTCGTCGGCTTCGTCGTGTGGGCGCACCACATGTACACGGTCGGCATGAGCGTGAACCTGCGCGCCTACTTCATCGCCGCCACCATGATCATCGCGGTGCCGACGGGCGTTAAGATCTTCAGCTGGATCGCCACCATGTGGGGCGGTTCGATCACCTTCAAGACGCCTATGCTTTGGGCCATCGGCTTCATCTTCCTGTTCACCGTCGGCGGCGTGACCGGCGTGGTCCTGTCGAACGCCGGCATCGATTACAGCCTGCACGACACCTATTACGTCGTGGCCCACTTCCACTATGTGCTGTCCCTGGGCGCCGTCTTCGCCATCTTCGCGGGCTTCTACTACTGGTTCGAGAAGATGTTCGGCGTGAAGTACAACGAGTTCCTGGGCGCGCTGCACTTCTGGATCATGTTCGTCGGCGTGAACCTGGTCTTCTTCCCGCAGCACTTCCTGGGTCTGCAGGGCATGCCGCGTCGCTACATCGACTATTCGGACGCCTTCACCCTGTGGAACCACGTCTCGTCCGTCGGTTATGTGATCACCATCGTCGGCGTCGCCGTCTTCCTGATCATGCTGATTGAAGCGGCGATCCGTCGTCGTCCGGCGGAAGCCAACCCGTGGGGCGAAGGCGCCACGACCCTGGAATGGACCCTGTCCTCGCCGCCTCCGACCCACCAGTTCAACGAACTGCCGGTGGTCAAGGCTGACGACGAACACTGATCCCAGGCAAAAGCTGAATCAGCGGGCCGCTCTTTCCATCGGAAGGGGCGGCCTTCTGCTTTTGGATATGCTATGCGGCGCGCACAGATGACAGAAGTTCAGACAGCACCCGTTCTATCGACCTCCCAGCCGGAGGATTTCTTCCAGCTGTTGAAGCCGCGCGTCATGTCGCTGGTGGTCTTCACCGCAGCGACGGGCCTGGTCGTGGCGCCGGGGTCGATGAACCCCTTCGTCGCCGCCATCGCCATCCTGTGCATTGCCGTGGGCGCAGGCGCGGCCGGCGCGCTGAACATGGCGCTGGAAGGCGAGACCGACGCCCTGATGCGGCGCACGCGCGGACGGCCCGTCGCCGCAGGTCGTGTGCGTAAAAATGATGCGATGGCGTTCGGCGTGGTGCTGAGCCTGTTCTCGGTCATGCTGCTGGGCATGAACACCAACTGGCTGGCGGCGGGTCTGCTGGCCCTGACCATCGTCTATTACGCCGGTTTCTACACCCTGCTGCTGAAGCGCCGGACGCCCCAGAACATCGTCATCGGCGGGGCCGCTGGCGCCTTTCCGCCCGTGATCGGCTGGGCGGCGGCGACAGGCCATGCGCCGTGGCAGGCCTGGCTTCTGTTCCTGATCATCTTCCTGTGGACCCCGCCGCACAGCTGGGCGCTGGCGCTGTATTCGGCGGGCGACTACGCCAAGGCGGGCATTCCGATGATGCCGGTGGCGCGCGGCGCCAAGTCCACGCGCCTGCAGATCCTGATCTACACCCTGGTCTTCGTGCCGGTGGCGATCGCGCCCGCACTCACCGGCATGGGCGGGCTGATTTACGGCGTGGTTTCAGTGGTCGGCGGCCTGGGCTTCCTGGGTCTGGCGCTGCGGCTTTACCGCTCGCGCGCAGGCGACGAGCCGGACAAGGCCGAGGCGGTGGGACGCGAAGCCGCATTGTATGACGTGCGCGCCCAGGCCAAACCGGCGCGCGACCTGTTCGCCTTTTCCATCCTCTATCTGATGGCGCTGTTCTCGGCGCTGCTGGTCGAGGCCCTGTCGGGCCTGGGAGTGTAAATGATCATTCTGTCCCCCGAAGAAGTGCGCGCGCGCAAACGCCGCAATCTGTGGATCGCGCTGGGTCTTGTCGCCTTCATCGTGCTGGTTTTCGCCACCACGGTTCTGCGCCTGCAGCAGAACCAGGCCGATGAACACGCCCTGTTGGAAAACCAGGCGACCGGAGCGGCGAGGGTTGTGAAATGAACCCCGGCCGCAAGAACCTGATCGCCATCATCTGCGTCTTCACCGTGATGGGGATGACCGGCGCGGCGTTCGCGGCGGTGCCTCTTTACAAGATGTTCTGCCAGGTGACCGGGTTCGGCGGCACGACTATGAAGGCCGATGTGGCGCCCGACACGGTGCTGGATCAGTCGGTGCTGGTGCGTTTCGACACCAATGTCCGCGGCCTGCCCATGACGTTCAAGGCCGAGCAATCGACCCAGCGGGTGCGGATCGGCGAAACGGGTCTGGCCTATTTCGACGTGACCAACACCTCGGACAAGCCGATCATGGTCCGCGCCAGCTACAATGTGTCGCCGGAATACACCGGGCCTTATTTCCAGAAGCTGCAGTGCTTCTGCTTCACCGACCAGACGCTGGCTGCCGGTGAGACGCGCAAGTTCCCGATGCAGTATTTCATCGCCCCGGAGCTGGCCACGGACCGCGAGGCCAAGGGCGCGCGCGACATCACCCTCAGCTACACCTTCTATCCGTCCGTCGACGCCCCGACTGCCTAGGTGGGTAGACCCGGCGTTGATTTCCCCGGCGTCGGCTGCGGTCTGGTGATCCAGCGCGCCGATGGACGGGTATTGCTGTGCAAGCGTCTGAAGGCGCCGGAGGCGGGTTTCTGGAATATTGTCGGCGGCAAGGTCGATATTATGGAGCACTCCGCCGACGCCGCCCGACGCGAGGCCGAAGAAGAATCGGGCCTTAAGATCGGCAGTGTCGACTTCCTGTGCCTGTCCGAAGAAATCATACCTGCCGACGGCCAGCACTGGGTGTCGCTGATGTATCTGACGCGCGAATTCACCGGTGAGCCGTCATTGACCGAGCCTGACAAGCTGTCTGACATCGGCTGGTTCGACCTGAATGATCTGCCTCAACCCCTGTCGGCCTTTTCGGTCAAGGCGTTCGCGGCCCTGAAGGCGCAGAGCTCCGCCGCCGCCTGAGCGGACGCTGACCGGCTGCGGAGTCTGATCAAAGGCTCGCCTTTTCGCGCAGTTGAGGCCAATCCGGGCTCGGATAAAGGCGGAAAGGCGGCGCGCCTCTGGCGTCGTGGAAAAGGGGGCGCTATAGCCTTGGCATAATCGAATTTTCGCCGACCAAAGAGACGCGATTCATGGCCGACGCCCACGCTCTTCCGCAGCACGACTATCACCTGGTGCCACCCAGCCCCTGGCCGCTGCTCTCTTCCGCCGCTGCAACCATCATGTTCATCGGCGCCGTCATCTGGATGAAGGGCCTGGCCTCCGCCGATGCGGGCGTCATCGCCGAGACCTTCCTGGTCAAGGGCAAGTCGGCCATCTTCTTCGCCGGTCTGGCCGGGGTGCTGGTTTCGGCCTTCGGCTGGTGGTCGGACGTCATCAAGGAATCCAAGGCGGGCGACCACACGCCGGTCGTCTCCATCGGCCTGCGCTACGGCATGATCCTGTTCATCGCGTCGGAGGTGATGTTCTTCGTCGCCTTCTTCTGGATGTTCTTCGACATGGCCCTGTTCCATGAATCGCGGGCTCTGACGCCGGAAGTCGGCACCTGGGCGGACACGGCAAAGGCCTGGTCGAGCTGGCCGCCGAAGGGGGTTGAGCTGCTGTCGCCGTGGCAACTGCCGCTGCTGAACACCGTGACCCTGCTGCTGTCCGGCTGCACCGTCACCTGGGCGCACCACGCGATCCAGACCGGCGACCGCAAGGGCGCCAAGATCGCCCTGGGCATCACGGTCGCCCTGGGCGTGCTGTTCACCTGCGTTCAGGCCTACGAATATCACCACATCCTGCACGAGCACCTGTTCTTCAACGAAGAAGCCGTGAACTCGGGCCTGTATGGTTCGATCTTCTTCATGGCCACGGGCTTCCACGGCTTCCACGTGCTGATCGGCACCATCTTCCTGGCAGTCTGCCTGATCCGCCTGCTGAAGGGCGACTTCACGCCGCAGAAGCATTTCGGTTTCGAAGCCGCCGCCTGGTACTGGCACTTCGTGGACGTGGTCTGGCTGTTCCTGTTCGCGTTCGTCTACGTCGTCTTCGGTTGATCGAAGACACCACTGAAGACCTGAAGGCGGCGCGGGACGAGGGATCGTCCCGCGCCGTCGTCGTTTCCGCTGAACCGATCGCTGAGCCACTCAAGGCTGCGATTCGCGGACGATGCCCGCGCTGTGGTCAGGCGGCGCTGTTTCAGGGCTTTCTGAAGGTGCGCCCGACCTGTGAGGCCTGCGGGCTGGATTTCTCCAGGATCCACACGGGCGACGGCCCCGCCAGCTTCATCATGCAGATCGCGGGCTTCATCGTCGGCTTCTCGGCCCTGTTCGTCGAGATCAGGTTCCATCCGCCCATGTGGGTGCATCTGATCGTATGGCTGCCTCTTGTCGTGGCCCTGTCGCTGGCGTTGATGCGGCCGGGACGAGGCCTGATGATCGGCCTGCAATACCGGAACCAAAGATGAGGCGTTTTCCCTGGATTCTGACCGTGCTGGCGGCGCTGGCGCTGGGCCTGCTGATCGGCCTTGGCGTGTGGCAGGTCGAGCGGCTGCAATGGAAGATGGGGCTGATGGACGCAGCGGACGCGGCGGCGGCCAAACCGCCCGCGCCCCTGGCCGAGGTTATGGGGCAGGGCGATCTTGAGTTCCGCAAGGCGCTGATGGTGTGCCGGGGTCTGGCGACCGCGCCCTATGTCGAGCTTCAGACCATTTATGACGGCAAGCCCGGCGTGCGGCTGATCTCGGCCTGCAGGCCAGAGGGGCAGGATTTCAGCCTGCTGATCGACCGCGGCTTCGTGCCGGAAGAGGTCTCGGCGCGTCCGCGCGTGGCCGAAAGCACCCTGCCGCTGGTGCTGGTGGGCGAGTTCCGCACCTTCTCCAAGCCGAACGCCATGACGCCCGCGCCCAGAAACGACCGTTTCTACGGCCGCGACACCGAGGCGATGGCCAAGGCGCTGAAGGTGACGGGCCCCGTGCGTCCAGAGGCGGTTTACGCCATCACCCAGACCAATCCCGAGATTGAGACGCTGACGCCGTCCGCGCCGCCCGCCGCCTTCTCCAACAACCATTTCGGATACGCCCTGACGTGGTTCGGGCTGGCGATTGTGCTGGCGGGATTCTATGTGGCCCTGCTTCGTCGCAGGCTTAAGAAAGACACCCCCTGACCGCTTCTCTGCATACCCTGTCCAACGGCGTCCGCGTCATCTGCGATCCCATGCCCGGCCTAAAGACCCTGGCCGTCGTCGTCACCGTCAAGGGTGGTGCGCGGTGGGAGGCCGAGGATCGCTCCGGCTGGTCGCACCTGCTGGAGCATCTGGTGTTCAAGGGCGCGGGCGACATGGCGGCGCGCGAGATTGTCGAACGGATCGAGGCCGAGGGCGGCACGATCAACGCCGCGACGGGCTATGAGCGGACCAGTTTCGAGGTGCGCGGGCTGGACGGCTCCCTGCCGCTGGCGATGCAGGTTCTGTCGGATCTGGTGTTTCGTCCCACGCTCGATCCCGCCGAGATCGAGCGGGAAAAGGATGTGGTCGCTCAGGAGATCGCCGAGGCCTTCGACACGCCCGACGACCATGTGTTCGAAATGGTCCAGACCCGCGCCTTCACCGGCCAGCCGATGGGGCGGCCGATCCTGGGCTCCATCGCCAGTTTGAAGTCGGCCGACAAGGCGACGATGGAGGCGTGGCGGGCGCGTCTGTACTCGCCCGACCGGATGGTGGTGGCGGTGTCGGGCGCCGTGGACGAGACGGAATTGCTGGCCCTGGCCGAGCGCTGGTTCGGCGACGCCGTGGCCACGCCGGTCGATGCGCCTGCGCCCGCACTGTTCGTCGGCGGCCATGCCAGACTGACGCGCAAGATCGAACAGGCTAATCTGGTCTTCCAGCTGCCGGGCCTGTCGGCGACCGATCCGGCCCTGTCGTCCATGCGGCTGTTCAGCGAAATCCTGGGCGGCGGCATGGCCTCGCGCCTGTTCCAGAGCGCACGAGAGGAGCGGGGTCTGGCCTACGCCATCGACGCCTATCAGGAGCCGTATGAGGATACGGGCGTGCTGGGCATCTATGCTGGCGCGACGGCGGATCGCGCCAGGGAACTGGCGGAAGTCTCTGCGGCCGAGGTGCGGGCCCTGGCCGAGAACGGCCCAACCGACAAGGAACTGTCGCGCGCCAAGGCGGTGATGAAGGCTGGGCTGTGGATGTCGGACGAAAACCCGATGAGCCGCGCGGGGCGCAACGCCGCCCAGACCCTGATCTTCGGCGCGCCGGTGTCCAGCCTGTCGATGACGGAAAAACTGGAGGCCCAGAGCATCCAGGATGTGCGCGCGGTCGGCGCGCAGCTGTTGTCCAGCGGCAAGGCGGCCAGTGCGGTGCTGGGGCCGAAGTCGGCGTCGGCGGCGGGCGAGGCCTTTGCGACGGCCCTGTTCAGCCTCTAGGTTCAATCGACATTCAGCCCCGGAATGACGATCAGAGATTTCGGTCGACTGAATGTCGATTGGCTCTAGCGGAACCACAGGCGGGCGGCGGCGGTTAAGCTGAAGCTTCGGCAAGCGGCCGTGGCTCAGTTCTGGAGAACCCCATGTCCGTCCGCGTCGCCCTGATCGTCGGCAGCCTGCGCGAAGGCTCGTATTCGCGTCATATCGGCCAGGCGATCAAGGAATTGGCGCAGCCCGCGCTGGATCTGGTCCCGGTCGAGTTCGGCGACCTGCCGCTCTATAACCCCGATCTGGACACGGACGCGCCGCCCGCCGCCTGGACGCGGTTTCGCGATGAGGTGGCGGCGACCGAGGCCGTGCTGTTCGTGACGCCGGAATACAACCGCTCCATTCCCGGCGGTCTGAAGAATGCGCTGGATGTCGGTTCGCGCCCCTATGGCCACAGCGTCTGGCAGGCCAAGCCCGCCGCCATCGTCAGCGTCTCGCCCGGCGCCATCAGCGGCTTCGGCGCCAACCACCACCTGCGCCAGCCGTTGGTGTTTCTGAACATGCCGACGCTGGCGCAGCCGGAGGCCTATGTCGGCAATGTCGAAAGCCTGCTCGACAAGGACGGCAAGCTGACGAATGAGGGCACGCGCGACTTCCTGAAGGGCTTCGCGGATGCGTTCGCGACCTGGATCGAGAAGACAAAATAGGTTTGTATGGACCCTAGATATCGCAATGATGTTTGTAGGGATTAATGTCTGGATTGATTGTGGGGCTATTGTTCTCTCTGGTTCAGGAGACGGTCCCGCCAAGATTGGTGTCGATCGAGCCATCGACCGAACGGACTATTTTTGCCGACTTTATCGGTCTCTCAGGTCGCGTAGTGCTGGATTGCGATTTACTGCCGACCGGCATTCTGGAAAATTGCGTGGTGCAGGATGCTGTTCCGACTGACGCTGGTTTTGAGCGACTTGCACTCGCGAATTCATCTCATCTCCGTTACTCTCCGCAACTTGAAGGTGGAAAGCCTATAGGGACTGACGTCACGGTCCCGTTTGTATTTAAAGCGCGACCGTCATTTGATCCTTATGTCGGCGCTGAACCGTCCCAAGACGCCATCGCTGCGCTGAAGCCTTTGGCGCGCTTTATTGTGGCTGGTGGTGGTTCGGGGCGCATCGTCGCTGACCTGCCCGAAGATCGACGAGCAAAGGTTCAGGCTTGGATTGATGAGCTTCTGCCTATCGATCCTGAGGCGGAGGTCGTTCGGATTGCAAAGCGCTATGCACGAACGCTAACTACGGAACAGATCGAAGCCATCGCTGCTCGGCGACAGCCGCCAGGTGAGCTGCCCGATTTTGAGACGCTCAACTCAGCAGATTTTCTTGATCCAGCAATGGAGGCGGCGGCTGACGAACTAAAGCGGCGCTATTGTGCTGAATATGATTGTCATAACCCATTTGCCGAGGCAGCGCTTAGTCCAGCGTCATGAATGCGCACAAAAAGCAGCAAGGTTAAGCTTGTTATTGGGTGGGGCGCTCTGAAGCGCGGGCAGCCCAATTGAAAACGGCGGCCCCGTGAGGAGCCGCCGTTTCCGTTAGACGTGTGCTGAGATCAGCCGACGGTCTGGAGTTGGCCAGCCGATTCCTTGCCCGAACGCTTGTCGCGTTCCAGCTCGTAGGAAACCTTCTGGTTTTCATCCAGGCCGCGCAGGCCAGCAGCTTCAACAGCCGAGATGTGGACGAAGACGTCCTTGCCGCCGTCGTCGGGTTGGATGAAGCCGTAGCCCTTGGTCGGGTTGAACCATTTAACAGTGCCGGTAGCCATTTGTAGACCTCCGTTAGAAGTTGACCGAGGGAACGTCCCTGCGGCCTGTCGGGTCTGAATGGAGCGGCCTGGACTCGTGCGTTCGCAGAGAGAGTGGGCGTTACGCAGAGAGATCGACGAAGGACATTTGCACAGGTCTTTGCGACAAATGCAAGCGGGGCCGAAAAGACTCATATTGTGAAGGTCAGGGAACAGTACAGCTTCTGCGGCGTTAAGTATTTCCAGGAAAGGCTCAAAATATGAACCGTACCCATGTGGTCGAACGCGCGTATCAGCTGGCGCGCACCCCCGAATGCTTGAATACCGGCGACGTTGTGAAGGCCTTGTCGGCCGAAGGCTACTCCGGCGCGGAAATCTCTCATTTTCAGGGCAGCTCAATTCGGGCCGACCTGAACCGGATTTCCAAGCTGCCGAAGGAAGTTTCCGCCGCAGACGCCGCCTGAAAACAGGCTCAATGCGATCCGACGCCGTCGGGCAGGTGATGTTTTTCGAAACGGCCCAGCTGATCAACCAGGGTGCGGGTGGCGGTGTTCATGCCGATAACCCGCACCTCGGCGCCCTGTCGGCGATAGCGGAACACAACCTTGTCGACCGCCGCTACGCCGGTTCTGTCCCACAGATGAGCGTCGGTCATGTCGATCTCGACCTGGGTCGGCTTGCCGTGATGTTCGAAGCTGGCGGCGAACAGGTCGGCAGAGGCGAAGAACAGCTGACCCGCGACGCGATAGCGAAGCAGACCTTCTTGCGGCGAGTGAATCTCGGTCACGGTCAGTGTCTTGCCGACCTTGCGCATGAAGAAGACGGCCGAGAGCAGAACGCCCAGAACAACGCCCTTTGATAGGTCGTGGGTCACGACGACCGTGCCGGTGGTGACCAGCATCACCAGGCTGGACTGGAGGGGGATGGTTCGAAACTTCACGACGGAACTCCAGTCGAATGTGCCGACCGAAACCATGATCATGACCGCCGTCAGGGCGGCCATCGGGATGCGCGCCACCCAGTTCTGCAGCACCAGGATCAGGAACAGCAGGAACAGACCCGCCCACAGGGTCGACAGGCGTCCGCGCGCGCCTGACGAGACATTGATCATCGACTGACCGATCATGGCGCAACCCGCCATGCCGCCGAACAGGGGCGACAGAATATTGGCGATGCCCTGGCCGCGCGTCTCGCGATCCTTGTCGGACGGGGTGTCTGTGATGTCGTCGATCAGACTGGCGGTCAGCAGGCTTTCCAACAGGCCTACGAAGGCCAGGGTCAGCGAGATGGGCGCGATGATGGTCAGCGTCTCCCACGTCAGGGGAACGGCGGGCAGGCGCCAGACCGGCAGGCTGGTCGGCATCTGGCCCATGTCGCCGACGGTGCGGACATCCCAGCCGGTCAGCATCACAAAGATGCTGATGACGACAATGGCCACCAGAGGCGCGGGAACCGCCTTTGTGATCCGGGGCAGGCCGTAGAGGATGACCAGAGCCGCGCCGACCAGGGCGAAGGTCTGCCAGTTTGCGCCGATCAACTCCGGCATCTGAGCCATGAAGATCAGGATCGCCAGGGCGTTGACGAAGCCGGTCATGACGCTGCGGCTGACAAACCGGATGTAGCGCCCCAGTTTCAACAGGCCGATGACGATCTGAAAAACCCCGCAAAGAATGGACGCGGCGAACAGATATTCCAGGCCATGATCCCGAACCAGGCCGACCATCAACAGCGCCATGGCGCCGGTCGCGGCCGAGATCATGGCGGGGCGTCCGCCGACAAAGGCGATGGTCACGGCGATGACGACGCTGGCGTAAAGGCCGACCGCTGGATCGACCCCGGCGATGATGGAGAAGGCGATGGCCTCTGGAATCAGGGCCAGGGCCACTACGGTTCCGGCCAGCAGGTCGCGGCGCGGACTGGCGAGCCATTGCTGGCGCGCAGAGGCAATGAGGGACATGGGTTTTCATTGGACGAGCCGGCGTTGACGGCTCAGTTTCCCGGCGGATCGGCGGCCAGGATAGCCACCCGTCGCCTGCGAGCAGGGGCGGGTCCAAGGTGATTGGGGTCTGATGCTATGCCGGGGCGTGAAAATCAAGATCGCGTGGGGGCGTCGCCAAGCGTCGTCGAGCGCGTTAATCTGATGCAATGGCGCTTCTGGACTGGATGAGCGATGTGTCCGGGCCTGTCGCCCGGGGCGAAGGCGTGCTGCTGAGGCCGCCGCGCGTGTCCGACTATCCGGCATGGTCGGCGCTGCGTGAGGCGTCGCGGGATTATCTGCAGCCGTGGGAGCCCGCCTGGGCCGACGACGACCTGACCAAGGCGGCGTTCCGGCGTCGGTTGTCGGTCTATGGGCGCGAGATGGAGCTGGGCAACGCCTGGCCGTTCTTTGTGCTGAGCCCGGACGGCAAGACCCTGTATGGGGCGGTGACCCTGTCCAATGTGCGGCGCGGCGTCGCCGAGATGGGCACCCTGGGCTATTGGATCGGCCAGCCCTATGCGGGGCAGGGGTTGGGCACAGCAGGCGTGCGGGCGGTTGTCGGCTACGCCTTTAACAAGCTGAAGCTGCATCGACTGGAGGCGGCCTGCCTGCCGACCAATTTCGGATCACGGCGTGTGCTGGAGAAATCCGGTTTTAGACACGAGGGCCTGGCCCGGGCTTATTTGAAAATTAACGGCGAGTGGGCAGATCATCTTCTGTTCGGCCTGCTTGAGGACGAATTCGATCGCGACGGCCGTCCGTCGCTGTGAAAAGGGTCCCTAAGCCTTGAACCCCCGATCCAGATCACTGGCCTGGGACGCCACCACCGCCATTGAGGCGTTGGCGGCGGCCGATACGGCTCTGTGGGTTTGGACCCCGGCGGAGAATCAGATCCGGTTCACGGGCGCGACCCGGTCCCTGGGCCTGGGGCCGTTGGCGCCGGAATGTTCGGCGGCGGGCTTTGTCGCCTCGGCCCTGCCGCAGGATCGGTCGCTGGCCGAGAAGATGCTGAAACCGTCGCAGGAGGGAACGGAGATCTCGGTCCGCCTGCGGATGCGCGGCGCAGAGACCTGCCTGTGGCGCGGGGTCTGGCTGGAGGACGGGCTGCGGGCGGCGGGCGTGGTCGCGCTGGAGAACAAGTTCGCGGGCTCCGATCTGGATACGCTGACCGGACTGCTGGACCGCCGCGCCTTTCTGGCGCGGGTGACCGAGATTCTGGTCGCGCCCGGTGAATATGAGATGGTGGTCGGCGACGTCGATCGGCTGCGCCGCCTGAACGAGGCCCTGGGCCATGAGCGCACGGACCTGGTGCTGTCGGCGCTGGGTTCACGTCTGGCGGCGGCCTTTTCTCAAGACTCTTCGGCCGCCCGGATTGGCGAGGACGAATTCGCCATCATCGTGCCCAAGACGGCGTCCCACACCAGCTATCGGATGCGCGAGGCGCTGGAGCAGCCGCTGCGGGTCGCAGGCTTTGACATCTATCCCACCGTCTCCATCGGCGCCGTGGTGGTCGAGGGCGGGCCGGACGCGCCGGATGCCGCCGAGCTGCTGCGCCGCGTCGAACTGGCGGTGGAATCGGCCAAGGGCGCCGGACGCGGCGGATCGGCCGCCTATGGCCGCGCGCTGGAAAGCGATTCCCTCAGCCGTCTGGCGCTGGAGGCGGATCTGCGCAACGCCTTTGTGCGCGGCGAGATCGTGCCCTTCTTCCAGCCCATCGTGAACCTGAACACGGGTGCGGTGGCTGGCTTTGAGGCTCTGGCCCGTTGGCGCCACCCGCGGCGCGGGCTGGTGCCGCCGGATGAGTTCCTGACCCTGACCGATGAGCTGGGCATGATGAACGAGCTGGGTCTGCTGATGATGACCCAGTCGGCGCGTCAACTGGCGGACTGGATCGCGCGGCACCCGACGTCGGGCAAGCTGTTCTGCAGCGTCAATCTGTCGGTCGGTGAAATCGAACGCCCGCATCTGTGCGAAGACGTCGAGCGGATCATCAAGGAGACCGGCCTGCCGCGCGGGGCGCTGAAGCTGGAGGTCACCGAGGGCGACATCATGCGCGACACCGCGCGCGCCGCCGAGGTGCTTCAGTCGCTGAAGGATGTCGGGGCGTCGCTGGCGCTGGACGATTTCGGCACCGGCTTCTCGTCCCTGTCCTATCTGGCGCGCCTGCCGTTCGATACGCTGAAGATCGACCGTTATTTCGTCCTGACGATGAAGAAGGACGAGGGTTCGGCCAAGATCGTCAAGTCGGTGGTCAATCTGGGCCGCGACCTGTCGCTGGAGGTGGTCGCCGAGGGTGTGGAGAACGCCGAACTGGCCGGTCTGCTTCTGCAGGCCCAGTGCCATTACGGCCAGGGCTTCGGCTATGCCCCGGCTCTGCCCGCCCAGGAGGCCGAGGTCTATCTGGCGGAAAGCCTGGCCGACGGATCGGCGCCGATCAAACAGCGTTCGGCCTGAAAATCATCCCGCTAGGGCTAGTCGACATTCAACCCCAAACCGTCATTCCGGGGCGTCCGTAGGACGAACCCGGAACCCAGGAGGCTCGCAATCCGGCGCCGAATACGTCC
>RCMZ01000410.1_pt1 | contig 23944 bp, 21 predicted proteins | sample 2041141 | NCBI WGS metagenome assembly RCMZ01 (sample SAMN09708263, study PRJNA481090) | Wastewater metagenome, whole genome shotgun sequencing project. | biome: sewage; isolation source: Davis station wastewater (DW) | place: Antarctica: Davis Station | collected 2010-03-01
CGACTGTGGCATCCCCATGGTGACGGGTGCAGCGACTAACCCCAACCTGACCAAGCCCGGCTACAAGACGACCTTCCGCATCATTGCCAACGACAACGCCCTGGGCGCTGGTTTGGCTTTCTACGCCGCCGACACCCTCAAGCTCAAGACCGTTGCGATCATCGATGACCGCACCGCTTACGGCCAAGGCGTCGCCAACGTGTTCAAGAAGGTTGCTGCTGAAAAGGGCATGAAAGTGGTGGATGAGCAGTTCACTACGGACAAGGCAACTGATTTCATGGCCATCCTGACGGCCATCAAGTCCAAGAACCCTGATGCCGTGTTCTTCGGCGGCATGGACCCACAAGCTGGCCCGATGCTGCGCCAGATGGAACAACTGGGCATGGGCAAGGTGAAGTACTTTGGCGGTGATGGCGTTTGCACATCCGAAATCGCCAAGCTGGCGGCTGGTGCCAAAACGCTGGAGAACGTGATCTGCGCTGAAGGTGGCTCATCGCTCGCAAAAATGCCCGGCGGTACGGCATGGAAGGCCAAATACGACGCCAAGTACCCCAATCAATTCCAGGTTTACAGCCCTTACACCTACGACGCGACGTACTTGCTGGTCGATGCCATGAAGCGCGCCAACTCCGTGGATCCGAAGGTTTACGTGAACGAGTTGGCCAAGTCCAACTTCAAGGGCGTGACTTCCACCATTGCCTTTGAACCCAACGGCGAAATGAAGAATCCAGCCATCACGCTGTACAACTACAAAGACGGCAAGAAGACCCCTCTGTAATCGAACGGTGTCGTTCTGCAAGACACCTTGGTGTCTTGCAGTCATCAAAAAAGGCTTCCCTTGGGAAGCCTTTTTTACGTGTTCATCAATGATTGGCAGTGCCTCAGTGCTCAGCCCTCCGAACGGCACAACGGATAAATTTATCCATCAGCGGCGCACCTGGAGCGCCCCAGGATTAACGATATTTGTAGGCGTGCCTTTGATGAAGTTCACTACGTTTTCAAATGCTGCGCCAAAGTAAAGCTCGTAGCTGTCTTGCTCAACGTACCCAATGTGAGGCGTGCAAATGCAGTTTTCGAGCCGGAGCAACGCATGGCCTTGCAAAATAGGCTCGCTCTCAAAGACATCCACAGCGGCCAGACCCGGGCGACCCCGGTTCAGGGCTGCAATGAGTGCATCTGATTCGATAATTTCTGCACGCGATGTATTGACAAGCAGTGAAGTGGGCTTCATGCACGAAAGATCTTCAAGTGAAATCAACCCACGGGTTTCATCATTGAGCCGCAGATGGAGCGAAATCACGTCGCATTGAGAGAAAAATTCTTCGCGTGTAGTGGCTGCCTGGTAGCCATCGGTGAGTGCCTGCACGCGAGAGGCCTCTCGCCCCCATACCCGCACGTTCATACCGAAGGCTCGGGCATAACTGGCCACCAGTTGGCCGGTGCGCCCGTAGCCCCAAATTCCCATCGTCTTGCCACGCAGTACGGTGCCAAGGCCAAAATTGGTAGGCATGGATGCTGTTTTGAGCCCCGACTGTTGCCATGCCCCGTGCTTCAGGTTGGAAATGTACTGCGGCAGCCTGCGCGCAGCGGCCATCACCAAGGCCCATGTCAACTCGGCGGGGGCGACCGGCGAGCCGACACCCTCTGCAACCGCAATGCCCCTTTCTGTGCACGCGGTAACGTCCACATGGCCACCGACCTTGCCCGTCTGCGCAATCAGTTTGAGTCGAGGGAGCTTTTCAACCAGTTGCCGAGTGACTTGTGTCCGCTCTCTGATTAGCACGATCACATCTGCGTCCTTGAGCCGAACAGAGAGCTGACCCAAACCCTTGACGGTATTGGTGTACACCTTGGCGGTGTAGGGGTCGAGCCGCGAGGCGCAATGCAGTTTGCGCACTGCGTCTTGGTAATCGTCGAGGATCACAATATTCATCCCGACATTGTGCCTTGGTAGAACTTGCGCCCACTCATTGGAGGCTGACGGGGCGCTTCAAAATACCGGGCTTTTTGGTGACGGAGTGTTGGTGCGGGCGCAAAGACCCTCCGATGCATGCGGGTGAAGGAGAAATAGAGCGGATGGGAACACTCCAGAAAGGGCGGTCGGCTCAGAGACCCTTTAAACGCATCACGGCGCCGTGTGCGGTGTACATCTGAGGCTTCGGGTGGTCTGCGTTGTTGCAAAATTCTCGGCTATAGCAATGCCTGGGTTTTGCGCCGAGGGATCCCGCTCCGATTCGCAACGCTCGCTGACCGGCCGATTCCTGCAGAGCGCCTTTCGGTCTAGCGCAGGATGGCCACCGCGTGTTCTTCGCATGCATTGTTTGGTGCAATGTGTAAAACACACCAGTGGCGCCCCATCAAGCCTGCAACCCCTCTAATTCGGCCAAGCGGTCGAGTTCTGCACAGACATCGCCCATTCGCCCAGCAATGACCCATCGACCGCTACGCGCATCTGAAACACATTTAACGGTCCTTGCTGTTCCATTGCAGGGGGGCTCAGCGTCAAGCGAAGAGAGGAAGGCATGACGGCGGCTGCTCACGGCCAGGGGCGGTAGAAAGGACCAGCGGGCTGCGGGCGATGGCTGCGGGGGTAAGTCGGGCTGGCGAGATGGGGGGCGGACGTTGAAAGGCCAGTTTCCTCTCAGTGGCCGCGAAACCGGCGTTTGGACGGGGCGATGGTTGGCAGACTGGACGTAGATCCCGCTGACGCACGTATTCGCTGCCGCTGAATCGCGTCGCGTGCGATCTTTAACCGGAGCGTCTAGCTCCCAATTGGGGCATGCCGACGAAAGCCTTTTTTTGAAATCAACAAACAGCCGGTGAACGCATTGCAAAGGGGTTTGTAGAGAAGAAAATGCGGATAAGGTGGTGAAGGCAAATCCCATGTGAAAACTCCGAAGTTCGGGGGTTGAACATAGGCAGGATTGCGTCGTAATTTCCCTTCAGCGCAGTGCGTTGAAACTGAGCACAGACGTGACTAGGCCGTGCGTTAACACAGCTAGAACAACGCTTTGTGCTTCATAGAAACGCAAGGCAGAAGAGGGGAGGCCCTCGCCGCAGGGCTGGTGCGCCATTGATGGCGCACCAAACGCCCGCCACCTGCGGTGTGAGCCGATGAAGGGCAGGCAACTACATCAGCATGGTGTTGCGAATGAGTCCCACCGCGAGGCCTTCAATTTCAAAGGACTCACCGGGCTGCACCACAATCACTGGGTAATCGTTATTTTCAGGCACCAACTCGATAGCGGTTGCGGTGCGGCGTAGGCGTTTCACCGTGACATCGTCACCAAGGCGGGCCACGATGATCTGGCCATTGCGCGCTTCACGGGTGGCTTGAACAGCCAGCAGGTCTCCATCCATGATGCCTACGTCGCGCATGGACATACCCCGTACCTTGAGCAAGTAGTCGGGCTTATGCTGAAAGAGGCTGTTCTCCACGCTATAGGTTTTATCCACGTGTTCCTGCGCGAGAATGGGAGATCCCGCTGCGACACGGCCAATCAGGGGCAACGACAGCTGTGACAGGCCTGGAATCGGCAGACTGAACTGATTGCCACGAGCGGCATTGATGGAGCGCACGGTGTCACTGCGCAGGCGGATGCCCCGAGACGTTCCACTGACCAGCTCAATCACGCCTTTGCGTGCCAACGCCTGTAGATGCTCTTCTGCGGCATTGGCCGACTTGAAGCCCAGCTCGTTGGCTATTTCGGCCCTGGTGGGTGGGGCGCCGGTGCGTGCAATGGCGGTCTGGATCAGGTCCAGGATCTGCTGCTGTCGAGCGGTGAGTTTCGGGTTGTCGAGCATGGTGCTTTCCGGTGGAGGCAGGTACAGTGACGAACAACTGTTTTTTAATCCAGTAACTGTATTTTTCACCAGTTTTTCGGAGTGTGCAAGTGAGTGGTCAAAAAATTGTGGTTTTGGGAACAGGCGGCACCATTGCAGGGACCTCTGCGACTGCTGGCGACAACATAGGCTATGCCGCGGCACAGGTGGGTGTGGAGCAGCTTCTGGGTGCCATTCCCGGCCTTCAGGCGGCTGCGCGCGGTGCGCTCGTGACCGAGCAGGTTGCGCAGATCGACAGCAAGGACATCGATTTTGAGGTGTGGAGGGCTCTTGCCCGGCGTTGCATGCACCATCTGGCAGATCCGCAGGTGTGCGGCTTGGTGATCACCCATGGTACGGATACTTTGGAAGAAACCGCATGGTTTTTGCAAAGGGTGCTGAACACTCCTAAACCAGTCGTGCTGACCTGCGCGATGCGCCCCGCAACAGCACTGACGCCTGACGGTCCACAGAATTTGCTGGATGCGGTAGCGGTGGTTCAGACGCCCGGTGCTACAGGAGTGCTTGTCGTAGCAGCAGGTGAAATTCATGGTGCTCTGCACGTTCAGAAAGTGCATCCTTACCGCGTTCAGGCCTTTAGTTCAGGCGATGCAGGCCCCCTGGGCTGGGTGGAAGAGGGACAGGTGCGATTAGCGCAGAATTGGCCCGTAGCGCCCGAATGCAAAGCGCATGACGCTATCGTAAATATAGCGTCATCACCCCAATGGCCCTCCGTTGAAATCGTCATGAGCCACTCAGGAGCTTCGGGCGCACTGGTGGATGCGCTGGTACGCGGGGCCGTGCAGGGTATTGTGGTGGCCTGCACAGGAAATGGAACCATTCACCGTGCGCTGGAAGCGGCCTTGCTGCGCGCGCAAGATGCCGGAGTGCGCGTCGTGCGCTCCACCCGCTGCCCAGAAGGACAAGTGATTCCCAAGTTGGGGGATCGGCTGCCGGATTCCAATGGCTTGTCACCCGTCAAGGCGCGTGTTTCTCTCGTATTGGATCTGCTCTGAGGTAACAAGCACGGTGGGCATTGCCATGGCTTTGCATTGGCAGCCCGTTGTACGGAAATCGGTTCTCACATAGACCTAAAACGCGTGAGCCTCCAATAACACCCATAAAAAAAGCGACGCTGTTGCAGCGTCGCTTCGGTGCTTGAAAGGGTTTTAGCGCCAGTGCATCAACTGGCCAGCGCTTGAAGCGCACGCGCAGTGATTTCGTCCACACTGCCGGTGCCGCTGATGGCGCGGTATTTGGGGGCCATGCTGGGCTCGCTCTTGGCCCAGTTGCTGTAGTAGTCCACCAAGGGGCGCGTCTGGTCGCTATAAACCTGCAGGCGTTTCTTGACCGTTTCTTCCTTATCGTCTTCACGCTGAATCAGCTCTTCTCCCGTCACGTCATCCTTGCCGTCGACCTTGGGCGGGTTGAAGGTGACGTGGTACGTGCGGCCACTGGCTGCGTGCGAGCGGCGACCGCTCATGCGTTCGATGATGGCGTCAAAGGGTACGTCGATTTCCAGCACATAGTCCAGTTTCACGCCGGCAGCCTTCATGGCATCCGCCTGCGGAATGGTGCGTGGGAAACCATCGAACAAAAAGCCATTGGCACAGTCTGACTCGGTAATGCGCTCTTTGACCAGACCGATGATGATGTCGTCACTCACCAGCGCGCCAGAATCCATCACGGCTTTGGCCTGCAGGCCCAGTGGCGTGCCTGCCTTCACAGCGGCACGCAACATGTCGCCGGTCGAGATTTGGGGGATACCGTATTTCTGGCAGATGAATGTGGCTTGCGTGCCCTTTCCGGCGCCTGGCGCGCCCAGCAGAATCAGTCTCATGGAACTCCTCGAAGGTTAGAAATTTTTTGGCGCCGCTGGCGGAGACGTACAGGAGCCTCGAAAGCCCTCGTGCACGCCCTGGGTGGGGCGCTCTCTTTGCGGGCAAGGATAGCATGTGACAACCACAGACTGGCTTACAGTGGGCCCCGGTTCCAGCCCAGTGAAAACACCTCGTTTCGCACGGCTTCGGTCCCACGTTTCTGACCGCCTAGCCCGCCACAGCAGCGCCCGAAGGCACTTACCAGATGTGCCATCCCCATGGGTTGGAATCCAGCCGCCCGGTTGTTTTTATGAGCGGATTACCGGGTGATTGGATTCGTCAAAAAGCGCACGCACACGCTCCAGATCCTGAGGGGTATCTACACCCGGACCGGGTGCCGCGGCTGACAGGTGCACGGCGATGCGGTGCCCGTGCCACATTGCGCGCAGTTGCTCAAGCGCCTCGACCGCTTCAGTGGGCGCTGGCGCCAGCGTGGGGAATACACGCAGAAATCCAGCGCGATAGCTGTAGATGCCCACATGGCGAAGGGGCGCGAATTCGGCAAGCGCGCCGATGGAGGGCTGAGCTGCACGTGCAGCACCTTGCCACCAAGCGGTGTCTGGATGATCACGAGCGAACGGGATCGGTGCCCGGCTGAAATAGTGTGCCAGCCCACGGGCATCCAGAACCACCTTCACAACATTCGGATTGGTGTAATCGGCCAGCGATCCAATAGCGTGGGCTGCAGTGCCCAAACTCGCGTCAGGCCGAGCGGACAACAAGGCGGCTACTGCATTGATGAGAGCCGGGTCCATCAAGGGTTCGTCGCCCTGAACATTGACAACGATGTCATCGCCATCGAGCCCCAAGGCCACGCACGCCTCGGCCAAACGGTCGCTGCCGCTGGCGTGGTCGGTACGCGTCAGAATGGCCTGCACACCGTGGGATTCACAGGCCATGACGATGCGCGCATCATCCGCAGCGACCACCACACGTGCTGCATGGCTCAGCACCGCGCGCTGGGCCACCCGCACCACCATAGGCACGCCGGCAATATCGGCCAAGGGTTTGTTCGGCAACCGGCTGGACGCCATGCGTGCCGGAATCAGCACCGTGAAAGGGCCGGCTGTCGCCGTGGCGCCAGCAAGGCTCATTGCGCCAATTCCTCGTCGGTCAGCACGCGGGCTTCATTTTCAAGCAGCACCGGAATGCCATCGCGTACTGGATAGGCCAGCCGTGCACTGCGCGAAACCAGTTCTTGCGCTTCGCGGTGGTAAGTTAAAGGGCCTTTGGTCACGGGGCAGACCAGCAGTTCAAGCAGTTTGGGGTCCATGGGGCAGTGGCTTTCCGCAAGGGATCAATCAAGCTGAGGATGATAGCGGTGGCGTTGTCGATATAAGTCTGCGCAAGCGCACATCCAGCGCGTCAAAAAAACCTGAATCGATCTCCAGCACCAGCGGAACCGCCAAAACATCCGGCAACGCGGGCCACAGTTTGACCGCATCTTTTTCTGTACAAATCACCTGATTGCGCCCAATTTTCAATCCTTTATAGCTATCAAAATCATAGTGATCTGAGAAGGCATCGGTGCGGTTCAGCGTGAGCCCTTTGGCGCGCAGCATGGCAAAAAAATCGCTGGGTCGGGCGACTGCGGCGATGGCATGCAGTGCCTGTCCCTGCAAGCTCGCCAAGGGCACTCGCGCTCCGTCGGACTTCAGTGCATAGTCCGCCAAACGCCGCTGAACGGCGAAGGCGGGCGGCGGCGGGGACGCCAAGGGCGGCACGCTGCCAGCAAATAGCACCAAATCCATCGGGCGGGGCCACGCCTCGCGCAGCGGGCCTGCAGGCAACAAAAATCCGTTGCCCACACCTTGGTCGTTAAAAACACAAACCTCGATGTCCCGCTGCAGCGCCAAGTGCTGCAGGCCGTCATCACACACAATCACGTCGGTTTGAGGGTGGGCCGCCAGTAACGCGCGGGCAGCCGTCATGCGATGGGGCGCCACGAAGAGGGGCACGGTTGGGCCCGACGCCAGGCTGCGTGCAATCAAGGCAGGCTCATCGCCCACATCAGCGGGTAGGCTGTCCGGCGTCACTGCTAAGCAATCCTGGCTGCGGCGGCCATATCCGCGCGAGATGACGCCTGGGCGAAGCCCCTGCGCCAGCAGATGCCTGACCACGGCGATGACCACGGGAGTCTTGCCAGCGCCCCCGGCGATGACATTGCCGACCACAACGACCGGGCGTCCAGGGTGTTCCGAGGTCAAAATCCCAAAACGGTACAGCCAGCGGCGCAGGGCCACTAGCGCGCGATACAGCAGCGAGACGGGCCACAAGCCCCACGCCGCGATGCCGCGCGTCTGCCAGATTTGTTGCAGCCTGGGCTCATGTGCGCCGTTGTGTCTGGCGGCAGGGGGGCGCGATGGCGCGGAAGAGGGCGGCTGCGGCCCTGCGGCAGCCATGTGCTTCAGCGGGTGCCTGCGCGCGCGGCAGCGGACGACTGGGTGGCAAACGTAATCTGCGTCAAGCCCACGCGGCGCGCGGCTTCCATCACGGTCACCACGGACTGGTGCGGCGACATGGCGTCGGCGCTGATGATGACGACGCTGTCACGTCCAGCTGTGGCCTCGGCGCGCAGAACCTGCACCACCGCGTCCACCGTTTTCCCCTCCACCCCGGTCTTGTTGACGGCGTAGCGGCCATCTGCGGCCACAGAGACGATCACTTCTTTGGGATGGTCGCGCTGCTGCTCAGAGTCGGCCACGGGCAGTGTGAGTTGCAACTCGGTGAACTTGCTGTACGTGGTGGTCAGCATCAGAAAGATGAGAATCACCAGCAGCACGTCGATGAAGGGGATCAGATTGATCTCCGGTTCATCCTTGGTGCGGGGGCGGAAGTTCATTTCGATTTGCGCAGACGAAGAATGTGGCGCACGAATTGCTCGGAGGCGAGCTCCAGCGTCAGCAGATACGCGTCCACGCGGGCCCGAAAGTAGCGCCAGAAGATCAGGGAAGGAATGGCCACAATCAAACCAAAAGCCGTGTTGTACAAGGCCACCGAAATACCATGGGCCAACTGCGCCGGGTTGCCGCCACCGAGGCCTTGGCCCGCACCGCCGGAGCCCGACTGTGAGCCGAAGATTTCGATCATCCCAATGACTGTGCCCAACAGTCCGAGGAGTGGCGCCGCAGAGGCAATGGTCGCAAGGGCGGGCAAATACTTCTCTAGCCGATGCGCCACCGCCCGGCCCGTACCCTCCATGGCTGCTCGCAAATCGGTTTCGCTGCATTGGGGGTTGCTATTGAGAGTGCGCAAGCCACTGGCCAACACCTCTCCGAGCGCGGAGCTCTGCGCGAGTTGGTTCACCACATCGGGTGTAGGCAGGGCTTTGGATGACACCGTAATGGCTTCATCGAGCAGTTTGGGGGGGGCAATGCGGGCCGTTTTCAGGGCCAAAAAGCGTTCAAAAATGAGTGCGAGCCCGAGAATGGAACACGCAACCAGGGGCCAGATGGGCCAGCCTGCGGCTTGTATGATGGACAGCAAATCTCTCTCCGCGCAGATGAAGCAACTGCCAATTATGGCCCAGCTTGCGAGGGGTTCTTCGTCACAAACCGTTACGCTGTTTGTTGCATACCAAACCCAGGCGGTCACCCACAAAATCTGTGGATAACTTTGTGGGCAACCCAGTGGCAATGTCCCTCAAAGTGGCGCCACGCCGTGCTTGCAACAGATTGATGAAAATTTGACCAGTGAAAAATCTTTATAAATCAACAGCTTGCACGTGCACTCGTGGTATGCAGGCATTTGCTGGACCCGGCCTGTGCCTCGGCGGTGCTTGCCGAGTTCTGTGGACTACTCCTCAGGCAGACACCGCGCAAACGCCCGCCGTTGCTCATGTCTGAGCGATCAAACCCTGCAGTGGCGCCGCGTGTGTGGGAAGTTGGCGCGCTATGCCGCGCCATTGCTGACGCGCTGGAGGCAAGATTCAATCCGGTCGCGGTGCGCGGCGAGATAACGGGCTTCTCGCGCGCATCCAGCGGGCATTGCTATTTCTCGATCAAGGATGCCAATGGCCAACTGCGCTGCGCCATGTTTCGCCGCGCGGCCACCTTGCTTGACTTTTCGCCGCGCGATGGCGAATTGGTGGAAGTGCGGGGACGCTTGGGGGTGTATGAAGCGCGTGGCGATCTGCAGTTCATCGTAGAGAGCATGCAGCGGGCGGGGCAGGGCGCGCTCTTCGAGCAATTCCTGCGGCTCAAGGCGCAGTTGGACGCAGAAGGCCTTTTTGATGCCGCCCGCAAGCGCCCGTTGTCCATGCAGCCACGCGGCATTGGCCTGGTCACCTCGCTTGGGGCGGCCGCGCTGCACGATGTGGTCACGGCGTTGCGCCGCCGGGTGCCCCACATCCCGGTGGTTTTGGTGCCCGCCCTTGTTCAGGGTGCCTCTGCCCCTGCGTCTATCATCGCATCGCTATCAAAACTGTATCTGCTAGCGCAGGCAGGACAAGCACGAGCGGCTGATTTAATGCCCAAATCCGTCAGCACGTCTGCCCCTGCCATCGATGTGATTTTGCTGGTGCGCGGCGGCGGCTCCATCGAAGACCTGTGGGCCTTCAACGACGAAGCGCTGGCGCGTACCATCGTGCAAAGCCCAGTGCCGCTGCTCAGCGGGGTAGGGCACGAAACCGACTTCACCATCGCCGACTTCTGCGCAGACCTGCGTGCCCCCACACCCACGGCAGCGGCCGAGCTGGTGGCCCAGCCGCGCGATGTGTGGCTGGGTGCCCTGGAGTTGCTCGAGGGCCGCATCAGCGACGGTGTGTTGCGCCAGTTGGACGCACGCCACCAGCGGCTTGACCAGGCGGCGGCCAGGCTGGGTCGCCCTTCGGGTCTGGTGGCGCGGCAACAATTGCAGCTGGCCCGCCTGGCGCAGCGCATGCGCCATGGGATGCTCCTGAATTTGCAGCGCCTTGCGCAGAACCAGCAAACGCTGCGAGCGCAATTGCCTGAGAAAATGCAGCGCCGTCTGACACAACAGGCCGACCGCATTGAGCGCGCCTCCATGCGCCTTGAACTGCTGGACCCGCGACTGGTGTTGCAGCGAGGTTATGCCTTGTTGACTGGCCTGGACGGGCGTGCTGTGGCCAGTGTCCAGCAGACCCCGCCCGGCACCGCCTTGCGCGCGACGTTGGCCGACGGGGTGGTGGATGTCACCGTGTCACAACCCCGGCTTCTGTAGGACAGCAGCGGGTTTGCGGGTTTTGCCCGCACCCGATGGTTGGCTGAGTCTGCACAGGTCATCCGTTCTTCCTACAATGCCTCTCTCGCGCTGAGACCGACGGTCATTCCAGAATTTCAAACCACAAGGAAACACCACCATGGAACACACCCTTCCCCCGCTGCCGTACGCCATCGATGCCCTGGCTCCGAACTACAGCCAGGAAACCCTGGAATACCATCACGGCAAGCACCATAACGCCTATGTGGTGAACCTCAACAACCTGCAAAAGGGCACCGAGTTCGAAGCCATGACGCTCGAAGAGATCGTCAAGAAGGCCAGCGGCGGCATCTACAACAACGCAGCCCAGATCTGGAACCACACGTTCTTCTGGAGCTGCATGGCACCTCAAGGCGGCGGCGAACCTTCGGGCGCACTGGCCGATGCCATCAACGCCAAGTGGGGCAGCTATGCTGCCTTCAAAGAAGCCTTCGTCAAGAGCGCCGTGGGCAACTTCGGTTCGGGCTGGACCTGGCTGGTGAAGAAGGCCGACGGCAGCGTGGACATCGTCAACACCGGCGCCGCCGGTACGCCCCTGACCACCGCCGACAAGGCGCTGCTGACCGTGGACGTGTGGGAACACGCTTATTACATCGACTACCGCAACATGCGCCCCAAGTTCGTCGAAACCTTCCTGGACAAGCTGGTCAACTGGAAGTTCGCCGAAGCCAACTTCGCCTGATTGCCGGTTACCGGTCTGCCTGCCCTTGCCGGGCGGGCACAAAAAAACGGCCTTCGGGCCGTTTTTTGATGGTGCCATGGCGCTGCCCGGTCACGCTTCACCTGCCCTCTGTTTTGGGGCCGCATGGCCGATCCGGCATTCACTCGTGAACAGCTGCTCGGCGATGAAGTCGACGAAGACGCGCACCTTCGGGGAGAGGTGGCGGCTTGACGGCCAGATCAGGTTGAACTGCCCTGGTGCGTCCAGATGGTCCAGCAGCAGTGGTACCAGGGTGCCAGCCTCCAGCGGGGCCTGCGCCAGAAAATCCGGCATGCAGCCGATTCCCAGCCCCCGGGTCACCGCGCCGCGCAGGGCCTCCATGTTGTTGCAGGTCATCACATGGTGCACCTGCACTTCGGGCTCGCCCTCGGGTTGCAACAGTGGCCAGTCTTGCAGCTTGCCGCTGTTGGGGTAGCGAAAGCCGATGCCGCGGTGTCCCTTCAGGTCGCGTGGGCATGTGGGCGTGCCATGCCGCTCAAGGTATGCGGGCGAAGCGCAGAGCAGCATCTGAAACGGCCGCAGCGCGCGCACCATGAGGCGGCTGTCGGGCAGTTCCCCGCTGCGAACGGCGACATCGACACCCTCCTCGATGAGGTCCACGATGCGATCGGAAAAATCCAGGTCGATCTCGATGTCGGGGTAGCGCGCCATGAATTCCGGCAGCACCGGAAGCAGCAGGTGGTAGGCCACGATGGGGCTGGACACGCGGATGCGACCGCTCGGGGCCTCGCGGGTGCGCAGCAGGCTCTCGTGCGCGTCGTCGAGGTCATCCAGGATACGTCGGCAGCGTTCATGGAACGCGCGGCCTTCTTCGGTCAGCCGCAGGCTGCGCGTCGAGCGCTGCACCAGGCGTACGCCCAACTGGTTCTCTAGCTTGGTCACCGCCTTCCCGACCGCCGAGGCGGACAGGCCCAGCACGCGGCCTGCCGCGACAAAACTGCCGAGGTCCGCAACGCGCACAAAGGCCGAAAGGCCGGTCAGTCGATCCATGGAGGTTCCCATTCGGGGTTGATTCTGCCCGCTTGATTCAAGCGTTTCATTCCGCATTGTTTGGATTATTGGCCACCTTATATTTGATTCAAGCGTGAATAAACTGATTGGCACCCGGAAGCCACTATTCATGCCAACCAACGACCACACCACCTCCCACCGCACTTCCATGCCTCTTCTGGCGCTGCTCGCGGTCTGCGCCGCCGCTGCGGCCATGCCGCTCACCTTCACCGGAACCGCCGTCGCGCTTCCCGCCATTGGCCATGCCCTCGGCAGCAATCCCGTCGCCATGGCCTGGGCCACCAACGCCTTCATGCTGGCCTTCGGCTCGATGCTGATGGTGGCGGGGGCGCTTGCCGACAGCTATGGGCGCAGGCGTGTATTTCTGTCGGGTGCACTCGCCTTCGCGCTGTTTTCGCTCGCTCTCATCTTCGCGCCAACCATGCTTGTCTTCGATCTTCTGCGCGGGGGGCAGGGCGTTGCAGCGGCCGCAGCGTATGCGGGCGGGGCTGCCGCGCTGGCACAGGAGTTCGAGGGGAAAGCGCGCCTGCGCGCCTTCAGCCTGGTCGGCACCAGTTTTGGCGCCGGCCTTTCTCTCGGTCCTGTCGCCTCGGGACTGATGATCGACGCTTTCGGCTGGCGCAGCATTTTTCTGGTGGTCGTCGCGCTGACGGCATTCGCCTTTGTGCTCGGGCGCTTCGCGCTGGCAGAAAGCCGCAACGCGGCGGCGGGCGGGCTGGACGTGCAGGGGGCGTTGTGCTTCACGGCCATGCTCGCACTGTTCACCTGCGGGATGCTGTTTATCCCCGAGAGGGGCTTGCGTGACGCAGCCGTTCTCGGACTTCTCGCCGGGTCGGTGATCTGCCTTGCCGCCTTCATCACGACGGAGCGCCGGGTCCAGCGCCCCATGCTGGATCTCTCGCTGTTTCGCTTTCCTCGCTTCATTGGCGTGCAACTCCTGGCCGCCGCGCCGGCCTACAGCTTCGTCGTCCTCCTCATCCTCTTGCCCCTGCGTTTCGTTGGTATCGAGGGCATGAACGAGGTCGCTGCGGGCAGCTTGATGGTGGCGCTGTCGGCGCCGCTCCTGGTTCTGCCCGTGGTGGCGGGCATGCTGGTGCGCTGGCTCCGTCCGGCAACCGTCTGCGGCGCGGGGCTCCTTGCCTCGGCGGCCGGTCTGATGTGGCTTGCCATGACGCCGATCGATGCGCCGGTCCTGGCGACAGCTCCTCCTATGTTGCTGATCGGCGTGGGTATTAGCCTGCCCTGGGGCTTGATGGATGGACTGGCCGTCAGCGTCGTGCCCAAGGAGCGGGCGGGCATGGCGACCGGTATTTTTTCGACCGTGCGGGTTGCTGGTGAAGGCGTTGCGCTCGCTGTGGTCGGCGCGGTGCTGTCCATACTGGTCGCGGGACGGATTACCGCTGGCGGGCTGGCCGCCAACTCCTCAGCGGCGCAGCGCCTCGCGGCCGGTGACCTGCGAGGGGCGCTGGCCCTTCTGCCGGGTGCGGACGCGGCGCTGCTCAAAGCGTTCTATAGCGAGGCCTTCGGGCAACTGCTCGTCCTTTTGGCCGGAATTACCACTATCACGGCGGTTGTAGTGTTCGTGTTCCTCGGAAGGGGCGAGTCGCCTCCCGCTGTAGAGGTCTAGGTGGCTCCATGTAATGGGGGGGCCCACCCGCATGGATTCGAACATGAGCCTTGTTCCGTACAGCGATTCGACAGGGCATCACTTTTTGGCAAAAAGTGTGCCCGCAAGCTTGGCGCCTGCCTTGATACCCTTCTTGGCAAACCAGCCCTGGTTCATCTCCAGCACATAACGCACTGGTTTGTTGGAGCAATGCGAGTCGAGCGTCTGGGGTTTCATGTCCGCCAGATTGACGATGGTGCCGTCATCCGCCACAAAGGCAGCCGTCAGCGGCAGCAATGTGTTCTTCATCCAAAAACACTGTTGTGCAGGCTGCTCAAAAACAAAAAGCATGCCTTCGTGCTGCGCCATCTCCTTGCGGAACATCAGCCCCGTCTGCCGCTCCTCGGGGGCCGCGGCGACTTGCGCTTCGATGCGATGCATGCCCGCCGACAACTCGACCCGCTGCAGATTCATCTGCGGCGCCTCTTGCGCCACAGCCACAGAGGCTGGCAGTGCCAGAGCAGCGAACAAGGCCGCCCCAACGGCGAACAGCCCTGGGCGTTGGACTCGTCGGGCGGAGGTCGGGCGCAAGAAGGCAAAGTGAGAGGCGTTCATGGAGGTGGCTTTTCGGTCAATGGGGACAACAAACGGAAATGACTGCGGGGGCCAAGGAAAGTTCTGGCGCCCTAATAAAAAACGCCCGCAGCAGCGGGCGATTTTGAATCAGGCGGGACTAACAAGCCCCATTGCGCAGACTTAGGCAGCTTTGTGGGCTGTCTTCTTCTTGGCGACCTTTTTGTGAGCGGACTTTTTGTGGGCAGTCTTGGTGGACTTGACAGCCTTAGGCGCCTTGGCGACAGGTGCTGGTGCATCAGCAGCCATGGCAGCAGGTGCAGCAGCGGGGGCAGGAGCGGCTGCGGGTGCCTGGGCAAAAGCACCAGCAGCGAACAGACCGGCCACGAGGACAGCGAGGAGTTTTTTCATATATGCCGTTTCCAGTGTGAACGAGGGGTTGAGGGCCGTGCGGTAACTCGAACGGCTCCACCCACAACGATAGCAGCGCAGACGGCGTTGACAGGGTTCTGGGCAATATTTTTGTCATTAAAATGGTTTGAAACCACAGTGTTTTTGCGCTGATTCGCGCTATCTGCCGAATTCACTTCGGCACGCACAGGAGCTCCCGCTTTCATGACCACCGCCACGCACATCTTGGTTCCGCCCGAAGGCCAGAAAATCACCGTCAATGCCGACATGTCCCTGAATGTGCCGGACGAACCCATCATTCCCTTCATCGAGGGCGACGGTACAGGCCGGGACATCACACCGGTGATGATCAAGGTGGTGGATGCCGCTGTGGCCAAGGCCTATGGGGGCAAGAAAAAGATCCACTGGATGGAGGTATACGCGGGCGAAAAAGCCACCAAGGTCTATGGCCCCGACGTATGGCTGCCCGATGAAACCCTGCAGGTTCTGCGCGAATACGTGGTGTCCATCAAGGGCCCCCTGACCACACCCGTGGGCGGCGGCATTCGCTCGCTCAACGTGGCCCTGCGCCAGGAGCTTGATCTGTACGTGTGCCTGCGCCCCGTGCAGTATTTCAAAGGAGTGCCTTCGCCGCTGAAGGAACCTGAAAAAACCAACATGGTGATCTTCCGCGAGAACTCGGAAGACATCTATGCCGGCATTGAGTTTGAAGCGGAGTCTGACAACGCCAAGAAGCTCATCAAGTTCTTGCAAGATGAGATGGGCGTCACAAAGATTCGCTTCCCCAATACCTCGGGCATTGGCGTCAAACCCGTGTCAAGGGAGGGCACCGAGCGCCTCGTGCGCAAGGCCATTCAGTACGCCATCGACAATGAAAAACCCAGCGTGACCATCGTGCACAAGGGCAACATCATGAAGTACACCGAGGGAGGATTTCGTGACTGGGCGTACGCACTCGCACAAAAGGAGTTCGGTGCCCAGCTGATTGATGGCGGCCCCTGGTGCAAATTCAAGAGCCCTAAAACTGGCAAAGACATCACCATCAAGGACAGCATCGCTGATGCTTTCCTGCAGCAGATTTTGTTGCGCCCCGCTGAGTACTCAGTGGTGGCCACGCTCAACCTCAACGGTGACTACATCTCGGATGCTTTGGCCGCGCAGGTGGGGGGCATCGGCATTGCACCGGGCGCCAACATGTCCGACTCCGTGGCGTGCTTTGAGGCCACCCATGGCACGGCGCCCAAGTACGCCGGCAAGGACTACGTGAACCCCGGCTCCGAAATCCTGTCGGCCGAGATGATGCTGCGCCACATGGGCTGGATAGAGGCTGCCAACCTGATCATCAGCTCGCTCGAAAAGTCCATCGCCTCCAAGAAGGTCACTTACGACTTTGCCCGTTTGATGGATGGCGCCACGCAGGTCAGCTGCTCTGGTTTTGGTCAAGTGATGATCGACCACATGTGACCTGCCTAAGGGGCCAAGAAGCCTCTGCATTGCAAGCGTTATCCGTAGGTGTGTAGGTGTTGGCCGCCCCTGATCCCATCCAGAGATCAGGGGCTTTTTTTGTGCCCCATAGAGCCTGTGCGCTCCTATAGCGCCGCATCGTAGCCATTTCTGTATTGGCGTTTTTTGACATTCCCGCCTAACATGGTCTGCACCCGTCGATGCGTTGCCAGCGGCACACCAATTCATAGAGGGTAGGACCGTGTGTGTGGTTCTGTGGGGTAACGGGTCACGACGAGGCATGGATGCGTGTTGAGCCGACACCACCATCCCTCCAATAACAACGATACCGGCGAGAGGGGTTGTTCCTGGTGTGCTGCAGACGCAATATGCAGGGGCGCCTTTCCCGGAGCAAGAGGGTTGAATGGCATCTGATCTTTCCACCGCGTATTGGGAGCAAAACCCCGACGCACTGATGGTGCTATCGCCCCAGGGTGCGGTGCTGAGCTGGAATCCCGCCGCGGAGGTCATCTTCGGCTATGCACAAGCCGAGTGTCAGGGGCGCTCGGTAGTGGAGTTGATCGTTCCACCGGACCGCGTGCAGGAAGAAGATGGCATGCGCTCTGAAGCTTTGCGCGGCAGCGCTGTGGTTCATGAATCGGTGCGGCGCCGCAAAGACGGCTCGTTGGTGCACGTCAATGTATCTACAAAAGCGGTGCGTGACGGGGCTGGCCAATTGCTGCATTTCCTCACCAGCACCAAGGATGTCACCCAGCTCAAGGTGCAGCGCGATGCGAAGTTGCTGGAGGCTCGTTTTCGTGATCTGCTCGAATCCACCCCTGATGCCATCGTGATGGTCAACGTGACGGGGCGCATCGTGCTGCTCAACTCGCAGGCGGAGCGTGTCTTTGGCTACCCTCGCGCCGAGCTGCTGGGTCAGGCGGTGGAGGTCTTGTTGCCGCACCGCTTGCGCGGCACACACCTGGGGCACCGCAGCGGTTTTTTTGGTCAGCCGCGCGCTCGCACCATGGGGGCCGGACTGGAGTTGCATGGGCTGCGCAAGGATGGCGGTGAGTTTCCGGTGGAGATCAGCCTGAGCCCCATCGACACCGAAGAAGGCACGATGGTGATGAGTGCGATCCGCGACATCACGGACCGCAAAAGGGCAGACCAGAAGTTCAAGGATCTGCTCGAAGCCGCCCCCGATGCCATGGTCATCGTCAACCGGATCGGGCACATAGTGCTTGTCAACTCCCAGGCGGTCAAGCTGTTTGGCTGGAGCCGCGATGAACTTCTGGGCCAGCCCATCGAGCTTTTGGTGCCCGAGCGATTCAGCGCCCGGCACCCCGAGCATCGGCAGCGGTTCTTTGCTGAGCCGCGTGCGCGCTCCATGGGGGCGGGGCTGGAACTGCATGGCTTGCGCAAAGACGGCAGCGAGTTTCCGGTGGAGATCAGTTTGAGCCCACTCGAGACAGAAGAAGGCCTGTTTGTCTCCAGCGCCATTCGCGATGTGACCGAGCGTAAGCGCATCGAGCAGGTACTGCGCGACAAGAATCTGGAGCTTGAGAATGCAGCCCTCGTTAAGGACCGCTTCCTGGCCAGCATGTCCCACGAGCTGAGAACGCCGCTCAATGCCATCATTGGCTTCACGGGCACCTTGCTGATGAAACTGCCAGGTCCGCTCAACACCGAGCAGGACAAGCAGTTGCGCATTGTGCAGACGGGGGCCAAACACTTGTTGTCTCTCATCAACGACTTGCTGGACGTGGCCAAACTCAGCGCCAACAAGGTCACGCTGAGCCTGGAGCTGGTGGACTGCAAGGCGCTGATCGAAGACGTATCTGCCAGCCTGGAGCAGGGAGCGCGGCGCAAGGGGCTGGGGTTTGTCGTCAAGACCCCACCCGGGACGGTGTCTTTGCAAACCGACCGGCGCGCACTGAGCCAGATACTCATCAACTTGCTGGGCAATGCGATCAAGTTCACCCAACAAGGCGGGGTGGAAGTAGTGCTTCAAGAATATTCTCTGCCCGATGGCGGTCGTGCGGTGCGGTTGGAGATACACGACACGGGCCCCGGCATTCCGCTGCAAGACCGGCCCCGTTTGTTCGAGGCCTTTTCTCGCGTAGAAGGCGCTGACCGCCGCCACCATGAAGGCACAGGCCTGGGCCTGCACTTGAGCCGCAAGCTGGCTGAGGCGCTGGGCGGAACCCTGTTTTTTGACAGCGAAGAGGGACGGGGCAGCACCTTCACCCTTGAACTCCCGGAGATCTGCGCATGACAAAAGCCCGCATCCTGGTGATTGAGGACGACGATGCCAGCCGGCAACTGGTCGTCTACCTGCTCGAAACGGCAGGCCACCGTGTGTTGGCGGCCGAGAACGGCGCGATAGGGCTCGACATGGCCCTGACCGAGAGCCCAGACATCATCCTGTGCGACCTGCAAATGCCCTTGATGAATGGCTACGAGGTGGCCCGCAACCTGCGCGCCAACCCCCAATGGCGCGTGGTTCCGCTGGTGGCTATCACGGCCTTTTCGATGCCCGGCGACCGCGAAAAGGCCCTGGAAGTGGGCTTCAATGTTCACCTTCCCAAGCCCATCACCCCAGAGATTTTTGTCCAGCAGATTGAAGCCTTTCTGGTTTCGGCGTCCACAGAACCACCCTCTGGCGGGTGACACAACTACAGGCCCAGCATGGCGAAGATCCTTGTTGTCGATGACCTCCCTGCCAACCGGGCGCTGGTGGTCACGCTCATCGGGCACAGCGGCCACCAGGCGCTGGAGGCCGCTGACGGCGCCCAAGCGCTGGAGATGGTGCGCGCCGAGCGGCCCGACCTGGTGATCTCCGACATCCTGATGCCCACGATGGATGGCTACGAGTTCGTACGCCAGTTGCGGGCAGACCACGGTTTGGCAGCCACGCAGGTGATCTTCTACAGCGCACACTATCGCGAGCAGGAGGCCCGCAGCCTGGCATTGGCGTGTGGTGTGACGCAAGTGTTGGTTAAGCCGTGCGAGCCACAAGACATCCTGGCCGCGATCGAGCAGGCCTTGACGCATGTGGCACCGCAGACCTCGGTGGCGTTGGATCATGGCTTTCAGACCCGCCATCTTCAGCTCATGACGGACAAGCTCACGGGCAACATGGCCGAGCTAGAGGCCATGAACAGGCGCTTGGCAGCCTTGACGGATCTGAACCTGCAACTGGCCTCCGAGCGCGACCCGCAGGTGCTGCTGGCCAATGTGTGCAAAGGTGCCCGCGACCTCGTCGGCGCGCAATATGCAGTGCTGTGTGTGGTGCGCAAGCACAGTGACACGTCCATCGTGTGCACCAGCGGAATAGAGCCCTCGGTCACCGCGACGCTGGATCTGCCCGTGGTGTCACACGGCCTTCTGGGCCAGTTGCGAGCCAATCGCCGCTCGGAGCGCCTGGTCAACGAGAGTGGCGACCCCAGCCACATCGGTCTGCCCGCAGGCTACCCCTTGCTGCACACCGGCTTGATAGCGCCCATCACCTCGCTGTCTTTTTCGTACGGGTGGATTTGCCTGGCCAACAAACAAGGACAAGGCGCCGACGCCTTCACGGCCGGCGATGAAAAGGTGCTCTCCATACTGGGCGCACAAGTGGGGCGAATCTATGAAAACGGCAGCCTCTATCTTGAGATTCAGAAACACGCTGAACAGTTGCAGGTAGAGGTTGTCGAGCGCCAGCGCGCCATGGAAGCGCTACGCGCCAGCAAGGCCAGCCTGCGCAGGGCGCAAGCCCTCGCCAAGATCACCCACGTGATCAGCGGCCGCGATGGCGCTTTTGAGAGTTGGCTGGATACCCTCCCGGACATGTTGGGGCTCGACGCCGATGCCATGCCCAAATCAACCCGCGAGTGGCTCACACTGGTGCACCCTGATGACCGCGACATGTTCCGCCAGCACGCGCTACAGGCCGCGGACCAGAGTGCGCGGATCGACTTCAGCTACCGGGTGCTGCGCGCCGATGGCGCGCTGTTGCACCTGCGGCAGGTCATGGAGCCTTTGGAGGATGAAGAGGGCCGCGGTGAACAAGGCCGCTGGTTCAACACCATCCAGGACATCACCAAAGAGAAACGGGCCGAGGAGGAGCTGCACGAAAGCGACCGGCGCTTCAATGACATGCTCGACAAGGTCGAGATGATGTCGATGATGCTCGACTGCGATGGCCGCATCACCTATTGCAACGACTACCTGCTGCGCCTGACGGGCTGGCAGCGCGACGAAGTGTTCGGCCGCAACTGGTTCGATCTCTTCGTTCCCCCCGACCTGGCCGATGTGCGCAGCGTGTTCGCTGATTTGCTGGCCGACCGGCCAACGGCCTGGCACTACGACAATGAAATTGTTACCCGCTCGGGCGAGCGGCGCATGGTGCACTGGAACAACACCGTGCTGCGCTCGGTGGGCGGGCAAGTCACCGGCGTGGCCGCCCTGGGGGAAGACATCACGGAGCACCGCGAGGCCGAGCGCAAGATCAAGCGGCTCAACCGTGTGTACGCCATGCTCAGCGGCATCAACACGCTGATCGTGCGCGTGCGCCAGCGCGACGAATTGTTTCGCGAAGCCTGCCGCGTGGCCGTGGAGCATGGCCAGTTCAAGATCGCCTGGATTGGCCGGGTCGACCGGGACCGCAATTTGCTGCTGCCGGTGGCCCTTTCGGGTGCGGGGGAGAATTTCCTCACGCACACCAGAGACCGCTTGCATATCTACGACGAGCCCACGCCCGGCGAGGCTCTGAGCGCAAGCGTCGTGCGCACGCAGGCCGCCGTGGTGTGCGACAACATCCAGGGCGATCCGCGCATCCTGCTGCCCCAACAGTTGTCCGAACGCGGGGTCGCGTCCATGGCGGCGTTGCCTCTGCTGGTCGCCCATGAGGTGGTGGGTGTGTTGGCGCTGTTTGCGGATGAGGTGGGTTTTTTTGACGACGCTGAGATGCGGCTGCTAACCGAGCTGGCCGGGGACATCGGTTTTGCCATGGACCACCTCAACAAAGAGGACCGGCTGAACTACCTGGCCTATTACGACGAGATCACCGGCCTGCCCAACCGCACTTTGTTTCTGGAGCGTAGCGGGCAGCACCTGCGGCCCCGTGAAGGCGCCAAGGCACTGCACGGCATTGCACTGATGGACATCAGCCGGTTTCGCATCGTCAACGACACCCTCGGGCGGCAGGTGGGGGACGAATTGCTCAAGCAGGTGGGGCTGCGGCTACAGCATGCAGCGGGCAACCGGTATGACGTGGCGCGCATCGGCATCAACAGCTTTGGCATTGCCGTGACCGAGGCGCGCGATGCCGGTGCGGTGGCGCAGGCGGTCGATCTCCTCATGCGTGCGTGTTTCGATATCCCCTTTGTCGTGGGCGGCACCGAGCTGCGCATGGCAGCCAAGGTGGGCGTTGCCCTGCACCCCATGGATGGTGCTGACGCCGAAGCGCTGCTTCACAATGCCGAAGCGGCCCTCAACAAGGCCAAGGCGTCTGCGGACAGACTGCTTTTTTACACTTCGGAGATGAACACCCGCGTGGCCGAGGCGCTCAGCCTGGAAGGTCGCCTGCGCGAGGCGCTCGAACACAGCCAGTTTGTGCTGCACTACCAGCCCAAGCTCAATTTGGCCAGCGGCACCATCGCAGGCGCCGAAGCGCTGATCCGCTGGAACGACCCGCGCCGGGGCCTGGTGCCGCCCGTGCAGTTCATCCCCATTCTGGAAGAAACGGGCCTCATCTATGACGTCGGCCGCTGGGCGCTGCGGCAGGCGTTGGCAGACAACCTGCGCTGGCGACAAGCGGGTTTTTTGCCCCTGCGCGTGGCCGTCAACGTGTCATTTTTGCAGCTGCGGCACCGCGACTTCATTGCCGAAGTGCGCGATGCCGTGTCCCACGACGCTCAGGCAGCCGCCGGGTTGGAGCTGGAGATCACGGAAAGCATGGTGATGGACGATGTGGAGCGCAGCACCCAAAGCCTGCATGCCCTGCGCCAGCTGGGCATCACCATCGCCATCGACGACTTTGGCACGGGCTTCTCCTCCCTGAGCTATCTCTCCAAGTTGCCGGTGGACACCCTCAAGATCGACCGCTCCTTCATCATGAACATGGACTCGGGGCCACAGGGCATTGCGCTGGTCTCCACCATCATCAACCTGGCGCATTCGCTGCGGCTGAAGGTGGTGGCCGAGGGGGTGGAAACCGATGACCAGTCGCGCCGGCTGGCCTTGCTCGGCTGCGATGAAATCCAGGGCTACCTGCTCAGCAAGCCCGTGCCGACAGAGGTCTTTGAGGGACGGTTTCTGCGCAGTATGGTGGGCCCCCAGGGCTGGTGAAGACCACAACTGACCGGGGTGTTCTGGCGCGCCTCCTATGATCGAGGGGCAGGGGCGTTTTCCTCTGCCGATCCACCCGCCATCCTTGCGCTTGCCCATGGGCACCGAACCCCACCCCTTCCCACCTGCCGACAACAACCAACCCACGCGCCGACTGGTGCGAACGGGCGCTCTGGGCATTCTGGCGTTCTGGCTGGTGGTGATGGGCGCTTTGTACTTTGCAATGCAGTACGCGATGAAGCCCAAAGGCGTCACCGTGACGGCCGACGGCGCAGTGGTGATACCGCGCCACCACGACGGCCACTTTCGCGTGGCGGGCAGTGTCAACGGGGTGCCGGTGATGTTTCTGGTGGACACCGGCGCCAGTCTGGTGGGCGTGACCGAGGCGTTGGCCCGCAAGGCGGGCTTGCAGGGTGGCGACACCATCACCTTCCAGACCGCCAACGGCCCCCGCGAGGGGCGGGTGATAGCTTCGGATTCGGTCACCGTGCGCTCGCTCGCAGTGTCGGGCCTGCGGGTGGGCACCGGCTACACGGGCCGCAGCGATGACGATGCCTTGCTGGGCCAAAACTTTCTGCGCCACTTCGACGTGGAAATGGGCCGCGACCGCATGGTGCTGCGGCCCCGTGGTGGTTGACCCAATCAATGATTGGGTCAGGGCAGCCCACTTGACGCCGTTCACGCTGAGCCTGCCCAAGCGCACCACCTGGCTCCACAAGGCTTCGAAAGGCTCAGCCCGAACGGGTGTTTTCACGTTCAGGCATGCGGACTCAGTACTATCTATTTGATAGCTACTTGCGCTTGATATATAAGCGCTTTAGCCACTTTTTACCCGCGGATTCAAGTACGAAGTGCGCGACCCTAAAGTCTAAGCGGGGTGGTCTCAAGCCCGTAGAAGACCTCATGCGGAGTGCGCCAGCC